>CXWK01026992.1_pt1 | contig 14234 bp, 12 predicted proteins | sample 590851 | NCBI WGS metagenome assembly CXWK01 (sample SAMEA3498364, study PRJEB10139) | wastewater metagenome | biome: wastewater treatment plant; material: activated sludge | place: Denmark | collected 2014-08-01 | reverse complement strand
CACCCCGCCCACGTCGTAGCTCTCCACGACGCTGACCAGCCCGGCGGCGTGGTCGTCGTCGGGGTGAGTGGCGATCACCAGATCGAGCGAGTGGTCCCAGAACGGCATCTGCTCCCCCAGCCGCTCCAGCACCAGCGACGGGTAGCGCCCGCCGTCAATGAGCACTTGCCGCCCATCGGGCGACTGGATCAGAATGGCGTCCCCCTGGCCCACGTCGAGGAAGGCCACGTGCAGCCGGCCATCGGGCCGCTGGAGCCACCACGCCCCGGCCAGCAGGGCGACCACGGCCAGCCCGCCCAGCGCGGCGTTGCGCCGCGGATTGGCCCGCAGCCGTTCGGCCGCCGCCCGCCGCCGCGGTTGGCCGGTGGCCGCGGCCACGGTCAAGGCGGCGATGGCAGCGTAGACCGCCAGCAGCCCGACCGCCGGCAGGCGCAACGGCACAGACGCCCACGAGACCCGCGCCAGCCGCTCGATGATGGCGATGGTGTAGCTCAGGAACAGCCACGCCGGCAGCCCGACCAGCCGCCCGGCGGCCGGCCAGACCAGCCCGGCCAGTAGCGTCAGCCCGCCAGTCAGCATCACCGCCGGCTGGGCGGGCAGAACGAGGAAGTTGGCCGGCAGGCTGGCCAGCGACAGCGCGCCGAAGTGGTAGATCAGCAGCGGCACGGTCAACACCTGCGCCGCCAGGGTAATGACCACGCCCTCGCCTAGCAGTTGCGTGGCCGGGCGGCGGACGGCGGGCGGCAGGGGGGCCACGCTACGCCTGAGCCGCTGCGTCCACGCTGCGCCGAAGAGTAACAGCCCCAGCGTGGCCGATAGGCTGAGCTGGAAGCCCACGTCCCACAACGTCAGCGGGTTCCAGAGGGTCATCAGGAAGGCGGCCGTGAACAGGCCGGCCAGGGCCAGCGTCGGCCGCCCCATCAGGCGCAGGCCGATAAGGTAGGTGATGCCCATGAGCGCGGCGCGCACCACCGAGGCCGACGCGCCGACCAGCAGGGTGTAGAGCACGATGAACGCGGCGATGACCACCGCCCCCGTCCGCCGCGGCAGCAGCGGCGCGGCCAGCCGGTCGAGCAGGGCGATGATCAGGGCGATGTTGAAGCCGGAGATGGCGATGATGTGGGTCATGCCCGTCGTCTGGAAGGCGTCTTCCAGGGCGCGGGGCAGGCCGCTATCGTCGCCCAGCAGAATGCCGGTCAGCAGCGATGCCTGTGGCTCGGGCAGGCTGGCGCGAAGGGCGGCCCGGCCCCGCTCGCGGACGGCCAGCAGCGCCCGCCGCCACCCACGGCCGCTCGCCTCGCCCACGACGCTGACAGCCGGGTAGCGCATGACGCTGGTAATGCCCTGTCGGGCCAGATAGGCGGCGTAGTCGGGGCTGTTGAGGGCGTTGGGCGACAGCAGTTCGCCCGACAGGCTGAGTGACGCGCCGTAGCCGATGGCCGGGTAGCGCGGCGCTTCGACCAGCACCAGGCCGCTCACCGGCCGCGTCTGACCGTCTATGACCAGTTCGCGGGCGGCCACACGCAGCCGGCGGTTGGTGTCGCCCACGTCCGGTTCGGCGGCCACGTCGCCGCGCAGGACGGCTTCGGCCGCGCCGTTGTAGAACGCCACGTGCCCGGCGTCGAAGCGCGGCGCGGCGGCCACGGCCCGCGCCCCGCCCAGAGCCAGCGCGGCCACGCCGGCCAGCACCAACCCGGCCCGCCCTACCGGCCACAGGGCCACCGCGCCGGCAGCGGCGACGGCCGCCATGACCAGCCAGAAGCCCGCGCCAACGTTGACCAGCGCCGCCAGCCCAATACCGGCCAGCCACGCCGCCCCGGCCACGGTGGCCAGGTAGAAGCGGGAATCAACGGCCGTCCGTTCGGCGGCGGCCATGAGCGAGGGGACAAGGCGCGGCGCGGGGGTCATGATGATCTTCGATGAGGACAGCGCAACACGTGTACTTTACTCGGCTGTGGGCCGTCGTCAACCGAAAAGATTGTACCCGCGATACATTGTCGCCCTACGGCGCTCTCTCTATTCTGGTCACAAACGTAAAGTGCAGGCAGGAGAAGCGCTATGCAAGAGGTAACGGTAGGCACACCCAAGGGCAAGGGGGAGAAAGTCGCCAAGCTGGCTCTGGCCCAGGGCATCAGCGAGGCGACGGTCATGCCCGTGCGCGTCTATCGGCAGGGCAAGGATGAGGAACGGGAAGAGGTACGCGTCGAGATCTCGGCCCCGGAATCAACGAAGTTCATCGAGGCCTTGATGGCCGAGCCTTTCTTCAACTCGCATGAGTACTCCGTCGTGTCGGACGAGGTCATTGCCATTGTCTCCGAGGACTCGCCGGAGCAGTTGGCTCGACCCATCAGGTTGCACTCCACGGCCGTTCTACAAGACCTGTGGCTTCAGAATCACATCACCGTCGCCTATCTGGCGCGCGCCGCCGTCTCGGCCCTGTTGCTGGCCTATGGATTGATCGAGGGGGACATGACGATCATCGTCGTCTCGCTGCTCTTCGCACCATTCCTAAACCACGTTCTGGCGATGGCCTTCGGCGCCTGGTCGGGCGACCGGCGGCTGGTCAGACAGGGGATCATCGTGCTGGGCCTGACGACGCTCATCGCCGTCATCGCCGGCGCGGTGACCGCGGCCGTCATGGGCGGGCCAATGGCCTACGATAACTTCGGCACACTCTACAGCAACTTCGCCATCTCCCTACTGGTGGCCATCATCGCCGGGCTGGATACCGCTGACGAAGCCGGGCGGCGCGAATTCGTAGCCGTAGCCGGCGCGGCCCAGTTCACCGGCTTCCCTGTCTGGTTTGGCATTGCGCTGGTCTTGGGCTTTCCCGATCAACAGACGACGCTCTACCGCATCATCACCCCCATCGTCAACACCATCACTATCCTCATCGTCTCGCTGGTCGTCTACTCCTCCCTCCACTACCGCCGCGAGAACATCCGCCGCTACGTCGCCGAAACCCACAGCCAGGCGTAAGCCCCTTTCACCACCTTACCGGCGACAAGACCACGGCCCGGCGGCCGTGTTCTTGCCGCACGTCAATTGGGAACGTTACGTGAATATCGCTTGAGCCGGCTTTGGCCCACTGTTAGAATGTCAGACGGAGCGTAAGGATCAGGTTGCACACTGTAACGGTAAGTGAATATGTTCGTGGGGTGGCCATGATGATTGACACCACTTTCCAGCAACAGGGCCAGCCGCGCTTCACGCTAACTCTTAGAACAGATTTGGCAAAAGACGGATTGGCCGCCATGATAGCGGGATTTGACACCAGCACCTATCGAATTCTCGTCCTTGACGACAACTACTCAATGGTTCGCCTGGTTTCGACCGCGCTGCACAAGGCAGGCTTCCAGGTTTCGACGGCCTCTTCGGCCGAAGAGGGGTTGGAGTTGGTCCGCCGTGGTGGCTTGCCCCATCTGGCGTTGGTAGATATTCACATGCCCTACGGCATGAACGGCTTCGATTTCTGTGACGCCATCCTCAACTACTCCGACATCCCCATCATCATGCTAACGGCCGTAGATGAGGACGAGACCATCATTCAGTCCATTGACCACTACGCCGAAGACTACATCACTAAGCCGTTCAACCCCGGCGAACTGGTCGCCCGCGTACGGCGCGTGTTGCGCCGCATCGGCGATTTCGCCTACACGCTGAGCGCCGAGACGGTCGTTGACCAGCATCTGACAGTGAACTTCCCCAACCAACGGGCGACCCTCGACGGCAACGAGATCGCTCTGACGCCGACGGAGACGAAGCTGCTCTTCATCCTCATGCGCAACGCCGGCCAGACGGTGACGACCGACTTCATCCTGCGCCGGCTGTGGCCCATGGAGACGGTCTACGAGGATCGTCTGCGCGTCTACGTTCACCGCCTGCGGCGCAAGATCGAGGCCCACCCTGAAGCGCCGCAGTACATCCGGTCGGAGCGCGGCGTGGGCTACAGCTTCGTCCGCAGCTAGCCGCCGGTTTAGACTCGTCGGTCAGTATCGCGGTGGGCTGTAGCTCCCAGGCTACAGCTTCGTCCGCAGCTAGCCGCCGGCTTAGACGCCCTCTTCCGCGCCGTCGCGGGCCGCGGCCTGGGCCACCTGTTCGGCCTGCACCTTCTCCAGCCCATTGCGCACGACACCCATCGTGCGCATCAGGTCTTGCTCTAGCCGCTGCAACACGTCCACGATGTAGACGTCGGCGTCCTGGCGCAGTGCTTCGGCATCGCGGCGCGCCCGCTCGATGATATTCTCGGCTCGATGCTGGGCGGCGTTGACGATGGCATCGCGCTTGACCAGTTCGCCCGCCTCCTGGCGGGACAGTTCGCGGATGCGCTCGGCCTCTTCCTTGGCCTGGGCCAGAATGCGATCCTTCTCAGCCTCGATGCGATTGGCGCGCTTGATCTCCTCCGGCACGGCCACACGCATCTGGTCGAGCAGGCTGTAGACCTTCTCCTCATTCACCAGCAGATAGGCGCTCAGGGGAATGCGCGTGCTCTCATTGAGAGCTTGTTCCAGACGGTCGACGAGATGTTGAATGTCCATGCGATTCACCTAATCCCGAAGGGGTAGAGCACCAGAGAAGAGAACCGGGTCTTCGTCGCGGAAGCGGGCGTAGAGTTGCCGGGCCACGCCGGGCGGCACCATGCTGGTCACGTCGCCGCCCAACGAGGCGATCTCACGCACCGTGCTGCCGCTGAGAAAGGAGTTCTCTTCGCGGGTCATGAGGCTAACGGTCTCGATGTTGGGCGCTAGCCGTTGGTTGGCCAAAGCAGAACGGAACTCAAACTCGAAGTCAGAAAAGACACGCAGACCACGGATGATGATCCGCGCCTCGATTTGATGGACGAAATCCACCAACAGGCCGGTAAAAGGCATGACCCGGATGTTACCCGGGTTTTCGAGTGACTCCTGGATCATGGCCACGCGCTCCTCGATGGAGAACAGTACCGACTTGGTCGGCCGCCGATGGTCATAGACGGCCACGCACACCTCGTCGAACAGGTCGGCGGCGCGCAGCATCAGGTCAATGTGACCGTGATGAACGGGATCGAATGTCCCCGGATAGACAGCTCGTTTAATCAATCCTCTCCCTCCTACTTCTGATACGTGGCTTAGCTGGCGTCGCCCGCCTGCTGCCAGAACGCTTCCAGCCGTTCGCGCAACGCCTGATGCTCCGGCCGCTCCAGTTGCGGGTCGGCGGCAAACAGGGCCGCGGCCTCCTGCTGAGCGATTTCGAGCACTTCCACGTCGTGGAGCAACGACGCCAGGCGCAACTCCGGCAGGCCACTCTGGCGACGGCCGAAGAACTCACCCGGGCCGCGCAACTCCAGGTCGCGCTCGGCCAGCACAAAGCCGTCGTTCGTCGCCTCCAACGCCGCTAGCCGCTGCTCAGCCTCGGCGCTGACATCCTCGGCGATAAGGATGCAGTACGATTGGTGCTCGCCCCGCCCCACCCGGCCGCGGAACTGGTGCAACTGCGCCAGGCCGAAGCGGTCGGCCCCCTCGATGACGATGACGGTGCTGTTGGGCACGTCCACACCGACCTCGATGACCGACGTAGCCACCAGCACGTCCGACCCGCCCTCGGCGAAGGCGCGCATGGCGTTGTCCTTCTCCTCGCCGCGCAGCCGGCCGTGCACCAGCCCCAGCCGCCGGTCGGGGAAGACCTCGCTGCTGAGCCGGGTGAACTCCTCTACCGCCGCCCGCGCGTCAATGGCGTCCGACTCTTCGACCAGCGGGTAGATGATGTAGGCCTGTCGCCCCTCGGCCGTCTGGCGGCGAATGAAGTTGTAGGCCCGCTCCCGCTCCGAAGCGCGCAGCCAGCGGGTCTTGATCTCCTGCCGGCCGGGCGGCATTTCGTCCAGCACCGACAGGTCGAGATCGCCGTAGAGCGATAGAGCCAGCGTGCGCGGGATGGGTGTGGCTGACATGACCAGCAGGTGGGGGCTGATGACCTCCTCCCCCTGGCGCGGCCCCTTGTCGCGCAGCGCCGCCCGCTGGTCAACGCCAAAGCGGTGCTGCTCGTCCACCACGGCCAGCCCCAGGCGATGGAACTCCACTGCCGGCTGGATCAGGGCGTGGGTGCCAATGACGATGTGGACGGTGCCGTCGGCCAGCCCGGCCAGGATGGCGGCGCGTTCACCGTTTGGCGTGCTGCCGGTCAGCAGGGCCACGTGGATGCCCAGCGGCTCCAGCAGCCGGCGCAGGCCGCGGTAGTGCTGTTCGGCCAGGATTTCGGTGGGGGCCATCAGCGCCGATTGCGCCCCGGCGGTGGCGGCCACGACCATGGCCGCGGCGGCCACGGCCGTCTTGCCCGAACCCACGTCCCCCTGTAACAGGCGGTTCATCGGCCGGGTCTGGGCCAGGTCGGCGCGAATCTCTTCAATCACGCGCCGCTGCGCTCCCGTCGGGCTGAAGGGCAGCGCGGCCAGAAAGGCGTCGAATTGGTCGGCGCCGGCGGCCAGCGGTAGCGCGGTGTGTTGCAGCCACTCGCGCCGCTGGCGCTGGACGCCCAGTTGCAGCAGGAATAGCTCGTCAAAGGCCAGCCTTTGCCGCGCCCGGCGCATGGCTTCATGGCTTTCGGGAAAGTGCATCTGCTGGATGGCATAGGCCAGCGAGTAGAGGCGGCGGCGCTGGCGCAGCTCGACGGGCAGCGGGTCGGGCAGGCGCAGCGACCAGTCGCGCACAGTGCGCTGCATCACCTCGCGCATCTTGCTGGCCGTCAGCCCCTCGGTCAGCGGGTAGATGGGCACGATGCGCCGCGTGCGCAGCGGTTCCAGCTCCAGCGGCTCCCAATCGGGCGAGTTGAACACCAGCCGCCCCAGGAAGGCCTCAACCTTGCCGCTCAGAACGACCTGCATCCCAGCCGGCAACTGGTCGGCCAGCCAGGGCTGGTTGAACCACGTCGCCTGCACCGTGCCCGTGCCGTCGTTGACGATGCACTCGATGACCGCCTGGTTGGTGCGTGTGCGCCGGGTGCGCGTCTGCCAGATGGTGCCGATGACGGTCACCTGCTCGCCATACTTCAGCTTGCTGATCGGCTTCATCAAGGTGTAATCGTCGTAGCGGCGCGGGAAGAGGTAGAGCAACTCCCAGATGGTGTTTGGGCCGATCCGGTGTAGCCTCTCGGCGATCTTCTGGCCCACGCCCTTTAGCGCCGTCAGCGGCTGGGTCAGGCCGCGCGGGTCAGGCTCCACCGCCGGCATGTCCGGCTCCAACGCCTGGTCAGGGCCCTCCACTACTTCTTCCTCGGCCGTCTCGGTCGAGTCGAGTGGGGCTTCTTCCACCACCGGTGCGGGGGCCACCGGCGCGGGGGCCTTGGCCACGGGCGGCGGGGGCGGAGATGCGGAACGAGACGCGGCTTCCGGTCGGGTGGCGGGCGGGGTTGGTTTGGCGGGCGGGGCGGCCGGCCGGGCCGGCGGTGGCGTGGCCGGCGGTGGCGGCGTCGGGGGGCGGGCGGCAGGCGCAGCTTGGGGCCGGCGGGCGCGCCGTCGCTCAATGCCGGCCAGCAGCGAACCGATGGCCTGGGCACGGGCCTCCACGCCCGACAGTCGCCCATACTCCATCAGTACTTCCGATACCTGTTCGGCCAGGGCCAGGTCAGCCTCGTCGGTTGCTTCCTCGGTGGCTTGCGTCACCCAGTAGACGGCAAACTGCCGGATGCCGCCAACGACCGCCTTATTCTGGTAGCCTTGTTGTCTCTCCAACTCGAGCACGCGCTCGAGCCGTGTCAATGCTCGGTCCATAGTTTGTTAGGTGCTCCCGCCCACGGCGGCCCAAAGGGGCCAGACCGGGTCGAAAAACGCGCCGCGGTCGGCCGGATTACTCCGCGCCGAGAATGTAGAAGTAGTGCGGTTGCCCGCCCTCAACGACCTCGACCTCCACATCGGGACACCGGTCACGGATGTGGTCGGCCGCTTCAGCGGCCTGGGTCATGGTTACGTCGGCTCCATAGTATAGGGTGATAATGCCGCAGGCGGCCGCGTCCAGATGAGGCAGCAGCATGTCGAGCACGGCCCGCTCGTCTGGCCCAGAGCAGCACAGGCGGCCGTCGGCCAGACCAATGATCGCCCCTTCCTGCACCTCCACGCCGTTTAGCTGCACCGAGCGCGTCGCCTGGGTGATCTCGCCCGTATGCACCAGCCCCAGGGCGCGGGTCATGCTCTCGGCGTTGGCCGCCACGTCGCGGTCGGGGTTGAGGGCCATGAGCGCGGCGATGCCCTGCGGCGCGGAGCGGCTGGGCACAACGGCGACCTGCTTGGCGCTCAGGTCGCGCGCGGCCTCGGCGGCCAGGATGATGTTCTTGTTATTGGGCAAGACGATGACTTTATCCGTCGGCAGGGCGTCAATGGCCTGGTAAATCTCCTCGGTGCTGGGGTTGTTGGTCTGCCCGCCGTCTACCACGGCCGCCGCGCCCAGGCTGCGGAAGATGCCGGCCAGCCCCGCCCCGGGAGCGACAACGACCACGCCTACTTGATCGGGTTCGACATGGACCGCCGGCGGCGTGGGCGGCAGCCCGGCGTGGACGATCTCCTCCATCTGCGCCTGCATGTTCTCCACGACCACGTCGGAGATGTGGCCCAGGCTGATGCCGTAGCTAAGGGGCTGGCCGGGGTCGCTGACGTGGACGTGGACTTTGATCGTGTTCTCGTCGCCGACGACCACAGTCGAGTCGCCCATCGCGTCAATGCGGGCACGCACCTCCAATACGTTCAGATTGCGCCCGGTCAGGATGAACTGCACGTCGTAGGGGAACTCCAGCGCGCCCCCTTCGGGCACAGCGCGGGCCTGGGCCGGCAGCGGGGCGGCGGGTGGCGCGCCGGCCACGGCCGGCGTCACACCGTTCAGCTCCAGCTTGCCCTGGGCATAGCGCAACATGCCCTCCATGATGTAGACCAACCCCTGACCACCGGAGTCCACGACGCCGGCCTGGCGCAGAATGGGCAGTTGGTCGGGGGTGCGCTCCAATGCTTGCTGGCAGCGCTCCAGGACGCGCTCCAGCATGAAGCGCAAATCCTCGCTCTTGCGGGCCGCATCGGCGGCCTCGGCCGCGCCCTCGCGGATGACGGTCAGGATAGTGCCTTCGACCGGCCGCATGACACCCTTGTAGGCGGTATCGGCGGCGCTCTGAAAGGCGGCGGCCAGGTCGGCGGTGTCGAACGTCTCCTTGCCGGCCAGCGCCGCGGCCAGGCCGCGCCAGATCTGGCTCAGGATGACGCCTGAATTGCCGCGCGCGCCCATCAGCGCCCCCTGCGCCACCTGCCCGGCCACGCGGCCGACGTGGGTCTCCTCGCTGTTCTCCACACGGGCGTAGGCGGAGCGCATGGTGAGCAACATGTTGGTGCCCGTGTCGCCGTCGGGAACGGGGAATACGTTGAGAGAGTTCACGTAATCGCGGTTTTTTTCCAACCACACCAGTCCGGCGCGGGCCATCTTTCGTAGCTGCGGCCCTGTGCAGCGCAGCCATTTACCCGCGATAACCGGTGGGGCGGCCACTGTGCTAAATGCTGTTGACAATGCTTTCTTCCTCCGCAAAGCCGTCGTGGGTTATTCCCGGTTACTCATACGCAACCCCTGCACGTAGACGTTGACGGCATGCACGGGCAGACCCAGGGCCTTCTCGACGTGGAACTTGACCGTGTGCTGGATGCTCTCGGCCACAGCCCGCAGCCGCACCCCATACTCGACGATCACGTAGACGTCAATAATGATCTGCTCGCCCTCGACCGTGACCTCCACCCCGCGGCGGTTATCTCGCGTCAATAACTGCGCGATTCCGTTGACGAGGTTCTTGCTCGACATGCCCACGACGCCATAGCATTGATGCACCGCCTGATTGGTAATCGTGGCGATGGTGGCCGAGGAGATGTCAATTCGTCCTTTTGAGTCCTCTTGAACCGGCATAGGCGGGTCGCTCCTGCCCCCGTCGGAATGGGCTTGCAAGGTCTGCGCATCCTGACTATAATCTAAGGTTGTTCTTTATGGTATGAAACCTGTGGGCGACCAATCGGTCGCCTTTAGTTTGGACGCCGTGCAATGAGCGTCGGGTAAGGTGAAATTATGGCGAAATGTGAAGTATGTGGCAAGGGCCCGATGAGCGGGCAGAACGTGAGCTTCTCGCAGCGCAAGACGAAGCGGCTGTTTCGGCCCAATATCCAGAAGACGACCGTTTATGAGAACGGTCGCCGCGTGCGTCGTACCATGTGCGTCCGATGCATGAAGACGATGGTCAAGGCCTAAGTCAAAGCCCATTCGCAGCGTCGTCACGCCTGACTCGTGGCGGCCACCCTCAATCGAACGTGCGCCGGCGCTCCCACGCCGGCTTTCGTTTTTGTGGCGGTTGCAAGCTTCGCGAGCTTCGCCCAGTAAAATCTGCGTAATCTGTGGTTTCTCCTCGCTTACCCAACGTCGCTACGAAATAGGCGCGCCGCCCCGGCGGCCATCAGCCCGTCACACACGGCGGCTTCGCTGTGTTCCTCGACCAGAGCGATGAGGTTGCCCCCCCGCCCTGCCCCACTCAGCTTGGCCCCCAACGCCCCGGCCGCCCGCGCCGCGCCGGCCAGCCGGTCGAGGCCATCCGACGAAACGCTCATAGCCACCAACTGGGCGTGATTCTCGTTCATCAGGCGGCCGACGGCCGCCAGATCGCCGGCCGCCAGCGCGGCGCGCCCCGCTTCGGCCAGCCGGCCGCAGGCGTCGAAGATGGCCTCGAAGCGGGCGCGCTCCGCCTCCCAGCGGCGGCGCACGTCGCCGACGACGCCCTTAGTGGCGCTGCGTACTCCTGTGTCGGCAATGACCAGCCGCAGCGGCCGCGCCGGGCGAAAGGTCTCAATGCGATTGGCCGGCTGTTGGCGCACGAAGTAGACCGGCTGCTCGAAGGCGATGACCGTGTTGTCAATGCCGCTGGGCGTGCCGTGGTGCAGACGTTCGGTCTCGTAAGCCAGCGCCGACACCTCCTCGCGGCTCAACGCCAACTGGAAGAACTCGCCCAGGGCGCGAATGATGGCCACGGCAATGGCCGCGCCGCTGCCCAGCCCACTGGCGATGGGGATGGCGCTGCTGACGCTGAGCGACAGCCCCGGCGGCGCCGGCCGGCCGGCGCGCCGCTCCATCAGGCGAGCCGTGGCTGCCAGCGCGTTGTCGGCCCGCGCGGCGGCCAGCGTTGTCGCCCGGCCTAGATCGGGGGCCACCAGGCGCACGTCCGGCCCAGCCCCCATCTCCACCACCGCTCGCGCCCGCAACTGCGTCACCGGCGCGGCCAGCGCCGGACGGCCGTAGACCACAGCGTGTTCGCCGAAGAGAATGACTTTGCCGGGCGCGGTGGCGGTGATCATGGGGGCAACACTCAGGCTAGCAAGTAGAGGGCGACGAAGACCGTCAGGCCATAGAACAGCAAGTTGATCTGGAACGGCCGGTCGCGCAGCAGAATCTCTTCCGGCGCGCCCCCCTCGTTGCGAATGTGGATGAGATAGAGGTAGCGGAAGATGCCGTAGAGGACGAACGGGATGGTCAGCATCATGGCGTGGTTCTCCGGCAGCCCTTCGGCCAGGAAGGTGTAGAGGCTGTAGGAGACCACGGCGCTGGTGGTGACGATACTTTGCAGGCGGTCAATGAGGTCAAGATTGTAGTCGTCAAGAATGGCCCGGTGGTTGGCCGCCTCGCCGCCCAGCAGCACCAGCTCGTGCCGCCGCTTGCCTAGGGCCATGAACAGGGCCAGGAAGCCGCCGAAGATGTAGAGCCAGGGCGAGAAGCGCTCTACTTCGATGACCACAACGCCGGCAGCGATGCGCAACACGAAGCCGGCGGCGATGGTCAGCACGTCAATCAGCACGATGTGCTTCAGCCGGAAGGTGTAGGCGATCTGCGTCACCAGATAGATGAGCAGAATGGCCGCCAGTTCCCACTTCAGCAGGTAGCCGGCCACAAGGCTGAAGACGGCCAGCAAGACGGCCGCCGCGCCGGCTAGCCGTGGATTGAGCCGCCCCGACGGCAGCGGCCGGTTGCGCTTCGTCGGGTGCTGCCGGTCGCTCTCAATGTCGGCCAGGTCATTCATCAGGTAGACCGCGCCGGACATCAGGCACAACAGGACGAAGGCCACGACGACGGGCAGCACACTGGCCGGGTCGAAGAACTTGCGGTCGAACAGCAGCGCCACGAAGACAAAGGCGTTTTTCGGCCACTGGCGCGGCCGCATGGAACGGATGAGATCGATCAGCACTCGTTACTCCCTCAGCGAATACGGCATCTTTCTATCACGAAAGGGTAACGCGGGCCACTTCTGCGCCGGCCGGCACGAAAAAGGACAAGGCGGCCGGGAGACGGCGCGGCGCTGGGCCGCGCTGTGCTCCTGGCCGCCTTGCCCTATTGCGCGAGCAGGCGAACCGCGAAACTCTTAGCAGACAGTGGCCGTGTTGTTGAAGAACCAGTTATAGGCCAGGAACGGGTTGGCGTGGGCCGTCTGAGCGCGAAGGGCGATCCGGTTCCAACCCGCATACTGGGCCGGGATGCCAAAGGTGGCCGTCAGCGCTCCACCCGCGCCGGAGTTGATCGTGCCGACGACAACGCCGCCAATGCCCTGCGTGCCGAACGCGCCCATCGTCACCGTGAACGTCTGGTTCGGCGGGAAGTTGGCCGTCTTAATCGTCACCGAGGCGTTCTGCGTCACGCTGCACACCGTGAAGGTCGGGATGCCGGTGTAGGTGGTCGGTGGCGGCGGAGGCGGCGGTGGGTTGCCCCCGGTGCCGGTGGTGTTGTTGTAGAACCAGTTATAGGCGAAGAACGGGTTGGCGTGCGCCGTCTCGGCCCGAATGGCGATCTGATACGACTTTTGCAACTGAGCGGGAATCGGGAAGGTGGCCTTCAGCGCGCCGCCGACACCCGACTGCAACGTCCCAACGACGATACCGTTGATGCCCCGCGAGCCCATCGGGCCCATGCGCACGGTGAACGTCTGATTGGGTGGGAAGTTGGTCGTCTGGATGGAAACTGTCTTGTCCACGTCAACGGCCGAGATGCTGAAGGTCGGAATGCCGGTGTAGCCGGGGATGCCGCCTGTGCCGGGGCCGCCGGTCGTGGTGTTGTTATAGAACCAGTTGAAGGCGTAGAACGGGTAGGCGTGGGAGGTCTGAAGCCGGATGGCGATCTGGTAGGCGCCTTTCAACTGCGCCGGAATGTTGTAGGTCGCGCTGAATGAGCCACCTACTCCGGAGTTGATCGTGGCTACTGGAATGCCGTTGATGCCCTTCGATCCAAATGGCCCCATCGTCACGACGAAGTTCTGATTCGCCGGGAAGTTGTAGGTCTGGATCGTCACGGTCTGATCCGTCACGACACTGCTGATGCTGATGGTCGGGATGGTGCTGGATCGAACCTGATTGGCGCCGGCAAAGACGGCCACCGCGACGAGCAAGAGCACAAGGATGAGAAACCGCGGGCGAATCAGTGCGCCAAAGCGCCGGCCGTTCGCCTGTCCGCTATCTGATGACGAATGTGAAGTCATTCTTAAACCTCCTGACCATTCACCTGTTGCTTGGCGGGTGATGATGGCCTGGCTCGATCCGGGCCTAGGGGAGCCATCATACTTCCTAATACCCTCTATGTCTCCATAGTATACATAAGTATTTTTCGGATTTCTATAGAACAGAGGTTCTTTCTTGTCATAATGACGTGAATTTGCCGGTCACGAAGCGGCGTGCCGTCTCGGCCAGCACGGCCGCGCCGGGGGCCAACACGCTTTCGTCAATGTCGAACGTGCTGGTGTGGTGGTGGCGCGGCGCGCCTTCGGGCACACACGCCCCCAACATGAACATCGCGCCCTTGCCGCGCTGGGTCATATAGGCGAAGTCCTCCGCGCCCATGCCGAACGGCCGCTCCTGGACGACGGCTTCGCCCAAGAGATCGGCCGTCACGGCGCGCATCCAGCCGTTGGCCTCGGGGTCGTTGATCATCGGCGGGTAACCCTTGATGATGTCGAGCCTATAGCCGCCGCCCAGGTGCTCGGTCAGGCGCAGGGCGTTTTCCACTTCAGCCCAGAGTTGTTCGCGCACCTCCGACCGCAACGAGCGCAGCGTGCCGCGTAGCAACACTTCGTTGGGGATGACGTTGCTGGCCGCGCCGCCGCTGACCTGGCCGATGCTGACGACCGACGGCTCTAGCGGGTTGATGCGCCGCGACGGGATGGCGTAGAGCGCGGTCAGCACGGGGGCCAGCATGTAGATGGGGTCGCTGCCGGTGTGGGGG
>CXWK01021257.1_pt1 | contig 14240 bp, 10 predicted proteins | sample 590851 | NCBI WGS metagenome assembly CXWK01 (sample SAMEA3498364, study PRJEB10139) | wastewater metagenome | biome: wastewater treatment plant; material: activated sludge | place: Denmark | collected 2014-08-01 | reverse complement strand
CTCGCGGCGACCCGACGTGCGCCGCCAGGCGAGCCCGATCCGGCGCCATGGCTCGTCGCCGGCGAGCGGCGCGGCGGATAGATCGAGTCCGCGCAGGATGCCGGCGTCGAGCGCCATCTGCGGCATGATGGTGATGCCCAATCCGCTCGCTACCATCTGCGCCAGCGTGTGCAGGCTCGTGCCCTGGTAGGCGATATTGCGGCGCGCGCCTTCGAGGCCGCAGGCCGCCAGCGCGTGATCGCGCAGGCAATGGCCTTCCTCGAGCAGCAGCAGGTCCTCGTGCGCCATCTCGGCCAGCGGCACGGAACGAAGGGCGCCAAGGCGATGGCCGTTCGGACAGACGACGACAAAGGCGTCGCGGCCGATCTCGACCGATTCGAGATTACCGAGATCCCACGGCAGCGCGATCAGCGCCGCATCGAGTTCGCCGCTTTCAACGCGGTCCACGAGCCGCGCCGTCTGCTCCTCGCGCAGATAGATCTTCAGTTTCGGGAACGCCGCGCGCAGCGCCGGCATGATCTTGGGCGCTAGGAACGGCCCGATGGTCGGGATCATGCCGAGCCGGAACGGGCCGGACAGCGGGTCCTGCGCGGTCTGCGCCAGATCGACCAGTTCCTCGGCGGATTCGAGCAGGCGGCGCGCCTTGTCGGCGATCTGCGCGCCGATCGCCGTCGGCGTCACAGTTCGCTTGGTGCGCTCCAGCAGCCGCACGCCGAGCAGCGCCTCCAGCTCCTGGATGCCGGCGCTGAGCGTCGACTGGCCGACGAGGCACGCCTCGGCCGCCCGGCCGAAATGCCGGGAGTCGACCACGGCGACGAGAAAGCGGAGCTGGCGGAGCGAGGGGAGCGGCGTCACGCCGCACGAATAATCGATTTTTCCGATTTAAAAAATCGGAATTTTTCGCTTCACTGGATCGTCAGCTCGGCCGTATATGGCGCCTGCGAACCGGCGGCAGCGCCGCTGTAACGGAGATCGACATGTCGCTCATCAACACCGAAATCAAGCCGTTCAAGGCGCAGGCTTTCCACAACGGCAAGTTCGTCGAGGTCACCGACGCCACGCTCAAGGGCAAGTGGTCGGTCGTGTTCTTCTATCCGGCCGACTTCACCTTCGTCTGCCCGACCGAACTCGAAGACCTCGCCGACAATTACGACCGCTTCCAGAAGATGGGCGTCGAAATCTACTCGGTCTCCACCGACACGCACTTCGCCCACAAGGCCTGGCACGACACCTCGCCGGCGATCGGCAAGATCAAGTACGTCATGGTCGGCGATCCGACCGGCGCGATCACCCGCAACTTCGACGTGATGATCGAGGAAGTCGGCCTTGCCGATCGCGGCACCTTCGTCGTCGACCCGCAGGGCAAGATCCAGCTCGTCGAGATCACCTGCGGCGGCGTCGGCCGCAGCGCCACCGAACTGCTCCGCAAGATCAAGGCCGCCCAGTACGTCGCCTCGCATCCCGGCGAAGTCTGCCCGGCCAAGTGGGAAGAAGGCCAGAAGACGCTGGCGCCCTCGCTCGACCTCGTCGGCAAGATCTGACGCTTTCGCGATCCCTGCGTTTCGAGGGGATCGCGCCCTACCCCGCCTCCATGCCGAGAGGCGGACCGAGACCTCGAATCCTCGTCCTGAGGAGCGCCTGAAAGGCGCGTCTCGAAGGGCGGCAGAGGCGTAGAACCCTGGGCCATGCTTCGAGACGGCGGTTAATGCCGCCTCCTCGGCATGAGGAGCGGGGCCAGTCCCGGTCAGACCCTCGGCGTGAGGGCGGCGGACCGGCGCTCCCGCGCCCGGATGTTTGGCATCAGCGGAACCGAACCCATGCTCGACGAAGCCCTCAGGTCCCAGCTCAAGGCCTATTTCGAGAAGATCGTCCAGCCGATCGAACTCGCAGCCTCGCTCGACGACGGCGACAAGAGCCACGAGATGTGGGCGCTGCTCGAGGACGTCGCCGCCCAGTCCGACAAGATCTCGCTCCGTCGCGACGGCGCCGACGCCCGCAAGCCGTCGTTCGCCATCAACCGCGTCGGCACGGACGTGTCCGTCCGCTTCGCCGGCCTGCCGATGGGCCACGAATTCACCTCGCTCATTCTCGCGCTGCTGCAGGTCGGCGGCCACGCGCCGAAGGAATCCGCGGAGACGCTGGCGCAGATCGCCGCGCTCGACGGCGACTTCGTGTTCGAGACCTATTTCTCGCTGTCCTGCCAGAACTGCCCCGATGTCGTGCAGGCGCTCAATGTCATGGCCGCGGTCAACCCGCACATCCGCCACGTCGCCATCGACGGCGCGCTGTTCCAGGACGAGGTCGCGCAGCGCCAGGTGATGGCCGTGCCGGCCGTGTTCCTCAACGGCAAGCCGTTCGCCCAGGGACGCATGAGCCTCGATGAAATCCTCGCCAAGCTCGACACCGGCGTCGCCGAGCGGGCCGCGCAGAAGATCGCGGAGAAGGGAGCCTTCGACGTGCTGGTCGTAGGCGGCGGCCCGGCCGGCGCTTCCGCGGCGATCTACGCTGCGCGCAAAGGCATCCGGACCGGCGTGGTCGCCGAGCGTTTCGGCGGCCAGGTGCTCGACACGATGGCGATCGAGAACTTCATCTCCGTGCCGCACACCGAAGGACCGAAGCTCGCCGCAGGGCTCGAGCAGCACGTCCGCGCCTACGAGGTCGACATCATGGCCGGCCAGAAGGCCGCCGAACTGATCCCCGCCGCAACGCCCGGCGGCTACGGCGAAGTGAAGCTCGCCAGCGGCGTCTCGCTGAAGGCGCGCGCAATCGTCCTGTCCACCGGCGCGCGTTGGCGGCAGATGAACGTGCCGGGCGAGGCGGAATATCGCAACAAGGGCGTCGCCTATTGCCCGCATTGCGACGGCCCGCTGTTCAAGGGCAAGCGCGTCGCCGTGATCGGCGGCGGCAATTCCGGCGTCGAGGCGGCGATCGATCTCGCCGGCGTCGTCGCGCACGTGACGCTGATCGAATTCGATCCGCAACTGCGCGCCGACGCGGTGCTGCAGGCCAAGCTGCGCTCGCTCAGGAACGTCGACGTGATCGTCTCCGCGCAGACGACCGAAGTGCACGGCGACGGCGCAAAAGTCGTCGGCCTCTCGTACAAGGACCGGCAGACGGCCGCACAGCGCCGCCTCGACCTCGACGGCATTTTCGTCCAGATCGGCCTCGTGCCGAACACGGAATGGCTGAAGGGCGCCGTCGCGCTCACGTCGCGCGGCGAGATCGAGATCGACGCGCGCGGCCAGACCTCGGCGCCGGGCGTCTTCGCCGCCGGCGACGCGACGACCGTGCCCTACAAGCAGATCGTCATCGCCATGGGCGAAGGCGCCAAGGCGTCGCTGTCGGCCTTCGATCACCTGATCCGCACCGTCCCGACCGAAGTCGCCGACGCCGCGTAACTCGCCAGGGAAGGCCGGTTAAGCCTTCCTTCACCTACGCCCGGCAAGGTCCTTAAATCGAGGAAACCCTGCCGGACGGCGTAGCGTAATGAAGATCGTCCCAAGAAAGCACTTTTCGCGCGATCTCCTTGCGGCCGGCGCCGCCGTCGCCGCTCTCGGGATCATCCTCGCCCAGCCCGCCGTCATGTCCATGGCCGGGCTCGACATCAGCCGCCAGCGCGCCTTCGGCCCGGTCGATCCGCTGGCCGTCGGCTCCATCGCCCGCGAGCGCGACGTGCATGGCCTGAGCGGCGTCATCAAGCCGCTGCGGATGAAGGACTGAGCGGATCCTCTAAGGCCCGCGTCCAGAAAAGCCGTTGTTCGTCCACAGCCTAACGCGCTGATTTCAAAAAGTGTGAATGGAACAAAAAAAGAACTTGGCAAAAGGAACAGATAGAGTACATTGATTTTCACGAGGTCGGATTGCCGTTGCGGACCCGCCCGTGTCAGAAGGGAGTTGGATCGTGAGCCAAGCGAATCTCCGCCTCGTGGAAGGAACCTCCGTGGACAAGACCAAGGCGCTGGATGCAGCGCTGTCGCAGATCGAGCGCGCCTTCGGCAAGGGATCGATCATGCGGCTCGGCAAGGGCCAGAAGGTCGTGGAGATCGAGGCGATCTCGACCGGTTCGCTCGGTCTCGACGTCGCGCTCGGCGTCGGCGGCCTGCCACGCGGCCGCGTCATCGAAATCTACGGACCGGAATCCTCGGGCAAGACGACGCTGACCCTGCATTGCATCGCCGAGGCCCAGAAGCGCGGCGGCACCTGCGCCTTCGTCGACGCCGAACATGCGCTCGATCCCGTCTACGCCCGCAAGCTCGGCGTCAATCTCGACGAGCTCCTGATCTCGCAGCCAGACACCGGCGAACAGGCGCTCGAAATCACCGACACGCTCGTCCGCTCCGGCGCGATCGACATTCTGGTCGTCGACTCCGTCGCGGCGTTGACGCCCCGCGCCGAAATCGAGGGCGAGATGGGCGAGGTTCAGCCGGGCCTGCAGGCGCGCCTGATGAGCCAGGCGCTGCGCAAGCTGACCGCCTCGATCTCGCGCTCCAACACGATGGTCATCTTCATCAACCAGATCCGCATGAAGATCGGCGTCATGTACGGCTCGCCCGAGACGACGACGGGCGGCAATGCGCTCAAGTTCTACGCGTCCGTCCGCCTCGACATCCGCCGCATCGGCGCGATCAAGGACCGCGACGAGGTGGTCGGCAACCAAACCCGCGTCAAGGTGGTGAAGAACAAGGTCGCCCCGCCCTTCAAGCAGGTCGAGTTCGACATCATGTACGGCGAGGGAATCTCCAAGACCGGCGAACTGATCGATCTCGGCGTCAAGGCCGGCGTGGTCGAGAAGTCCGGCGCCTGGTTCTCGCACGACAGCCAGCGGCTCGGTCAGGGCCGCGAGAACGCCAAGACCTTCCTCAAGCAGAATCCGGACGTCGCCAACCGCATCGAGCAGGCGATCCGCGAGAACGCCGGCCTGATCGCCGAGCAGATCCTCGACGGCGCCGAAGGTGAGGGCGACGCGGAGTAAGCCGGCCCGAAATCCGGCCCGCCCCGCCGCACCGGGCGGGCCAGAACGGGCGCGTTGTGAACGGGTCCCTTCGCGAGGGCGACGCGGTCCGCCATCCCTGCGTTTCTCTCGACAGTTTCACAGCGCCCCGTTAGAAAGGCCCGGCCCCGCCGGGCCTTTCGCCTGTTGCGGGTTCCGCACGAAACTTGCCTCGGGCGCAAGGCCTTGCAGCGCGTTTCGCCGCAGCCATCCCGGCGCGCGGCGACGAACGACAGTGGAACTGGGTGGACATGAGCGGCGTCAACGAAATCCGCGCGACCTTCCTCGACTATTTCGGCGCGGCTGGCCACGAGAAGGTGGCCTCTTCGCCGCTGGTCCCGCGCAACGATCCCACGCTGATGTTCACAAATGCGGGGATGGTCCAGTTCAAGAACGTCTTCACCGGCGTCGAGAAGCGGCCCTATTCGCGCGCGACCTCCTCGCAGAAATGCGTGCGCGCCGGCGGCAAGCACAACGACCTCGACAACGTCGGCTATACCGCGCGCCATCACACCTTCTTCGAAATGCTCGGCAACTTCTCGTTCGGCGATTATTTCAAGGAAGGCGCGATCGAACTCGCCTGGAACCTCATCACCAGGCACTTCGACCTGCCGAAGGAACGTTTGCTCGTCACCGTCTATCACGACGACGACGAGGCTTTCGGCCTGTGGAAGAAGATCGCCGGCTTCTCCGACCGCCGCATCATCCGCATTGCCACCTCCGACAATTTCTGGTCGATGGGCGAGACCGGCCCATGCGGCCCCTGCTCCGAAATCTTCCTCGACCAGGGCGAGCATGTCGCGGGCGGCCCGCCCGGTTCGCCCGACGAGGACGGCGACCGTTTCCTGGAATTCTGGAACCTCGTGTTCATGCAATACGAGCAGGTCGCGCCGGGCGAGCGCGTGCCGCTGCCCAAGCCCTCGATCGACACCGGCATGGGGCTCGAGCGCATCGCCGCCCTGCTGCAGGGCGTGACCTCGACCTACCAGACCGATCTGATACGGGCGCTGATCCGCGCCGTCGCGGAAGAAACGAGCGTCGATCCGGACGGTCCGCAAGCCGCCAGCCACCGCGTCATCGCCGACCATCTGCGCGCCGCCGCCTTTCTCGTCGCCGACGGCGTCACGCCGCTCAACGAAGGCCGCGGCTACGTGCTCCGCCGCATCATGCGCCGCGCCATGCGTCATGCGCAGTTGCTCGGCGCCAAGGATCCGCTGATGTGGAAGCTCGTCCCCGCGCTGGTGCGCGAGATGGGACAGGCCTATCCCGAACTCGTCCGCTCCGAACCGCTGATCGTCGAGACGCTGCGCACCGAGGAAACCCGGTTCCGCACGACGCTCGCGCGCGGCCTGTCGATCCTCGAAGACGAGACTCGCGACCTGCAGGCCGGGCAGCGCCTGTCCGGCGAGACCGCCTTCAAGCTCTACGACACATTCGGCTTCCCGCTCGACCTGACCCAGGACGCGCTGCGCGCCCGCAACCTCGGCGTCGACACCGACGGTTTCGAGGCGGCGATGGAGCGCCAGCGCGCCGAAGCCCGCAAGGCCTGGGCCGGCTCCGGCGAAGCGGCCACCGAGGCCGTCTGGTTCGCCTTGCGCGAAAAGCTCGGCGCGACCGAATTCCTGGGTTACGAGGCCGAGCGCGCCGAGGGCGTGCTGACCGCGATCCTCGTCGACGGCGCCCAGGCGCAGTCGCTGCAGCAGGGCCAGCGCGCGACGCTGATCTTCAACCAGACGCCGTTCTATGGCGAGTCCGGCGGCCAGGTCGGTGATGCCGGCGCGATCGTCGGCAATGGCGTCCGCTTCCGCGTCGACACGACGGGCAAGAAACTCGGCGACCTGATCGTCCACGACGGCGTGCTCGAGCAGGGATCGCTTGCCCTTGGCGACGCTCTCGAACTCGATGTCGATCACGCCCGCCGTTCGGCCGTGCGCGCCAACCACTCGGCCACGCATCTGCTGCACGAGGCGCTGCGTCAGGTGCTCGGCGACCACGTCGCGCAGAAGGGGTCGCTGGTCGCACCCGACCGCCTTCGCTTCGACTTCTTGCATCCCAAGTCGATCAGCGACGAGGAACTGGAACGCATCGAGGATATCGCCAACCGCGTCGTGCTCGAAAACGCGCCTGTCACCACGCGCCTGATGGCGGTGGACGACGCTGTCAATTCGGGCGCGCGCGCGCTGTTCGGCGAGAAATACGGCGACGAGGTCCGCGTCGTCTCGATGGGCGCGGTCGCGCCCGGCGCCAATCACCCCTTCTCGGTCGAGCTGTGCGGCGGCACCCATGTCGTCCGCACCGGCGACATCGGCCTCGTCACCATCGTCGGCGAAAGCGCCGTCGCGTCGGGCGTGCGCCGTCTGGAAGCCAAGACCGGCGAAGGGGCGCGTCGTCACCTCAACGCCGAGGCGCGCCGCCTGCGCGAGATCGCCAGCCTCGTCCGCGCCCCGGCCGAAGACGCAGCCACGCGCCTCACGGCGTTGCTCGAAGAGCGCAAGCGCATGGAGCGCGAACTCGGCGACGCCCGCCGCAAGCTGGCGATGGGCGGCGGCTCGGCCGAGGCCGCGCCGTTCCGCGAAATCGCCGGCGTCAAGTTCCTGTCGCGCGCAGTCAGCGGCGTCGAGATGAAGGACCTGAAGTCGCTCGCCGACGAGGCGAAGAAGACCGTCGGTTCCGGAATCGTCGCCATTGCCAATGCGAGCGCCGACGGCAAGGGCGGCGTCGTCGTCGCCGTCACGTCCGATCTCACAGACCGCTTCAACGCCGTCGATTTCGTCCGCATCGCCTCGGAGGCGCTGGGCGGCAAGGGCGGCGGCGGTCGACCGGACATGGCGCAGGCCGGCGGCCCGGACGGATCGCAGGTCGAAGCCGCATTGTCGGCGATCGAGGACGCGCTGCGGCAGAAGGCGGCGGGATGACCGAAACCGCGCCGCGCGCGATCGACAGGGCGCGGCGGCGAACGCATTTCGTTCTCGACGGCGGCGTCTCCGATCCGACGGCGTCGCTCGTCCACGGCGCGCTCGTGGCGACGGTGGTCGTCAGCGTCGCAGCCGTCGTGCTCGAAACGGTGCAGACACTGAAGGCGGGCTACGGCGCGCTGTTCTTCGCGATCGAGAGCGCCGCGGCGATTGTCTTCACGCTCGAATATGCGCTGCGCCTGTGGTCCGCGCCCGAAAGCGCCGCCTTCGCCGATCTCGGTCCGTGGCGCGGGCGCATGGCCTGGGCGGCGACGCCCTACGCCGTCATCGACCTGCTGACGGTCCTGCCCCTGTATCTCACGCTCGCGGTCGCCACCGACCTGCGCGTCTTCGTCCTGTTCCGCCTCGTGCGATTCCTCAAGTTGGCCCGCTATTCGCCGGGCATGCGTTCGCTGATCGCCGCCTTGCAGGCCGAACGCCGCGCGCTCGGCGCCAGCGCTATCATCATCTTCGGCGTCGTGCTGGTGATGGCGACCGCCATGCACATCGCCGAACACGAGGCGCAGCCGCAGCATTTCGGCTCGATCCCGCAGGCCATGTGGTGGGCGGTCATCACCGTCTCGACCGTCGGCTACGGCGACGTCGTGCCGATCACGGTCGCCGGCAAGATCATCGCCGGTTTCGCCGCCGTGTCGGGCCTGCTGATGCTCGGCCTGCCCGTCGGCATCATGGCGACGGCTTTCTCGGAAGAAATCCATCGCCGCGAATTCGTCGTCACCTGGTCGATGCTGGCCCGCGTGCCGCTGTTCGCCGCGCTCGACGCTTCGGAGATCGCCGAGATCATGCGCTTCCTGCGCGCGCAGACGCTGCCGCCGGGCGCGACCGTCGTGCGACAGGGCGACGACGCGCTGTCGATGTATTTCATCGCCAACGGCGAGGTGGAAGTCGAACTGCCGAACGCGCCGGTGCGGCTCGGCGAAGGCCAGTTCTTCGGCGAGGTGGCGATCCTCCGCAACACGCGGCGCACGGCGACCGTGCGCACGATCACGCAGGCGAAGCTGCTGGCGCTCGACGCGCAGGACCTGCGCCTGCTGATGCGCCGCAATCGCGACATCCGCACGCACATCGAGGAGACGATCGCCAAACGCGGCTATTCCGACCTCGCCGCGCGCGACGAGATGACGCCGGCGAGCCCGGCTTGACGCTCAGGTCGCAGCGATCATTCGGCCGATCTCGGCGATCAGCCGTTCCGAATGAACAGGCTTGCTGAAGGCCGGCACCTGGGCGAACACGTCCGGTCTCTGGTCGGCCGCATAACCGGAGACGGTGAAGAACGGCGTATTCGTCCGGATCAATTCCCGCGCGATCGGCTCCGATGTCTCCTCGCCGAGATTGATGTCCAGCACCGCCGCGTCGCAGCCGCCGGCTTCGAGCAATTGCATGGCCTGGCCGACGCTGCGCGCCGGCCCCATCACCGCAAAACCCGCCTCGCGCAGGCTCTGGGTCAGTTCGAGCGCGACGAGCGGCTCGTCCTCGACGACAAGAATGCGTCCGGGAGATCTCGGCGTCTCGCGCATGTCCGGGAACGCCGGATCGCCGCGCTCCGCGCCGGCGATGCTCGCGAACGGACAGGCGATCCGCCAGCGAAAGCCTGCCGGCGCATAGTCGAGCGTCACGTCGGCGTCGAGACTCGAGCGCGCGATGTCGCGAATGACTGCGGTGCCGAACCCTGCGCGTTCGGGCGCGTCGATCGTCGGCCCGCCCATTTCCGTCCAGGACATGACGAACGTCTTGCGCCGCGCCGCGTCCTCGGCGACGCGCCACGTCACGGACACCTGCCCGGACGCCCGCGTCAGCGAGCCGTGCTTGGCCGCATTGGTCGCCAGTTCGTGCAGGACCATGCCGAGGTTCTGCGCCGCGGCGGACGTGACGCGCAGCGGAGGTCCGTCGAGAATGAAGCGTGCGCCGAGGCTCTCCTCGAACGGCTGGATCTGCGACAGAACGAGTTCGCCGATCTCGACATCCTTCCACTCGTGCCGCAGCAGCAGGTCCTGATTGGCGGCGAGCGCCTGCACGCGCGCGCCGAACGCCTCCATGAAGTCGTCGGGGTGGCGGCGCAGCGTCTGGCGCGCGATGCCCTGCACCAGCGTCAGAAGATTCTTCGAACGATGATTGACCTCGTGCAGCAGCAGGCCGATCTGCTCGCTCGCAAGCTTGCGGTCGGTGATTTCCGTCGCCGCGCAGGAGACGCCGACGATGCCCCCCGCATCGTCGCGCAGCGGTTCGACATAGAGGTCGTACCATTCGTCCGGCCCGCCCGGCGCCGCAGTGCGCACCTCGGCGCGCGCCGGCTCGCCGTTGGCGATCACGCCGCGTTTGATCGCTTCGAGTTCGCGCGCGCAGCTTTCCTGCATCAGATCGTGATCGGTCCGCCCGATGACCTGCTCCGTCGAATATCCGAGCTTCGGATTGAATATCCACGTGTAGCGCAGGTCGAGATCCTGCTCGAAGACGACGACATGCGACTTGGCCAGCGCCATCTCGAAACGTCGCTCGCTGCGCCGCAGCTTGTCCGCCGTCTCGCGCTCTTCCGTAATGTCGCGCAACACCCCGGTGACGCGCACGGGCCGGTCGCGGTCGAACTCGACGCGTCCGCGCGAGGAAATCCACCGCTCGGCGCCGTCGCTGGCGCGGTGGATGCGATAGATCAGTTGATAGAGACGATCTCCGCCAGGATCGTTGGCCCGGGTCCACGCCGCTTCGTAACGAGCGATGTCGTCGGGATGCAGCAAGCTCAGGAAAACGTCGCGCGTGATGTCCGCATCGGGCGCCAGGCCGAAGATTTCCCTGGTTCTCGGTCCCCAGAATTTCGTCTGGGCCGCTTCGTCCCAGCCCCAGGCGCCGAGACCGGCCAGATCGCGCGCCGCGTCGACGGTATCGCGAATCCGGACTGTGTCGTAGCTCGCCGGATGCGTCTCGTCGATCATGCCAGGTCCCGTTGGAATTGCGGTCGACTGTCGTTCGTCACGGCCGCGCTTGTCAAACGTCGCCAGCTTCAGCTCTGCTTCTTGCCGTCCTTCTTCGCGTCGCGGCAAATCGTCTTGAACGCCGTCCATTCGGTGTCCGTCAGCAGCGGCGCCGCGGTCGGCTGACGCGAGGCGGCGGACATGCGATCGAGCCGCTTCGCCGACACCGGATGATCGCGCAGGATGTCGAGCGGCGAAGATTTTTCGTCCTTCGACATGCGCATCAGCAGTTCGCCCATCGGCCGGGCGGACCGACCGATGTCGCGCATCGTGCGGACGGCGAAATCGTCGGCGTCGGTTTCGGCCTCGCGCGAATAGGCCGCGCCGAGCGATGCGCGCGCGGCGGCTGCGATGGCGCCAGCGCCGAACACATCGCCGAAGAACAGGCCGATCACGAAGGCGGCGCTGCCTTGCTCGATCATCACCTTCATGCTGTCGCGATGCGCGACGTGCCCGAACTCGTGCGCGAGCACGCCCGCGACCTCGTCGGGGGATTGCGCGAGGTCGATCAGCCCGCTCAGCACGTAGACGCGGCCGCCCGGCAGCGCGAAGGCATTGACCGTATCCGACGACAGGACGGCGACCTGCGCTTCGGCCGGCGCGGCCGGGGCCTTCTTCAACCCGGCGACGAGCTTGTCCAGCGCCGCCTGCCCTTCCGTCGTCGTGCAGACGCCGCCCGAAAACATCGAGCGCGCCTGGCCGTCGGCGACCTCGCCGATCCGCCGTTCCAGCGCGCGGGGCACCAGCGGGGTCAGCTTGTCGGCGATCAGCGGCACGCCGTACCAGACGATGGCGGCGAGCGACGCCGCGGCGGCCAGCGACCAGGCGACGATGCGTCCGGCGGCGCCGTGCGCCTCCTGCGCCTCGCCGGCGATCAGCGGGCAACGCGCGAGGACAGCCGTGGCGAAGGCCGGATCGCGGATCTCCAGACGGGCGCCGCCGGCGGAGGCGACGCTGCGGATCCGCAGCACAGTGTCGGCGGCTTCGACGCGGCGGATGTCGGCGAGCGCCCAGGCCGCGACGAAGGCGTCGTTCTCGAATATCTGCAGCGCATCGGCGAGCCGCAGCGACACGCGCCGGCGCGCGTTCGTGCGACCATCGAAATAGACTTCGTCGAAGGAAGCCGCATCTTCGGTTGCGTGTGGGCCGGGCGATTGCATCGCGTCAGAATCCGAGAACGTCGAGACCGTCGGCGATGCCCTCGCCGACCGCCGTCACACTATCATCCCGCGCGACGACGTCGCCGGCCTTGTCGAGGCCGATCAGCAGCGTCGAACCCACAACCGCCTTCCATACACGCTGGGTCGTATAGATGCGGATGATCGCCGTGCAGCACAGCAGGAAGGCGAGATAGAGCGCGCCGAGCGCGACGATCGCCGCGACCGTCTTCGGAGCGCCGGCGCCCATGACCGGAACGCCATCCTTGAAGGCAAGGACTGAAACGCCGCCGGCGAGCGCGCCGAAGACGACGAGCGCGGCGAGCACGAGACCGATGATCGCCCAGTAGAAGCCGACGAGATCGCCGCGCTTCAGGCTCGATCCGGCGCTGACCGGTCCCATGCGAAGGCCGTCGATCCACCATTGCCACTCGCCCGAACGGAACGCGGCGAGCGCGAAAGGCAGGGAAACGAGCGAGCCGAAAAAGAGCAGGACCGCAAGCGCGCCGGCGATCGTTCTCTGGTCCGTCGCGAGCGGGCTGTCCTTGGCCGACAGCACGCCGAGCACGGGAATGGCGATCGCCACGAACAGCGCGAGCGCGTAGAGCCACCACAGCTTCCTGAGCAGGCCGCCGCCGGCGCCGGCGAAATCGCCGCGCAGCGCGCCGTAGTAACTATGCCGCATCTTGTAGCGTTCCAGCGCGGCCTGCCGCCACGGGTAGAGAAAGCCGAGCGTCAGCAACACGCCGAGGCCCCACAGCATCGACTTCGCTGCGTAGACCGCGCCCGAACCGTCCATGCCGAAGCGCACGCCGCGCCACATCGTCCGGTTCGACCGGTAGCGCCGGCCGCGATAGATCGCGAATTGCATGAAGCCGTAATAGAACACCGCGAGCGGGAAAGAGGCGAACGCCTGATACGCTTCCGCGACGAGACCGGCGAGCGCGTACAAGACGTAGACCGGCGCAAGAATGGCGACGCCGACGAGAAAGCCGATCATCAGTTCGCGTCCGGTGCCGAGATATTCGAGCCCGTCGCCGTCGATCTGCGTGTGCGACCACAGATGCCGGCGGATGCGCGTCGCCAGCCAGAATCGATAGAAGCCGAGCGTCGCCAGTTCGAGCGCCGCGCCCTTCGCCACGAGGCGACGGAACTCGGCGTTCTCGCCTGTAAATCGCATACCCGAAACGGGCGGCGATGGCGGAAAGACGGTCGGCGCGTTCATAACGAATTCCTCTGGAAATCTACTTGAAGCACGAAGCGCAGCCTATGCCTGTGCCGCCGCGCACGCCATCGGCGAAGCGTTGACCTGCGCCAAGGCCCCGTCCACATTGCCTGCTAGAGTGCTGCACGGCAGACGAGGCGAAAGGACACGCCATGTTCAAATCCATTCTGGCTCCGGTCGATCTCGCCGAGCCGGCGCCGTCGCAGCCCGCCATCGCGGCCGCCACCGAAATGGCCAATCTGGCCGGCGGTCGCGTGCGACTCATCAACGTGCAGTCGCTGCTGCCCGCGACCTTCATGGACTACGTTCCCGCCGACTTCGACGCGACGCAACGCGCCAATGCCGAGAGGGCGCTGGCCGAGATCGCCGCGCAGGTGAAACTGCCGGCCGATCGCGTCTCGACCATCGTGCGCATCGGCGGCGTCTATCCGGAAATCCTCGCCGAAGCGAAGGAATGGGGCGCCGACCTCGTGGTGATTGGCTCGCATCGTCCGGCCATGTCGACCTATCTGCTCGGTTCGAACGCGACGACGGTCGTGCGCCACGCCGAATGTTCGGTGCTCGTCGTCCGCAAGTAAGCCGCGCGAAAGCAGTCTTCGTCGCCGCGCTGAGCGTCGCCGCAGCGCTGGCGTGCTTCACTGCCGACGCCGCGCCGCGCACGTTGCGCGGAACGCTGGTCTGGCGCGAACGGATCGCCCTGCCGCCGAGCGCCCGCGCCGAAGTCGAACTGATCGACGCCGCGCGCGCGGACGCGCCGGCGAGGATCGTCGCCCGGACATCGGTCGCGCCGGCCGGCCAGCCGCCTGTCCGCTACGAACTGAGTTTCGACGATTCCGCACTCTCGCCGCGCGGCCGCTTCGCCATCCAGGCGCGCATCAAGCTCGACGACAGGTTGCTGTTCGTCACGACGATCCGCAATCCGCTGCC
>CXWK01004510.1_pt2 | contig 14257 bp, 7 predicted proteins | sample 590851 | NCBI WGS metagenome assembly CXWK01 (sample SAMEA3498364, study PRJEB10139) | wastewater metagenome | biome: wastewater treatment plant; material: activated sludge | place: Denmark | collected 2014-08-01 | reverse complement strand
CGCGTCGGCACTTCCCCGGACCGTCGCGACAGCACCGAGTAGCTCGACCAGATGACGGCGCAGCCCAGGGCCAGGGCGTAGCCGAGGGCGTACTGGCCGTCGAAGCGCAGCCCGCCACCGTGGGACACCAGCAGCACCGCCCCGGCAAATCCGGCCAGCGCTCCGGCCACTTGCCGGCCGCGCAGCCGTTCGCCGGGCAGCAGGGCAGCGAAGAGGACGATGAGCAGCGGCCAGAGGTAGGCGATGAGACTGGCTTCTACCGGCGGGGCGAGGCGCAGGGCCATGAAGTAGGCGAAGTGGTAGCCGAACAGGCCGTAGAGGCCGAGGGCCCAAGCCGCTAAGGGGAGGCGGGTGATGGAGGATGGACGACGGACGACAGGCCTCGCCTCTGGCCGTGGTCTGTCGTCCGTTGTCCGTCGTCCCTCTTCCGCCCCTGGCCACACAACCCCAATCAGCGTCGCCAGCGCAAAGGCCATGGCCAGGAGTTGAAAGGGCGGGATGTCGCCGCTGAGGACGGTCAGCGTCGCCAGCGCGCCCCACATGAGGATGGCCGTGCTGCCGACCAGGGTGCCGCGAGGGGAGGAGGTCATGGAGGGGGATTGTAGACGAATTAGGAATTAGGAATTAGGAATTACGAAAGAAGGCTATGGCCACCCGCTCCCCGCTACTTCCATGACATTCGTCACTTGTGCCCGGCGCGCCGGTGAGTACCATAGGCGGTAGTTCTCTCTGTCGGCGGTACGGCGCGGGTCGTCGGGCGTCCGGCGATGCCTAGCAGGATCGGGCGCGCAGCTTGCCGCCACAGGCAAGGTGGGGTTTGGAGGGGTGGTATGTCTCGTTCTCGTTCGTTGCTCAAATTGGCCCTGCTGGGGGTCTTATTCATGGTTGTGGCGCTGTTGACGGTCCGGGGGCCGTCGAGTGCGGCTATTGGTCAGGAGCCGGCGGTTGCCGCGCCGCTGTTGTCCGACGAAGCGTTCGTGTTCCACCCCTCGCTGGCCGAATTCAATGTGGCCGATGCGTTGCGCGCCGCTAATAGCGGCCTGCTTGGCTATGAGGAAACGCTCGATGGCCGCACGGTGGGCGCGGCCGAGACGGTTGAGGCCATCGCGCGCGAGTACAGCCTTAGCCCCAAGCTCTTACTGGCGCTCTTGGAATGGCGCGGCGGACTGGTCAGCGCTTTAGCGTCGGATCCCGCTGCTGTCGACTATGCTTTCGGCTCTCCGACTGCCGGCTTGGCGGCGCAACTCGACGCCGCGGCGCGACCGCTGTTCGACGCTTTCTATGCCTATCGCGCCGCGCCCGACCGCGCGTCAGAGATGCCCAACGCGGCCACAGCCGCGCTGGCGGCTCTGCCGGTGGCCGGCCGCCTCGCCTCCGCTGCCGACGCGGCCGACTTCGTCGCCGTCTACACCCGTCTCTTCGGTGACCCACTGCACGGCCAGTTGATCCTGGCCGCGCCAACCTCCCCCATGCCGGGCGCGCGCCTGCCCTGGACGGCGGGTCAGGCGTGGAACTACAACGGCGGCCCGCACAACAACAACGGCGGCACTTTTGGCTGTGAATGGGGCACGGACGGTTGCCCCTCTGGCCCGTGGTCGTCAGTCGATTTTGGCCCGATGGATCGGACCGCCCTGGAGAATCTATGTGGCAGTGCCGAAGGTGAGAAGTATTCGGCGTGGTGGGCCGTGGCCGCGCGCGGCGGCACGGTCAGTCACGGTTCCACCACTTCCGGCACGGTCATCGTCGACCACGGCGACGGTTGGAGCACCTATTACACCCACCTGTCACTAACCGGTAAGGTCGCGCCCGGCCCTATCGACCAAGGCGAGGCGGTGGGGCATCCATCGTGTCAGGGTAATACGACCGGCATCCATCTCCACTTTGCCGTCAACTACCAGGGTGCGTTTGTCGACATCGACGGCACTAACCTGGGTGGTTGGAATGTGACGCGGACGACCCACTACAACGGTCGGATGACCTGCCCCGACGGGCGGCGTCAGGTAGGTGACACCGCGCGGCTGACGACGAGCCGGATCGAAGACAACTGCCGTCCACCGGCGGCGGCTCAACTGAGTGTTGTGCTCATTATCGATAGCACCGGCAGTATGAGCGATAACGATCCCAATCGCCTGCGCGTACAGGCGGCTAAGGCGTTCATTGACGCCGCCCAGCCAGGTGACGAGATCGGTATCGTGGACTTCGAGACGACGGCGCGCACACTGGCGCCCATGACGCTCATTCACTCGGCAGCCGAGAAGGATCTTCTGAAGTCAGCAGTCGACAATGTACGGGAGGGCGGATTGACCAACATCAACGCCGGTCTCAATGGTGGTTTCGCGGCTCTCTCCTCTGCAATCGGGGCGACCGCCAACCGCGTGGCCATCCTGCTGACCGACGGCGATCACAACGTTGGCGCCTATAGTGATAATAGCCACCTGCAATACGCGGCGCAGAACTGGCCCATCTATACCATTGGGCTGGGCCAGGCGAACCAGGAGTTGCTACGGCGCATCGCCACGGCCACAGGCGGCGAGTGTGCCAACAACTGTCAGGCCCTGGCCGACGCGGCGCTGTTAGGGCAGATATATCAGGCCTTGCGCGCCCAACTGACCAACAGCACAACTATCACGAGCGCGCAACTCCTCGTGCAGCAGGGTGAACAACACTTTCTGAGCGCCAATGTGATGCCCAACCAGTTCGCGGCCCAATTCTACATCGGCTGGCAGGGCAGCGAGATGGAGTTGACCTTGACCGGACCCGGCGGTCGCGTGATCGATCCGACACATCTTGGTCCCGACGTGGCCCACGCCAAGGGCGCGACGTATGAGCTGTATACACTCAACTTCCCGGAGCGCGGCATGTGGAACATGGCCATCAACGGTTTGGAAGCGCCCCCGGGCGGCGAACTAGTCACAGCCTACGCCTCTTCGCTGGGGATCAGCTACCTGTACAATCCGATTACCCTCGATCAACCGACGCCGACGCCTCCGCCGACGCCACCACCGACAATCCCGCCCACCGCCCAACCAACACCCACCAACACCCCCCGCCCCGAGCCGCCCCCACCCACGGCAACGCCCACTGTGCCCGCCTGCGCCAACATCGTCGCCAACTCCGGCTTCGAGGAGAACGCCGCCTGGCAGATCAACGCCAACGAGTTCCCGGCGGCCTACTGGTGGGGCTTCGGCCACAGCGGCAGCCGCTCGATGCGCATCGGCATCCCCGGCGCGGCCGAGAACCGCTATAGCTACTCGTCGGCCCAGCAGACGGTGGTCATCCCGTCGCCGTTGGCCTCGGCCCGGCTGGGCTACTGGCTCTACCCGCAGACGAGCGAGACGGTGGCCGCGCTGACGCCGCCGCCGGTTGTGCCCACTTCGTCGGGCGACCGGGCCAAGCTGAGCGACGACGCGCAGATGGTGCTGCTGCTGCACGGCGCCGGGCAGCAGACGGTGTTGCGCTTCATGCGCGAGAACCCCGGCCGTTGGGTCTACTACGAGCACGACCTGAGCGCCTTCCGTGGGCAGGCGGTGACGCTCTACTTCGGCGTTTTCAACGACGGCTGGGGCGGTGTCACGGCGATGTGGGCCGACGATGTGACGTTGAATGTCTGCCGGTAAAGCAAAACGCCACCGTGGGGGCGGTGGCGCTGAGCCAAGGAGGAAAACGGAGAATTTTGGAGGAGGAGAAAACTCTGTGTGCTGCCTGACTATAGAATAGTCGATTGCCCGGCGTTTCTCATTTCAACGGGCTACAGGTGGAGTGTAAAATGCTTGACAGATGGGTGAAGGGTTGGTGAAGTTATGACTCCTCCCACGGCAACCCCATCTCCTCCAGCGCGGCGCGGAGTTCGGGGCGCATGGCCCAGCCCCAGCCGCCGCCGGGTGGGGCGCTGGGCTTCTGCTCAAAGAGGAGGGTGACGCCGGGCAGCTCGGCCAGCGAGTTGACGCCCGGTGTGGCGTTGACGCGCCGGCCGAGGCCGCCCAGTACGCCGCTCAACTCCTCGGCCGAACGGCCGATGGCCGCCGCCAGCGAGGCGAAGTCCAGCCCGTCGTCGCCCGCCTCATAGAGGGCGCGGTAGAGGGCGCGTTGGGCGGGGGGGATGCGGTGGCGGCGCAGCACGCGACGCATCAGGCGCTGCGGCGACAGGTCGTGGCCGCCCTCGCCCATGCCGCCCAGTTGCCGCCGCACATCGCGCACCAGTTCCGGGAACAGCGCTTCGGCCTCGTCGGCCGTCAGCTCAATGACGTAGCCTTTGGGGGTGGTGATCTTCATGGTGAGGCCTGATTGTAGCGCAGAGAAGAATGGCACGCCGATGACGTTGATGGCGCGGCTTGACGCTGATAAGAATTCTTAGCAGCGTTAATCAGTTAAATCAGCGTCATCTGCGTGCTATTCCTTACAGATAGATTCGGCGGGTCTCGCGGCGGGCGACGCGGGCGGCGCGCTCTGGGCTGAGGCCGGCCGCCTCCGCTTCGCGCAGTACCCGGCGGACTTCGCGGCGCACCTGGCGGGCGAGGTTGCGCTGGGCCATTTCGGCTTCGCTCAGTTCGTGGTCCGGGCGGCGATGACGGTGGCCGCTGCGGGTGCATTCGCTGCCCGGCTCGCTGTGATGATGGCGGTGGCCGTGATGGCCATGATGGCCGCGATGACGGCCGACTGCCAACTCGCTACCCGGCTCAGCGCCGGGGATGCCGCGGCCGTGACGCCCGCGGCCCATGAACGTCTCTTCCGCGCGGCTAAACTCGGCGCGCCGGCGGCCGTGCGGCCGGCCGTGTCCTTCGTGAATGATAATCGTAACCTTACTCAAAATCTGCACCTCTCATGCATGTGGCCCGGCGATTTCGCCAGTCGGGTTTTGCTTCTACCTGTGAGCATCATGCGCTCTTTGGTATTGAGGTATATTCTAACATGTACTCAATATCTATTCAATACCTATTAAGCCATACTTAACCGCCGTTCATGCTACTACTTGGGCTTAATTAGGTGCTTTTGGTGACGCTTTTTTGGCCGGTCATAGGTCCACTTCGTCACAGGTCGCCCGCGCTGGCCGCCACTCGCCACTCGCCACCCTTGTAACGCTTTCCGTAACCTTCCCCCACTATGCTAACGATTGGGAAGTCAGTCAGCCCGGCCGCCGGTAGCCGTAACACCGGCAGGATACGGACAATGAGACTGAACCAGACCATCGTTAATCACTTTTCGGCGGCCGAGTTGAACGACCTGGCCGCCGAACTGGGCGTCAACGGCCTCGGCCCCGCCGAGGCCGCGCCCGACGGCGACCGCCGCGACGCCTGGGCCGCCGGCCTTCTGGCCGCGCTGGCCGGACGCGGCCGGGCCGCCGATCTGCTGGCCGCGCTGGCCGCTGGCCGCCCCGCTGTCGATTGGGCGGCGTTGCCCTGGCCCCCGGCCGCCCTCTCCGCCCTCCACGACGCCCTCGATCGCCGCCTCGACCGCGACGGCCTGCGCGACCTCTGCCTGCGCCTGGGCCTCGACCCCGACAACCTGCCCGGCGAAAGCAAGCGCGCCCGCGTCCGCGAGCTGGTGCTGGCGATGGAGCGGGCGGGGCGGACGGCGGAGCTGAGTGACGAATTACGAATGACGAATTACGAATTAGGAATGAGGAATGGTGTGGAAGTAGTCATTCATCACTCACCACGAATCACTCGCTTCGTCACTCGTCGCTCGTCACTCGTCGCTGTCATGTTGTGCCTGCTGGCCGCCTTCCTCCTGTGGCGCAGCGGGCGCGGCTGGGCGGCCGGGCCGCCGCTGCCGGAGGGCGTCGTCGGCGTGGCCGTGGCCGAGTTTGCCGAGACGGCCGACTGCCGCGCCGGGCCGCGCGGCCGCGAGGCGTCGGCCCTGGTCTATGAGACGTTGGGCCGCGAGCTGGCCGCCGCCGGGCTGGCGCGGCGCGTGGCCCTGACGCGCGTTGGGCGGGTGTGCGATGCCGCCGCCGCCGTGGCCGCCGGGCGCGCGGTGGGGGCGACGGTCGTCGTCTGGGGCTGGCTGCCGCAAACCACCGACGGCCTGGTGGCCGACTTCACCCTGGCCGGCCCGCTGCCGCCCGCGTCGGCCGATCTGGCCCGCGCCTTCGAAGCCCTCTTCACNNCGCTTCCTATTAGGACTGCTCCACGCGGGGCAGGGCGACCCCGCCGCGGCCGAGGCGCTCTATAGCGCCGCCGTGGCCGCCGTCGAGGCTGAGATGGCCGCCAACCCGCAGGCCGGGCCGGAGCTGCGCCGCACGCTGGCCGTGCTGCTGACCGAGCGCGGCAAGGCGCGCGCCGCGCTGGGCCGCGCCGCCGAAGCCCGCGCCGACTTCGACGCCGCCGAGGGCCACAATCCCAACTACCTGCGCTTGCTCGTCGCCCGCGCCGCCGAAGCCTATGGCCGGCGCGACTGGGCCACAGCCCAGGCGTATCTCGACCGCGCCGCGCTGCAAGACGAGCCGTTGCCGACCATCGCCTATGGCCTGGGCCTGCTCGATTACTATCGCGGGCAGTACGCCGCCGCCGTGGCCGAGTTCGACCGGGCCATCGCCCTGAGCGCGGCGACCGGCGGGGATGCGGCCGTCTACCATCTGGCGCGCGGTTATAGTTATGTCGAGTTGGGCCGGTGCGACGCGGCGGCGGCCGACTTTCGCGTGGCGCGGGATGAGGCGAACGCGCCGGCGGCGGTGCGGGAGGCGGCGAGGGGGGTGGCGTGTGGCAGCGAAGGGGAGCAGGGGAGTGGTGGAGTGGGGGGGATCGAGGACCCTCTCCCTAACCCTCTCCCAGGGGGAGAGGGGATCGGCGGGGTTGGTGTTGGCGGGCGGCTGGCGATTGGTGACCAACTACCAGCGACCAGCGACCCACCGCCGGCGGCCGACGCCGGCCGCCTATCCCCGCTGGAAATGGCCGCCGCGGCCGTCGAACCCGCGACCACGGTCGCCACCCCGCTCTCCTGCACCCCTGCGCCCCTGCTCCCCTGCCCGGCGACCCCCACCCCCGGCCCGCTCCTGCTGGAGATCGGCCCGCGCGGGGCCAATGTGCGGCGGGGGCCGGGGGCGGAGTTCGCCGTGATGGCTACGCGGCGGGCGGGCGACCGGATGGAGGTGCTGGCGGCCAACGTCAGCGGCGAGTGGTATCAGGTGCGTGTGCCGGGGCAGGGGCGGGGGTGGGTGTCGGCGGCCTATGCGATGGCGCTGGGGGACGTGGATCAATTAGGAATTAGGAATTATGAATTAGGGATTGAAGAGGGGCAGGCGTCGGCAACGCCGGCGGCGGACGCGGCGGCGGCGAGCACGACGCCGCGTCCTGGCGGCTCGCCCGCGCCGGGCTGGACGCCGCCGGGCCAACCCACGCCCACCGCGCCGCCGCCCACCGCCCCCGCGCCGCCCGACCTGTTGCCCACGCGCACCCCGCCGGCCTCGCTACCCAAGCCGCCGACGCCGACGCTGTTGCCGCCGCCGACGGCGCGCGCCGGCAATTAGGGGCCAGGTTCCAGGGGCCAGGGAAGAACCCTCTCCACTGGCCCCTGGAACCTGGAACCTGTTCTACGGATTGCAGACGTAATTAGCCGTCGCGCCGACGATGGTGGCCGATTCGCCGCCGACGTCGGTCGTCATCTCCAGCGTGACTTGTTCCGTGCCCGCAGGCACGTCATCCAGTGTCAGGGTGATGATGTTGAGCGTGTTGCCGTGCGTCGGGCCGGAGCTGACGTTGTCGTCTTCCACGCCGCCGGCGTTGGCGACGACCGTCACGACGCGGTCGTCGGCGTTGTTATCGACCAGCGCCACCTGCACGGTGATGTCGGCCGGGGCCAGCGGTGGGTCGATGGGGATGGTCAGCGTCTGTGACTGGGCCCACGGCTCTTCCGGGCCGACGGTGTTGGTCGCGCCATCGGGGAAGAGAACGTAGGTGTCGAAGTAGGCGGCCGTGGTCTCGTGGGTGGCGTAGAGGAGGAACGCTCTCGGAATCTTGCCTTTCGTGCCCGGAGCGAGGAACCAGCGGCCGGTAACCGATGACGCCGGCGGCAGATCCGCGCCAAACCAGTAGATGCCGCCCGGACGCACCGACGTGCCGGTCAGCGTCTTCACGTCGACGTTACCACCCGGATATTGGAAACGGACGCGCCGCGGTGGTTTGCTGATGTCCTTGCCCACCAGTTGGCCGTAGAGGGCCACCAGGTCGGCCGAGTTGGGCACGACCAGCTTCTTCTTCAGGACGGCCGACTTGGGGCTGCCCATGCCCGCGCCCAGGATGGTCGTTACCTCGTTGCCCGGGGCGGGGCAGATGCTTGTCGGCGGGGCGGCGACGTACTCATAGGCGCCCACGTCGCACTCGTTGGCGCTGGCCGCGCCGATGCCGTTCTGGTTGCGGGCCACGTCGCGCTGGTCGACGCTATCGACCGGCGCGGCGGTGCAGGCGGCGTTGGGGCCGCGGTCGAGGGCCGGGCTGTTGGCGACGAGGGCGTGGGTCTCTGTGGCGGGCGTTGTCGGGCCGCCGTTGTCGGCCAGGGGGGCCAGGATGGCCGCCAGGGCGGTGGGCTCGGTGCCATTGCTGGTGGCGGTGATGTCGCTGCCGCCGGGGGTGAAGCCGCTGAAGGCGGCGGCGTTGGTGATGCCGCTGTGGCCGAAGAGGTTGAAGTTGCCGGCGGTGATGGTCGAAAATTCCGCGAGCACTTCATCGGCGGTGCCTGTGGCCCGGTTGCCGCTGATGATCGTCCGGTTGAGGGCCACGCTGCCGACATAGGGGTAATCGGAACTACTGTAAAACATCAGCCCACCACCATCGGCGGCGTCGTTGTCGCTGATGGTGACGTTGTTGAACGTCGCATCGGTCGCATAGACGAACACGCCGCCACCTTCCTGGCTCGCCTCATTGCCGCTGATGGTGCTGTTGGTCACCTGCGTGTCGCCGCTGAGAGCGAGGCCGCCGCCATGGTAGGTCGTCGCTGTATTGTTGATGATGGCGCTCTGATCGATGGTCAGAACGTCTCTGGCCGAGATGCCACCGCCGGAGTAGTGGGCCGTGTTGCCGCTGACCGTCGTCCGCTCCACCGTCAGCTCGCCAACGGACAGTTCCACCCCGCCGCCGTCGCCGCCGGCCGTATTGCCGGCAATGAGACTGTCGCGGATGATGCCGGTGACCGGATAGGCGCCGGAGTCGCCGAACGCGCCCCACTGCACGCCGCCGCCATTGCCGGCGGAGGTGTTGCCGGTGATGGTCGTCCGCTCGACCAGCGCGCCGGTGATGTCCTCGAGGCGCAGCCCGCCGCCGCCGCCATAGCCGGCGTAGTTGCCGACGAAGGTGCTGTCGGTGATGCTCAGGGTCACGTCGTCGGCCAGCGCACCGCCGCCATAGTAGGTATAGCCCACCACGCCGATCTGCCCCGGCTCCCAGCCGTTGTCGTCGATGGTGCTGTCGGTGATGGTCAGCGCGCCGCCGTTGGCGTGGATGCCGCCGCCGGTGCGCTCAGCGTAGTTGCCGCTGACGTTGGCTTGCTCGATGGTCGTATCGCTATCGCGCGAGTAGACGCCGCCGCCGCGGAAGGCGCTGTTGCCCTGGATGGTGCTATTGTTGTTGGCGATGGTCAGCGTGGCGTTGTTGAGGGCGAAGATTGCTCCACCGTAACTGCGCGTGGCGTTCCCGGACAACGTGCTGCTGTCGATGGTCAGTTCGCCGCCGTCGACACGAAAGACGCCGCCGCCATAGGTCGCGTCGTACATGTAGCCGCCGGTGATGATGGTATCGACCACGGTCAGGTCGCCCGTGGCGTTGACCCGCGCCAGCCGGATGCCGACGGCCGAGCCGCCCAGATCGAGCGTCGAACCGTTGCCCTCGATGGTCATCCTCGTTGTAATGGTCGGCAAGCCGTTGTTGCCGGTGTCATAAACGTAGGGGGCGCTGAAGTTGAACGCGCCGCCGGCGGGCAGGTTGATGGTGTCGGTCAAGCCGCCCCCGACGCAGTCGTCGTGGGTCTGGGCGTTGTCGTTGGCGTTGATGATCGCCTCGATGAGCGAGCAGACACCGTTGTCGTTGACGGCGATCTCGCCGTTGGCGACGTTGAGGGTCGCGGCGTGGGCGGGGGGGACGAGCAGCGGGCTGCCGGACAGGGCCAGCAGCAGCGCCGCCCCACCCAGCGAGACGGCCGCCCGGCGGTGCAGTCGCCTGCGGGCACTGCGCGGCGCGGCTCGCAGCCGGGCGAAGGCGAGGGCCAGGCGCGGCATCAGCCGGCTTTGCCGCCGCATGAGCAGCGCCGCCAGCCAGTCGCGGCTGTCACTGGTGGGCGTAGGGGCCGGGGAGTTCTGTTCGAGCACGAGAAACCTCCTGGAACTATGGATTTGTCAACACGAAGCCATGAAAAAAGAGCAGCGCGAAACCACGCGCTGCTCCTTCCTTCTAAGGGTATATAGTAATATGGGCGGGCCAAATGTCAATAGACAAATTGAGATGTTGGCCGTTGAGATTTGAGGCCATAGTCTACTGCTTGTTGACAGCAGGGATTACGCCCTTATACTTTGTCCCCAAAGATAAGGACTTTGTGCCAGCTAACTTAGCCTATTTGGTTTTCAAAAGATTAGTTATTTAGGCCATAGGGTCAAGGAATAAGATGCTAGATGAGTGATCAAATGGCCTATGGGCCTTTTTTGTTGCTTGGTGACAAATCGCCGCCACCCGGCCGCGCCGCCGTCGGGCTGCGCCGGCCGGCCCGGACGGCCATCGCCCTGCTGCTGGCGCTGCTGGGGCTGCTGGCCTTGCGGCCCGGCCCAGCGGCGGCGATAGACTCCTACTACGCCCCACCGGCCCGACACAGATCCTCAGCGCCGGCGGCTTCCACACCTGCGCCCTGACGCCGGCCGGGTCGGTCGACTGCTGGGGCAGGAACACCGACGGCCGGGCGGACGACCAGACCGGCCCCTACATCCAAATCAGCGCCGGTGATTTCCACACCTGCGCCCTGACGCCGGCCGGGGCGGTCGACTGCTGGGGCGAAAACGGCAACGGCCAGGCGGCCGACCAGACCGGCCCCTATAACCAGGTCAGCGCCGGCTTCTTCCACACCTGCGCCCTGACGCCGGTCGGCGCGGTCGACTGCTGGGGCGGGAACACCGAAGGCCAGGCGGACGACCAGCCCGGCCCCTATACCCAGGTCAGCGCCAGTTACACCCACACCTGCGCCCTGACGCCGGTCGGCGCGGTCGACTGCTGGGGCGGGAACACCGAAGGCCAGGCGGACGACCAGCCCGGCCCCTATACCCAGGTCAGCGCCAGTTACACCCACACCTGCGCCCTGACGCCGGCCGGGGCGGTCGATTGCTGGGGCTACAACGACTTCGGCCAGGCGGACGACCAGCCCGGCCCCTACACCCAGGTCAGCGCCGACATCACCCACACCTGCGCCCTGACGGCGGCCGGGGCGCTCGACTGCTGGGGCGACAACTTCTACGGCCAGGCGGGCGACCAGCCCGGCCCCAACAGCCAGGTCAGCATCGGCATATTCCACACCTGCGCCCTGACGCCGGCCGGGGCGGTCGATTGCTGGGGCAACAACGGCGAAGGCCAGGCAGCCGGCCAGACCGGCCCCTATGGCCCCTACCACCCGCCCCCGCTGCCGCAGATCGTCAGCGCCGGCGCCTACCACAACTGCGGCCTGACACCGGTCGGGGCGGTCGACTGCTGGGGCTATAACAACAACGGCCAGCAGGCCGACCAGACCGGGCCCTACACCCAGGTCAGCGCCGGCGGCTTCCACAACTGCGCCCTGACCCCGGCCGGGGCGGTCGACTGTTGGGGCTGGGACTTCTACGGCCAGGCGGCCGACCAGACCGGCCCCTACACCCAGGTTAGCGCCGGCAGCCGCCACAACTGCGCCCTGACGCCGGCCGGGGCGGTCGATTGCTGGGGCGACAACTCCGACGGCCAGGCGGCCGGCCAGTCCGGCCCCTACACCCAGGTCAGCACCGGCCTCTCTCACACCTGTGCCCTGACGCCGGCCGGGGCGGTCGACTGCTGGGGCCTCGATGATAACGGCGAGACGGCCGGCCAGTCCGGCCCCTACACCCAGGTCAGCGCCGGCTTCTACTACACCTGCGCCCTGACGCCGGCCGGGGCGGTCGACTGCTGGGGCAAGAACGACAACGGTCAGGCGGTTGACAAGATCGGCCCCTACACCCAGGTCAGCGCCGGCGGCTCCCACACCTGCGCTCTGACGGGGATTGGGGCGGTCGACTGCTGGGGCCTCAACGACAACAACCAGGCACTCGACTGGAGAGGCCCTTACAGCCAGGTCAGCGCCGGCGGCTGGCACACCTGCGCCCTGACGTCCCCGTATCCGGCACAGGTGGCACGGGTGGCCCACTGCTGGGGCGACACCTCCCGAGGCCAGGGGATTAGCCAGCCCGGCCCCTACGGCCCCTTCGTGCCGCAGACGACCATCACCCTCGCGCCACCGGCCCTGACCAACAACAATGACGCGTCGTTTGAGTTCTTCAGCGACGTCTTCTCGGCCATGTTCGAGTGCCGGTTGGACGGCGGGGATTGGGCGGCCTGCTACAGCCCGAGCTACACCGACCTGAGCGATGGCTCCCACACCTTCGAAGTCCGCGCCGTCAGCCCGCCGGGCAACCCCGACACCACCCCGGCCAGCCACACCTGGACCATCGACACCGCCGCCCCGGTCGTGACCATCACCAGCGCCCCGCCCGACCCGTCGGCCAACGCCGACGCGACCTTCGGGTTCAGTAGCGAGAGCGGGGCCACGTTGGTGTGCCAGCTCGACGGCGGTGGCTGGACGGCTTGCACCAGCCCCAAGAGCTACACCGGCCTGGCTGACGGCAGCCACACGTTCGAGGTGCGGGCGACCGACGTCGCCGGCAACACCGGCCCGGCCGATAGCCATACCTGGACCATCGACACGACGACGCCGATTTACCTCTCGACCACCACCACCGGCAGCGTCGGCAACCTCGCCTACGGCCCGCACGACATCCTGCTGTGGGACGGCACCGCCTGGTCGAAGTGGTTCGACGGTTCGGCCGCCGGCCTCATGCCCAGCGGCCGCGCGGTGCATAACATCAACTCCGTCTGGATTCCCGTTGCCAGCGGCAACGACGCCGTCTTCAGCTTCGTCCAGAACGCCCGCGTCTTGCCCGGCGTGCCCGGCAAGGTCAACGGCATGGATTTGGTGTGGTGGAACGGCTCGACCTTCACGCTGTGGTTCGACGGCGAGGACGTCGGTCTGACCAACATGACCAAGGAGAAGATCGACGCGCTCCACGTGCTGGACGGGTCGCTGTCGCCCATCGGCGACGGGTGTCTGTCCTACCTGCTCATCAGCACCCAGGGCGACGGCCAGGTTCCCAACCACAGCGGCGGCACGCTGAAGTTCGACGGCACCGACGTGCTCGGCTTCTGCATGACCAACAGCGGGGCCAACACGGCCGGGCTGTGGCATCGCGTCCTCAACGGCAAGGCCGAGGGCATGCCCGGCCAGGCCCTCACCAGCCTGTCGGCCAGTGACGACGGCCAGACGCTCTACCTGACCACCAAAGGCGCGTTCAACGTCGACAGCGCTGTGGGCGGCCACTCGATGGTCTACGAATACGACTTCGCCAGCGGCGAGTTCTCCGGCCCGCACTTCAGCGCCCCGGCTGAGGGCCTGAACCGGCAGGTGGATGGCTTGCATGTGGAGGGGGAACTACCGTAAGAAAGGGGCCAGGTTCCAGGGGCCAGAGAAGAGCGCTCTTCCCCTGGAACCTTTTCTCTAATTCCCCTCCGGCCAGTACTATTTACTTGATCTGGCAACAATAATCCGTATACTTTAGTCTGGGAAGAAGGGGCAGCGCCGTGTTTTGGTGCTGCCTTTTCGCGTTTACTGGTTCCATATATCCTGTTCTCTCTGAGGTCTAACGATGATCGTGTCCGGCTCCCTTCGTCGTCACCTGTTTCGCGTTCTGGCCGCGGCCGCCCTGGCCCTGGCCCTACTGGTGTCGCTGCGGCCGTCGGCCCAGGCGGCGACGGTACCCACTCACATTGCAAGAGTCCCCGAATCGCCCACTCATCTCGATACTGTGCGCGTCTGGATGCACAGCAATACGAGCTTTGGCGAGTCAGCCGCGCTGGAGTATGAGGTCGGCGGCTCCTATATCAAGGTGCTCGGTACGTGGGACGACACGACCGTCCCAGGCGCAAACTTCTGGGCCGATATTCCTGCGCAGCCGAACGGCGCGACAGTCCAATACCAACTCTTCACACGCAATACGAGTGGAGGTAACGAAGAC
>CXWK01009495.1_pt1 | contig 14271 bp, 27 predicted proteins | sample 590851 | NCBI WGS metagenome assembly CXWK01 (sample SAMEA3498364, study PRJEB10139) | wastewater metagenome | biome: wastewater treatment plant; material: activated sludge | place: Denmark | collected 2014-08-01 | reverse complement strand
TTAACGATTGAAAAGTAAACATCAATGGTTTATTTTATTGAAACTAACGTTTTGCAGCTTTGAGCCGTTTAACCGAATATTAATTTAAAACTAAAATAACGAATATGAAAAATGAAACAATAAAAAATGGCTTCAAAGGTGCCGTTATGTTTAGTTTGTTTTCTCAATTTGGGTGGGAAATCAAAGAAGGAAAAGAACAAAAATTAGGTAGTTCTGCTGATATTTATGCGGAACAAACAAGTGAATTTTGCGATTACTTTATGCGTATTGATGACGGAAATTGCCACAACGCATTAAATGATGCAGTATATCATGTTTACGTTCACGATTTTAAAGGCAAAATTTTTGAAGGTAGAATTAAGACGGAAGATGAATTTATAGTGGTAATGCGTGTGTTGGGATTTGAGAAAACAAATTGAACATAACGGATGGTGCTATGAGCAGGTTTGCCTTGTACGAACTTTTAATTTAGCACTAAACTTAATGGCAAACTTGCTTATAGCACGTGTTATAGCCAGTACGGTTTATTAAGCATAAAACTTTAATCGAAGAACTAAAAAAAGAATTTAAAAAATGAGCGTGGGAAAAGAAAAAATAAATGTATTGAGTTTGTTTGATGGTATTAGCTGTGGACAGATAGCACTTGAAAAAGCAGGAATTGAAATAGAAAACTATTTTGCTTCTGAAATAGATAAGTATGCTATACAGATAACAATGGCTAACTACCCAAACACAAAACAACTTGGTGATGTGAGAAATGTAACGGCAAACCAACAACCAAAGATTGATTTATTGATAGGTGGAAGCCCTTGTCAGGGATTTTCATTTGCTGGTGCAGGACTTAATTTTGAGGATGAAAGAAGCAAGTTGTTTTTTGAATTTGTAAGATTGAAAAATGAACTAAAACCGAAATACTTTTTACTCGAAAATGTAAAGATGAAGCAGGGATTTCAGGACATTATAAGCGAACAACTTGGGGTAAAACCTATAATGATAAACAGTAGCTTGGTATCAGCTCAAAACCGTGAAAGATTATATTGGACAAATATTCCTGTGATTGGACAACCCAACGACAAAGGAATATTATTGAAAGATATTATTGAGGATGTAGAATGTTTGAAAGATAAAAGCCAAACTATACTTGCAACACTTTACAAAGAAAATGCAAAGAGTATGATTAAGCGAAATAAACAAGGGCTTTTGATACTGAAAAACATTTATCCAAAGAAAGGACAAAACGGAAATGTGTATTCAATATTTGGCAAATGTAAAACTTTGAGTGCTGGAGTTGGTATTAAAGGAAACGGAATAGGAAGCAGTAACGCTCCAAAAATTGAAAGTATAAATGCTGATGGGTGGAGAAAATTAAGCCCTTTGGAGTGTGAAAGATTACAAACTGTACCTGATGGATATACAAAATATGTAAGTGATACCCAAAGGTACAAAGCATTAGGAAACGGCTGGACTGTGGATGTGATTTCTTTTATTTTTTCTTTTTTGAGAGGGGAAAATTTTTTAAATTCTTTTTCTCACGAAAGTTCAATCGAAGCACAAAAGTAGTATTGGCTATAACGAAAAAGTATTTGTGTCTGCCGGCGATTGAACCACAGAACTTAATTTTAAAAACTAACCTTAATAATATGATAAAAGTAAAATCGAAGAACGAAACCGCCAATAGCACAAATACAGTGTTATGCGATGTTTTATTTGATAATCTTGTTAAAAATCTTCGCAAAAACGGGTATAAAGTTACCGTTACATTGGAGGATAAATACAGATTTGCAAGAGTGAAAGGGAAATGGATTACTGCTGGTTTTTGTGAACCGAACAATGGAGAATCGTATTCATATATTGATGGTAAAATTTGCTTTGATAATGTGAAGTGCTTTGATAAATGGAGCAAATGCCCATATTCATTCCCAATTCCAAAAACAGATAAGCAATTTGAATATGTATTATCAAAAATGGAATATTTAGCACTGCCAGAGGGTTATAAGCTATCTAATGAATATGATTTGAAATGTGAGGACAAGTATCCTAAAAATATCGCATAACGGCTACGGCTATGTGCAGTGCCGACAAACTTACACAAAACTTAATGCGAAGTTGAAACTTATGGATATAGAAAAACTTAAATACGAAGCACAAAATAAGGCATTGCATATAGCCGATGTTAGTGGCAGTGCTTTGTTCAATGCGGACTGTATGGATATTTTACCTCTTATTCCTGATAAATCGGTTCAACTTATTTTGGCGGATTTGCCTTATGGAACTACAAGTTGTGAATGGGATATTGTTTTACCACTTAATAAGTTATTTGAAGAATACAAAAGAATTTTAACAGATAACGGAAGTATTGTTTTGTTTGGTTCACAGCCATTTTCAACTGATTTAATAATTGCTGGTAGAGATATTTTTAGATATGAATTGATTTGGGATAAGATTAGCGGTAAAAATATATTTGAAGCAAAAAGAAAACCATTAAAAGCACACGAAAATATATTGGTTTTTTACAAAAATTCGGATAGTGTTTATAACCCACAAATGGAACTAGCACAGGCGAAAAACAAAAGAGATAGAGTAAAGAACTATAAAAAAGCAACCGCAAATAGTATTTATGGAGTTCAAAAAGAATATGTTTCGCTTAAAGATGAGGATTTAAGATACCCAAATTCAATTTATATCCACAGTTTTCAAGGGGCTGAATTACACCAAACAAAACGAATACATCAAACACAGAAACCATTGCAACTTATTAAGTGGCTTATATCGAGTTATTCAAATGAAAAAGATATGGTTTTAGATAACACAATGGGAAGCGGAACAACTTGTTTAGGAGCAAAGGAGTTGAACCGTTCTTTTATTGGAATTGAAAAAGAGGTAAAATATTATGATTTGGCAGTTGCTCGTGTGTTCGGGTAGCATTGCCACTAACGGTTTGCGTGTATAAGAAGTGGCGGATTTTGAAACCGAAATTTTCAGTACAGTACTACACTTAATTTGAAAAACGAATGTTGAATAAACCAGTGAACCCGCCATTTTTTATACACGCTGTTATGCGTTCGCCTTATTTTTTCGTGTTGATATTCAGCAAGTTAGAAACTATTTTAAAAATAAATCAAAAATACTTTGAAAAAAGTTTGCAGTTATCAAAATAGGTTGTATATTTGACATATAATTAAAAACAAGCAAAAATGAAAAGTAAAATGACAATTAGAGAAATTAGAAGAGTTTTATTTGAAACTGAAAAATACACAGTTATTGGTGCTGATGAAATGACAAATAAAGAAAGTCGTGATTTTCTTTATGCAAAAGATAACCAAGATGAAACAATGAATGTAATTGACAACGGAAGCCATTTATTAATATGGAAGTAAAAAGAGGTGGTAAACGCAAAGGGGCTGGTCGTAAAAAAGCAGATTACGAAACTAAAACGATTGCCTTTCGTGTTCGGGTAGAATTTGTCGAACCAATTAAAAAAATGGTAAAAGATTATGTTTCTGAGCGTCTGCAAGGTGACGCATAACGATTAGGGCTATATTCTCGTGCCGTTCTTCACGGCATGGAATTATAGCCGATGTTATAAAAGTGCGATGGGAATTTGAGCGTAGGCTCGTTGGTTGTTGTTTAAAATAAAAAAAGGTGGGGTGCGGTGGCATCTTTGAACTAAAAAATGGAAAGTAATAATACAGAAAAATATAGCCTGACTTGGTTTCTTTATGTACTTGAATGTACTGACAACAAGTATTATGTAGGAATAACATACGGTATAAAAAGAAGGCTATGGAAACATTTTAGAGGTAAGGGTGGTGCTGTTTTTACAAAGATTTATCCTCCCTTGAAATGTGTTGAATTGTTCAAATTACCAACAGAAAGTAGGGACGAAGCGGAATTATACGAAAATTATAAAACCATACAATATGCAATTATGTACGGTTCTGACAATGTAGCTGGAGGAAACTTTATTGTAAGAGATGCAAATAGTAGAAAAAGAGGTATAGACAATGCAATTAAAAAAAACAAATTAATTGTACACGGGAAAGAATACACGACAAACGATGAAAAAATATTATTGAAGCTAACTGAATGTAGGATTTCAGAACTAAACGGATTATGTCCTGAGGAAATTAGTGAAACCATACTGATAGAACAGGAAGCTAATAAAGAAAATAATATTAATTCTAATATTCATATATGTTTGCCTTTTGATAAAGTAGAACCATTAATTGCTCATATTGAATGTTTAAAGCATAAAACATTAGTAGCGATGTCATTAATCTATAAAAACAAGCCAAGCAGAATGGTAAAGGTGTGCTTAGGCGATATAAACAGAAAGGAAATGACTATTAATGTGCCAAGAAAAAAAAGTTTTACGATAGCCCCGATGGAGCAGGGTTTATTAGATTTAATAGAAAAATATTATAAGGCAGAAGTTATAAAACCTAAAGATTTCCTGTTTAAAGGGAAAGAGGAAGGACACCGCTGGGGATGTGGTAATTCAGCAACAATAATAAGTGAAATAAAAAAACAGAACAATATTTTAAACCTTTTATAATTTTGAAAAAATTACAGAGAGCGTGGGCAAAAAAATAAATTTTAAACTTGCTACTAACGTTTTGCAGCTAATAAATCGTTTGTAAACCAATAGTAGTGAGTGAGCAACCTAATCAAATGTTTATTAGGTGCTGTTAGTACCAGTAGCCAAATTAAAATTTAAAAACAAATATATACAATGGAAAAATTCAAATTAAAAGTAGCAGCAAGACAATTTTTTAGTGATAGTTATACTAAAAGAATCGAAGAAATGAAGTTTTGGAAAAGTGTAGGAATACCAAAAGAATTATTAGATGAAGTTGATAATGTTTATATTGAATATGGGCATGAGAAAACTTTAGAAAGTGGCAATAAATCAAGTACATTATGCGGATGGGATGGAAATAAAAAAGAAGCTGATTTTAGATTTACTGTTAAAGTACAAGACATAAGCCATACTAATTATGATAAATGCGATATTCCAAAACTTATGGATAAAATGCAAAAAGTAGTAAATGAATTTTTTAAACCACTATTAACAACCGAAGATTAAACATCAAAGGCTATTGGTACTAACGTTTTGCGTGTATAAGAAGTGGCGGATTAGAACTCCAAAACTTTCAGCAAACTAAGAACTTAAATAGAATTACAAAACTTTAAATTAACCGAGAAACCGCCATTTTTTATACACGCTGTTAGTGGCTGGGCTTTTCACAAAACTTTAAAAATGGAAGAAATTAAAAACAAGATTTTAGAAGAATACAAAAAAGGCAATATAGTAGTTGCTGGGATTGAAGGATTACAAGGTATGCCAATAGCCGAGTTTATTAAACAACCAATTGAAGGTATGCTTTATGATTTGAACAGAAATGAAGCTGTTGTATTGACTTTTTTACCTGACCCAAAATGGGTTAATGATTATGCAGTAGCACAAGTTATTCGAGCTTTGAAAAATAGGATTGATGAATTGGAGAGTGGTTCTTAGCCTTGCCACTAACGGTTGCAGATTGAAGACGTTTTAATGTGTTTCAATCTGCTGTTAGCAAAGTGCGTTGGGCTTGTGTGTTGGCTCGTTCCAAAACCATTTATTTTCTTTTTTAGCGGGGGGGGTAAAACTTTTTCATTAAAATACTTGCTAATTGACAATTTATGTTTATTTTTGAACCTTATTAACAATTTAAAAACAAAAAAATGCAAGAAAGCACTTTAAAACAAATTCAAAATGCAGGTTATCCTTATAAGTCTGCTATTAAATTCATTGAGGATTTAATTAAAAAAGGTATTCCATTGTCAGCAATTATGACAAACGATTGGAGTTCAAGTCCAAACACTATTGTTTATGTTACCATTCCTTATGGGAGTAAAAAAAATGGCGGTAAGTCAAAAAGTTGGAAAAACAGATTTGGAGAATCAACTTTAAAATCTGCGATTGAATTTTGGAAAACTAAGGGATAATGCGACTATCTGTAACAGAATATACAAAACAGCTTGGTGTAACTCGTCAGGCTGTTTTGTTACAGATTAAAGAAAAAAGGTTGCCGAAAAATGTTAAGGTTGAAAAAATTGGCAATACCTACTCTTTAACTGTGGGTGGGCAAAAAAGAAAATAAATGGTTTTGGAATGTTTGCTAACGGATGGTGCTATGAGCAGGTTTGCCTTGCAGAAATGTTCAAATTTAGCACAAATGTTATTGGCAAACTTGCTTATAGCACGTGTTACCTGCTGGTGCGGTTTATTTAGCAGGATTTTGATTTGAAAACGAATAGAAAATTTAAAAAGTTTTAGAGTATGAAATATATGGGAAGTAAGGCACGATTTAGTAAAGAGATTTTGCCGATTATTTTAAAAGACAGAACAGACAACCAATGGTATATTGAGCCATTTGCAGGAGGGATGAACGCTATTTGTGAAGTAAGTGGCAATAGACTTGCTAACGATAAAAACTACCACTTAATTGAAATGTGGAAAGGATTAACAAATGGAATTAAATATCCAACAGATATACCAAAAGAATTGTATGACCTTGCAAGAGATGTTTATAATGGCAGAGAAACCCGATTTGAACATAAAATGAATATGGCTGATGATATGGTTGGATGGATTGGTTGGATGGGTTCAGCAAATGGAAGATTTTTCGATGGTGGATATTCAGGGAAATCAAACACAAAAATTGGAACTGTTCGTGATTACATCAAAGAAGCAATAAGTAATATTGAAAAGCAATTACCAAAAATGATTGGTGTTCAATTTCAAAATAAAGATTATACTGAATTGGAAATACCTACCAATAGTATTATTTATTGCGATATTCCATATCAAGGAACAAAACAATATTCAACATCAAAAGACTTCAATCATTCTATTTTTTGGAATTGGTGTAGAGAAAAAGCAATGCAAGGACATACAATTTTTGTAAGTGAATACAATGCACCTACTGACTTTGAATGTGTTTGGCAAAAAGAGGCAAAATCTTCTTTATCGGCAAATGGTGTAATCGGTGGCAATAAGGTGAGTGTGGAAAAACTTTTTAAATTTTCTCCCACAAATGTTCAATAGTAGCACTAATGTAGCACTTGCAGGTAACTACTCGCTTGGCGCAACAAAAGTATATCAAATATCATGAAACTACTTGTATATAAGAAACTTATAGGATTTACAGAAACCCAACAAAAAGCTTTTGAAACTTTAGAAGATTATGGCGTTAATGTAAACCAATTTATTAGATCTGCCGTCAAAGAAAAGTTAAAGCGAGATTGGAAAAGTATTAAAGAAAAAAAAGAGAAAATTAAATTACCGTTTTAAAGTAAAAAAAATAATCATGAATAAAACCGATAAGATGCTTATGAAATTACCTATTGTTTTCGATTGGGTAAACTTCAAAGGCGAGACTGTTTTTGCTCAAATAAACTATGAGGCAACCAAAAAAGCAGGTAAACCAATGATGGATATAAGCTATTGCGCAACCCGCGCTCTTAACCAAACCATACTATTTACTACCCAGTGGGATAAAAATAAGTTTACACCTTCTCAACTAACAAGCAATAAAACATGGCAAAAGTAATAACAGTGTCTCAAAAATTCCCATCGTCGCATCCAAAAGCAGGACAACCTACTCATTTTGTAGAAAAAATATGGAGCTCTTTAGGTGGCGTAAAAGATGAATATAGATCGCCTTGGGAAAACTACCAGGATTTTAAAAAATCAATTTTATGGTCGTATCGAATGTATGGAGACAAACACCATACTGTAAGATTAGGCAGAAGATGGAAAACAGGCGATATGGCAAGCATACGCGTTTGGGGCAATGATATTAACCCTAAAACTAACAGAAGCGGCCCATATCATTCAAAACAGATCATTATAGCGCCAGATGTTGAAGTTACCGTTACTAACATAGTAATTGAATGTACTGGAAACTATTTTCAACCAATGAAACCTACAATTATTCAGAATATGTTTAAACTAATATCTTCAGGAGAATTGGCACAAAATGATGGTTTATCTTTAGATGATTTTAAAGACTGGTTTAACCCGAAAGGAAAAAAACAAACAATTGAAGCTCAAATAATCTGTTGGAATAAAAACATTAAGTATTAATTTAAATAAAAAATAATTACATTGATTTTCAACAACTTAACTAAATTATTTTAAATAAAATTGTATATTTGTAAAACTCACCATATATTCGCATTATGAACCTAAACAATGAAATAATGACTAAGGGACCATCTGTTGTAGAAGCTGAAATAACCAGTAAAATAGGGTTTTATAAATACATGTCACTGATTTGTGTTTTAACTTCATTAGCATTTTGCGTAATGTATAGCCATGAGCGTGAATTAAGCAAGGCAAAAAGCACTCAAATACAGCAGAAAGATGTTACAATTACTGAAAAAAGTAACCAAATAAAAATATTAGAAGAATTTAACATTAATCTCTCAAAAACAAAATAAACATGGCAAAAAAATCAGCGTCTCAACAGCCTATTAAATATAGGCCAATCAACAGAAAAACAGAAGTTTTAGCGTTGTTTCTGGAACATCCAAAACAATGGCTAACTTACTTATTCATTTCTCGTGAGCTTATGCAAAATAACGCTCACCGTTACATACAATGGCTCGAAGATGATGGCATTTTATTTAAAGAAAAGATTGTTCCTCATACTAACCGGTACGGTAAAGGGTCTTTTTATAAAACCTTTACATTAAAAGCACCAGCTAAAGCGGCAAAAATGTTTAACTCTTTAAACACAAAAAAGCATGAATAAAACGGAAAAATACAGCACTATTGGTTACGCTATATTTTTAGTAATTATATTACTTACATTTTTTTATACCGTAATATCATGAGTAAATTATACATTGGAATAAACTCTCCTAAGAAAATGGCACCATACGAACAAACCGGTGAAATAACCCATACAGAAACATTTAAGGCAGATGATACTGAAGGTGCTAAAAAGATAGCAGAAACGAGAGATTTCACATCTTTTGCCGAAATTAAACAAGTTTGGTTAAAAGGTATTGATTATGGAAAATAACACTTGTAATTCATGTATATTTAGCAAAAAAGTTAAAAATTCAGAAGATCTTTATTGCTCTGAATTACCTATGGCAAAAGCTGGTAGAATTGGATTACACCAGATAAATAATTTTAGGGAATTTACTTGGAATGTTGAACTTATCCCAAAAGAAAGTATTATTGTACCATCTAACTTTGGGTGTATTAATTTTAAAATAAAAGTATAATGAAAGAAACTGAATTTAAAACTGAAAATAAAATAGAAGTCTCTGTTAAACAAAAGAAACAGCAGGAATATCAATTAATTGATAAAATAGTTCCTCATCCTGGACACACGATCTGGAAGATTAACAATGAAACTTTAGAAATAGAAAAAGCAAAGTTTGTAAATTCTGTTACTTTTTTTGTTGGTGAAGATCCCAAAAAAGAAATTTTAATTATTGAAGGATATACGTATGTTTCTGCCTTATCTAAAAAAACAGCCCTTAAAAAGTTTAAAAACGGCGAAAATGGTAGCGTGCCTATGTTAAAAGAACCTTTAAAACTTGCGTTGTAATATGGAAAATATAAGTAAAGATATAATTGTTGGAGAATTAGGTTCAGGAAAAACGACTTTAATTAGAGAAAAAATAATTCCAACTATAAAAAACTTTGTTGTTTTTGATTTTTGTGACGAATATCGGTTACACGTTAAAGATTATAACACTGTAAGATATTTTAATGGGCTTACTGGATGGCCATTAAAAGAAGCAGTTATAAAATCTATTGCCGAATTAAATGATGATACGACTATTATTATTGATAACGCTCAACTTTTATACTTCCCGAAAAACAAGTATTCGTTTATTCCAGATAGAGGATTTGAATGGCTTATAGAGTCTTTAAAAAACAGAAAACATATTTTAGTATTTCAAAACATGAAACAATTTGTTGGTAATGGAATAACTGGATATTATAATTTAATGTTTATGGAAAACTTTAAACTTGTACCAATAAAAAATAATTATTAAATTTACCACGTTCTTTGATTTATGGGCCCGACCGGTTTTGACAGCGGTTGATTATAGCAAGTAAGCAAGTATGGTGATGCAATCTAACCATTCAAAAACGGTTGTAAAATACAAATGCTACAAGCATCAAAAACGAAGTAGGTAACATCACAGATGTAATCGCTTCAGAAGGAGTAAATGCAAAGATCATTAATTTTGACTTTGTTGGTAAAACTAAGAAAGTAGAGTTAGTAGCGCAAGCTGCTTAATTGCTTCCGTGGAGTGACACGTTAAAATGACACCTGAGTTTATCCCAGCCTGCAGGTAAAAAGAAACGGATATACTTTATCAGACGTACTTAAAAAAAGGAAATCAGATAATAAACTTTGTAGAAAGCTTGCGGTAAAATTGTTTGGACGTGAGTTCGAATCTCACCGGGTCCACACGGCTGGGAATTTTTAATGTAAAACATAAACAGATAATGAGGCTACTTATTTGGAAAATTCCCATACGGAATTAAAATACTCGCTTCGCCAGTGTAGTAGAAAAAAGGGGTTAATCATTTATTTGATTATACCCCTTTTTTTATTTAAAGACTTTGTTATTAAATTCAGTATTATAAGCTTTTCGAAGCTCTATAATTTCAAGATCTGGCTTATTAAGCTTTTTTATTAATTCAATATTATCTTTTAATTCCTGACAAGGAACGCCTACGTATGATTTATATGGCAATATGCGCTTGTTTTTTGGTATTATAGCTCCCATCCCAATGACACATCCTTCGCCTAAAAAGGCGTTTTGATGAATTGCTACTAATGGGCCAACCGTGCAAAAATCAGAGATATAAGCATAATTATCATCATTTAACGCACCAACACAAACATGTGCCTCAAAACGGTTATTGCTGCCAATTATAGCATTATTAATAATACAATAAGGACCAATATAATTACCCTTACCTTCAAACCTTACATTAGTTAGAATAGCAGTCGGATGAATAAAGTTTTCCATAATATTACGTTTTAACAAACGTAACAATTTTTTCAATACTTAACAAGTGGAGGACGGTTTTCCATTTTTCATACTTTTTATAACTCCCTGGATAGTATTTTACACATACTTTGTCTCCAATTTTTGCCGAGTTAATAACATTGTCGTATTTATCAACATTAAAAGTAATGTTTACAAATCGCTTCTTTTCATGCCCTGCTTCAATAGTTAAATGGCAAAAAACATCTCCTTTAAACACCTCTATTAACAGGCCTTTACAATGATTAAAGTATATTTGTTTATCGTTCTTATTTTCGAAATTCATACATCAATAGTTTTGTTATAAAAATAGATAACTTATTAACGTTTCAATTTTTAAAGTTTTAGCATAAAAAAACATGCTATTTTTGTACAACATTTATATGAAAAAAGACGAAAACGAATTATTCAGGTTCATAAAAAGTATTTCAGTAGGACTTAAACAATACACTGTAAGAGAATTGACAGTAGCCCTTAAACAAGTACTTAAAGGCACTAACTCATCCGAGTTAGAATTTGTTAATCAAGCTGTATGCTCCCATTATAGTATTAGTCACAAAACTTTTAAAACTGAAAAAACACATGGCAACAGAACTGACGCTAGACACGTTGTTTTTTGTATTCTATTTTTTCAGTTTGGTTTATCCCAAATTTCAATATCAAGATCTTATAATGTTTCCAGAGGTACCGTTCAAATTGCTTTACGTAGATTTAGAGACACCAATGTAAGTATAAAGGCCGATAGAGAGTTTAAAGAGGCTTACGAAAGCGTTTCTAAAAAAGTTGAACAATATATTAAAGATAGCAAAAATGACAAAGATAAAGAAGATAGAGCCACCACCGAAAAAGAAGCTTAAAATTATAGAAGTTGACGATTTTACTCGCGAAAACTTTAAAGTAAATATTGGTGAAGAATACGAAATTGAAAGCGAAGCGCCAGGAGAAAGAAGATATGGTTATTTAATTAATACCAAAAACAAAAAATCAATCGTCATGTACGCATCACAAGTAGAATTATTATAATATGGGAAAAATAAAAATATACAGAAGCAATACGCGTGGAAACTTAGATTACAAGTTAAAAAAACTTGTTAGAGAATTAGAACCTATCATTGAGCGTAAAATGATTACAGACCCTAATTTTGCATCAACATTTAGGGCAGCAACAACTCCTGAAGAATTACAGAGACTACACAGTGTTCACTGTGCTGAAACTGCAACTATTTTATCAGAAATTAAAAACGAACCAAACATAAATTTATCAAACATGGAAAACGAAAGCCATAATAGTGAAAATAATAAGCCGTCGGAGACAGGATCGGGTGCGCAAAAAAAAGTAATTGATCCAATTAACGAAGCGGAGCCAATTATTAGAGATTATGTATTACAAGATGATGCATACGAAAAAAAATCTTCGATTCCGTCTGCCGGCGCACGAGCTGATGAACCATTAAGTTTTAATGAACCAATGAGTTTTCAGGAAGCATTTGATATTCCTTTAGATGCAAACGAAGACCCTAAACTTGGTGATAAAAAAGAGGGTGAACAAAAACAACAAAATTCTACTCAAAATAACACACAACAATCCGCGCCTAAAAAAGAGCCAGTAAATCCTTATTTTGACGATCAAAGCAATCAAAATAAGAAAAAACAAACTAAACGAATGGCAAAATACATCGTTAAGGTTGTTGTTACCTTATTAGAGAAAGGTTTTGTTTGGTGGACCACCAAAGACATCAATGAAGCTAAATTGATTGAGTTAGAGCTTAAAGGTGAGATTGACTTAAATGTATTATTTGCATTAAGTGAAACTGAACAACAAACAGCTAGAGAGTTTTTTGCTAGAATGTGTAAAGATGCTATTGCTGGATCAAAAGTAGATTTAGACGACCAAGAAGAATTAACAGATGCTTTATTTGAAGTGTTAATTGAAAAGGGTATAGCTCCAACACCTATGCAAAACTTAGCATTAGTAAGCTTACAAATTGTTGGTGCAAAAGTAATAACAGCCCTTGGATTAAGCGCCATGACAAATAGCATATTGGCTGGATTAAAAGAAAACCATAAACAAAATATGGAAAATGAGACGGAAGAAGAAGCCGAAATGGAACGAGAAATAAATAATGCCTCTAAAAAAGATGTGTCAACAAAAGAAGAGGGGCAGGAATACGAAGAGGCTCATATTGTTCAATAAAATATATAGTGATGGCAAAAAAAGAAAATTTAAAAAATGAGTCGAGCCTTAAAAAATCCTCTAAAAAAGAGATTACAACGAAAAAAGAGACTGTCGAGGCAAAAGAGACGCCGGCAGAAATAATTGTTCTTAGGGCACTTAACAATAAATATCCAAGATGGATTAACGGATTAGCTTTAGAAGCTGATCTTTTAGAGGCAATACACCCAGTTCATTTAAGAGACGTTTTAGATAAATTAGTTTCTGAAAAAACGGTTGCGTTTGATTTAGGCAATTTCTCATATCAAATAACTGATGCTGGTAAAAATTTATTAGATAATGTATAAATAGTGCAAAAAATTAGTAAATTCGTACAATAAAAAATGGAATCAATTAAACCTACCATACCTTCAAAAGAATCACAAGGAACAGCTACAATGAAAGGGCGTAAGATTTTAATTATGGATACCAATGGAGAATATACCGTTGATCAGTTTGAAAAAAATGGGCATCCTAATTTTCCAGTAAAAATAATCGGGGTAGGTCATGTTGGTCCATGGTCCAGAAGTTCATTAGTAGAGTGTAGACGTATTGACATGAAAGCCTTGCATATTGACGACAAACTTAAAATTTTAGGTTACGTCATGCAGGTATTAAGAAATTGCACTATTGTTTTAGAAGATATTAATACGATTACTACTGACATTAACCACATGAAGAACATTGTTTCTTCTATCGTTAATCTTCGTCATAAAGGGGTTGATGTAATTATATCTTATCAATCTTTAAGAGCCGTTGAGCCACGTATTTTAACGAACTCTAAATGGATCCGTTTACATCACTCTTTGGGTGACGTAATGGATATTAAAGGAAAATTAGATGCTTTAGATTTAGTGAAAATTTCACAATTAATTATTAACACTAAATATAGAGCTGGTGACACACGTTTCTTCCTTTATATTTATTTGGCCAGCCAGAAAGTAAGGGGAGATTTTTCTGAAGAAGAATTTAAAGAGGCTTCAAAA
>CXWK01016609.1_pt2 | contig 14279 bp, 11 predicted proteins | sample 590851 | NCBI WGS metagenome assembly CXWK01 (sample SAMEA3498364, study PRJEB10139) | wastewater metagenome | biome: wastewater treatment plant; material: activated sludge | place: Denmark | collected 2014-08-01 | reverse complement strand
CTCACTGACCTACTGGCTCACTGACCTACTGGCTCACTGACCTACTGGCTCACTGACCTACTGACCCACTACTTACGTGCCGGTCGCGCAACTGCCCACACCCCGCCTGAATGTCAATGCCGCGGCGGACGCGGACGGTGCTGCCCACGCCATACTCCTCCAGCACGCGCTGGAAGCGGGCCACGCGCTCCGGCGATGAAGGCGCGCCGCCGTAGCCGGCAGTGGGGTTGAGCGGGATGAGGTTGACGTGGGCCAACATGCCGCGCAGCAGTTGGCCCAGCTTGTGGGCCTGCTCTTCGGTGTCGTTCTCCCCGGCGATGAGCGCCCACTCGAACGTTAGCCGCCGCCCCGTCTTCTCCACGTAGTAGCGGCAGGCATCCATCAGTTCGGCGATGGGCCAGCGGCGATTGACCGGCAACAGCCGGCCGCGCTCCTCGTCGTCGGCGGCGTGGAGCGAGATGGCCAGCGGCGTCTGGCGCTGCTCGTCGGCGTAGCGGCGGATGGCTGGCACCAGGCCGACGGTGGAGATGGTGATCTTGCGCGCCCCCAGGTTCATCCCCGCCGGGTCGGTCAGCCGATCCACCGCGGCCAGCGTGTTGTCGTAGTTGTGGAGCGGCTCGCCCATGCCCATCATGACGATGTTGGTCACGTGCTCGCCGCGCGCCGCCAGTTCGCGAGCGAAATAGGTTACCTGCCCAACGATCTCGCCCACGCTGAGATGGCGCATGAAGCCCATCTGCCCCGTGGCGCAGAAGACGCAGCCCATGGCGCAGCCGGCCTGGGTGCTAATGCACAGTGTGCGCCGCTTCTCATACCCCATCAGCACCGTCTCGATGAACTGGCCATCGGGCAGGCGGAAGAGCACTTTGAACGTCAGGCCGTCGCGGGAGTCCTGGCGCGCGACAACGTCGCCGATGGCCAGCGTCGTCTCGGCCGCCAGCCGCTCGCGCAGGGCCGCCGGCAGGCTGGTCATCTCAGCCGCGTCGGCGGCGAAGTGGCGGTAGAGCCACTCCCACACCTGGCGGGCGCGGAAGGCGGGTTGGCCCCAGCCGGCCAAGAGGGCGGTTAGCTCTGCGAGGGAGAGATCGTAGAGGTTCCTGGAAGAGGTTTCAGCAGCGTGCGCATGGGCTATAGTAGACATAAGTAACCGAGTGTGATCCGAATCGTAGCGCGATTCTCCAGAATCGCGCTGTGATCCGAATTGTAGCGCGATTGTCCAGAATCGCGCGCTGTGGGCCGGCTGGCTATGGCGAGGCGTGATTCTGGAGAATCGCGCTACTTTGCGCCAGGAAGTCGGCCACGGCGGTGATGTCGTCGAAGATGTAGTCGGGCCGGATGGGGCCGGTGGTCGCCTCGTCGCGGGTAGAGATGCCGCTCAGGACGAGGATGGCCCGCAAGCCAACGCCTTTAGCCCCGGCAATGTCGGTCGAGAGGCGGTCGCCGACCATGGCCACGTTGCTCGGGTCGCCGCCCAGTCGCTTGACCGCTTCCTGGAAGACGATCGGCCCCGGCTTGCCGATGAGCAGCGGTTCGACGCCGGTGGCCGTGCTAATGACGGCCAGCAGCGCCCCGGCCCCCGGCAGCGGCCCCAGTTCGCTAGGGTACGACGGGTCGGGGTTGGTGCCGATGAAGCGCGTGCCGCGGTGGACGAGCAGCGAACCCATGGCCAGATCGTCGTAGGTGGCGTGGGGCGTGAAGCCCACGACAACGAAGGCCGCCGTGGCCCCGGCGCGCACGTCGGCCGGCGTGATGGCCCGGAAGCCGTGGGCGGCCAGCGCCTGGTGCAGCCCCTTGTCGCCGACGACGTAGATGGGCGTGTTGGGCGGGTACTGGCCGGCCATGTGGGTGGCGGTGGCCTCGGCCGAGGTGAGAATTTGCTCCGGCGGCACGTCAACGCCGAAGCGGGCCAGCTTGGCTGTGTACATGACGGCCGTCTTGGTGGCGTTGTTGGTCGCCAGCACAAAGCCGACGCCCAACCGGCGCAGCGTGGCGAAGAACTCCGGCAGGCCGGGCATGGGCGTCTCGCCGCGCCACAGCACGCCGTCCATGTCGAGAATGAGGTTGCGAATGGGTGTGGTCATTGCGGCTAGTATTCTAGCGCGTTGGGCCAGGCCGCGCCCGTAGCACAACCCCTGTCTTCATGTGGCACAGGATTCTTATCCTGTGTCTTCATACCATGCCAAACAAAAACACAGGTTAAGAAACCTGGGCTACACAGGGCAGCCGCATACAGTAAGAGTGGCACGCAGATGACGCCGATTTCGCCGATGGGCGCTGATAAGAAATTCGTTGTCTTATCTGCGCCCATCGGCGTTATCAGCGTCATCTGCGTACCATTTCTTTATATGCGGTTGCCCTACTGGGCTACATCAGCCGATTGGAGGCAGTCGACGCGGGTGGTATAATCCATCGCTTGGCCCCTATCATCGGGGCGGGGCTGGTGGGCAGCGTCAAGCCCGCCCGCGCGGGCGACCTGAGGAGGCTCGAACCCGCGCTTAGTAGGAGTAAGGCATTTGTGAAACTATCGGTCATCATTCCGGTCTACAACGAGCTTTCAACGCTGGAGCCGGCGGTGCGCGCCGTGCTGGCGGTCAACGAGGCGGACGAGATTCTGATCATTGACGACGGCTCCACCGACGGCACGCGCGACCTCTACCCGGCCATCGCGCAGCTTGATCCCAGCATCCGCATCATTCTGCATGAGAAGAACATGGGTAAGGGCGCGGCCGTTCGCACCGGCTTTGCCCAGGCCACCGGCGACATCTTCCTCATTCAGGACGCCGACCTGGAGTACGACCCGCGCGACTATCGCTCCATGCTGCGGCCGATCGAAGAGGGCCGGGCGCAGGTGGTCTACGGCTCCCGCTTCCGCGGCGGGCCGACGAAGACGATGTTCTTCTGGCACATGGTCGGCAACAAGGTGCTGACGCTGGTCACCAACATCGTCTACAACACCATCCTGTCGGACATGGAGACGTGCTACAAGGTCTTCCGCGCCGACGTAGTGCGCGACATCCCCTTGCGCTCGCGCGGCTTCGAGTTCGAGCCGGAGATCACGTCCAAGGTGCTGAAGCGCGGCTACCGCATCTACGAAGTGCCCATCTCCTACAACGGCCGCGAATTCGACGAGGGCAAAAAGCTCAACCCCTGGCGCGAAGGGCCAAAGGCGCTGTACTACCTGATCAAGTATCGCTTTGTGGACTGAGACGACCACCGACGGCCGACCGCCGACCGCCGAAGAGCGCCTAACTGCGGTCTGTCGTCTATGGTCTGTGGTCATCATCTGGTTGGGCGCAGCGCTGCGACTGCGCGGCCTGTTCGCCAACACCTTCCACGCCGACGAAGCGCTCTTCGCCTCGTGGGCGCGGCTCATCGCCGTCTGGCGCGATCCGCTGCTGCTGACGCAGCCGGTGGACAAGCCGCCGGTGCTGTTCTATAGCCAGGCGCTCTTCTATCCCCTGTTCGGCCCGGTGGAGTGGGCGGCGCGGCTGCCGGCGCTCATCGCCTCGCTGCTGCTCATCCCCCTGGCGGCGCACCTGGCGCGGCGGTTGGGCGGCGGCCGGCTGGCGGCCGTCATCGCCGCGGCCGTCGTCGCCGTCGCCCCACTAACTGTGCAGTTCAGCGCCACCGCGTTCAGCGATCCGCTGCTGACCTTCTGGCTGATGGCGGCCGTCGTGGTGCTCATGCCCTCCCCTGACCCCTCCGGGAGGGAGGGGGAGCGAATTCCCTCGCCCTTTGGGAGAGGGTTAGGGAGAGGGTCTTGGTCGCCGCTCTGGGTGGGGCTGTGCCTTGGGCTGGCCCTGGCGACGAAGTACCAGGCGGCGCTCTTCCTGCCACTGCTAGTTGGGCAGGCCTGGCTGCGCGGCTGGGGGGGGCGGGAGTGGGCGCGCGGGCTGATAGGGCTGGCGGCCGTCGTCGCTGCGCTGTTGCTGTGGGGCGTGGCGCGGGCCGACGGGGCCGGCCTCGTCGCCCGCCAGTGGGCCAACATCGGCGGCTTGCGCCCGGCGTGGTCGTGGGAGCTGTGGCCGCGGCTGGCCGAGGGGGCGCGGCTGTGGCGGCTGGCGCTGGGGTGGCCCCTGCTGGCGCTGGGCGGGGCGACGGTGGCCGCCGTGGCCCTGTCGCGCCGGGCGCGGGCGCGGCTGGGCGCGGCCGACGCCCTACTGACTCTCTTCGTCGTGGCCTATCTGCTGCTCCACTGGCTGTGGGCCGTGCCCGCCTGGGATCGCTACCTGCTGCCCGTTCTGCCCCTCGTCGCCGCGCTGCTGGGGCGGGGCGTCGAGGCCGTGGCGGGATTAAAGAAGAAAGTAACCACAGATTACACAGATTGCACAGATTATAAGACAAAGAAATCTGTGGAATCTGTGAAATCTGTGGTTACTTCTTCTTACGTCTTGATGATAGGGCTGCTCATCGCCGTGGCGGTGTTGCACCTGCCGGTGGCCGCCGCCGCCCGCGCCGGCCGCTACCCTATCGGCGGCCAACCGGCGGCCGACGGCGGCGCGGCGCTGGTGGCCCGCGCTCTGGCGGATGCGCCCTATGGCACGGTGCTGTATGATCACTGGTATAGTTGGCACTGGCGCTACCAGTTGTTCGACCGGCGCGTCTACGTCAGCTGGTTCCCCCACGCCGACGCGCTGCTGGCCGACCTGGCCGCCTTTGGCCAAACGGGGCCGGCGCGCTACGTGGCCCTGCCGCGCGGTGGCTCGGCCGCGCCGATCGTGCGGCGGCTGGGCGAGGCGGGCTACCGGCTGGCGGCCGTGCCCGGCCCGGAAGAGGCGGCGATGACTCTGTGGCAAATCGAGAGCGAGGAGAGGGACAAGTGAGGCGTTGGCTGGAGCGGGCGGGCGGGCGCGGCTGGCTGGCGCTGCCGGCGCTGATCGCGCTGACGGCGCTGTTCTTTAACCGCCTGGCCTTCAGCAACCTCATCCTGGCCCGCGGCGACACCTTCCTCTACTTCTACCCCNNGCGCTGCGGGCGGGGCGCGTGCCGCTGTGGAACCCCGACCTGTTCATGGGCGCGCCGTTCCTGGCCAACAGCCAGGTTGGCTTCTTCTACCCGCTCAACTGGCCGGTGTGGCTGCTCTTCCCCACGCCCTACGCCGTCAGCGCGACTATTCTGTTGCACGTCATCATTGCCGCGGCGGGAGCCTACCTGGCCGGGCGGCGGACGCTGGCCCTGGGACGGCCGGCGGCGCTGTTCGGCGCGGCCCTCTTCGCCCTGGGCGGCTATCTGACGGCGCAAGGGGAGCACGTCAACCAGTTGCAGGGGCTGGCGTGGTTGCCGTGGTTGTTTGTGGTGGTTGAAAGATTAAAGACGAAAGGAACCACAGATTACACAGATTACACAGATTTTTCTTCTCTTCAATCTGCTGAATCTGCCCAATCTGCGGATCATTTTTCTTCTAAAGAGGAATCATCCGCAGATTGGGCAGATTTGGCAGATTCCAAAAATGAATCTGTGGAATCTGTGAAATCTGTGGTTCCTTCCTCTCTTGGCCCGGTTTTGGCCGTGGGCGGGCTGGTGGCGCTGCAACTGTTGGCCGGGCATACGCAGACGGCGTTTATCAGCGGCGTGGCGCTGGCGGTATGGAGCGTGGCCGGGGCACGCAGCGCGCGGGGGGCGCTGCGCGGGCTGCTGCTGCTGGCCGTGGCGGCGGCGCTGGCCGGGGCGTTGGCCGCCGTCCAACTGCTGCCGACACTGGAGCTGGCCGGCCTCTCCAGCCGGCAGGGCGGGCTGGCGCTCAATGAGGTGCTGTCCTTCTCCTGGCATCCGCTGCACCTGACGCGGGCCTTGCTGCCGGCCTACGACGCGCCGCTCTTCAGCGAGTACGTCGCCTTCCTGCCGCTGACGGGGTTGGCCCTGACCGTCGTCGGCGCGTGGCATTGGCGGCGTGACGCCGCCGTGCGACCGTGGCTGATCCTCATCGTCGTGGCCCTCGTGCTGGCTCTGGGCCGCTTCACGCCGCTCTACCACCTGCTCGGCCGCCTGCCCGGCTTCGACCTGTTCCGCGTACCGGCGCGCTGGCTGGCCGTGGCCGCGCTGGGGGCGGCGCTGCTGGCCGGGCTGGGCTGGCAGCGCCTGGCCGACTTCGCCGCCACCGCCTGGCCCACCGCCGCGGCGCGGGCGGCGGCCTGGCGCGACCTGCGCCGCCCCCTGCTGGCCGCCGGCGTTGGTCTGGCGGCGCTTATCGTCTGGGGCTTCGCCGCCGGCTGGACGGCCCGCATTGTGCCCACCGGGGCCGAAGCGCCCTTCGCCGCGCCGACCGGGCGGGCGCTGCTGGGCTGGCTCATCGAGGCGGTGCTGCTTGGCTTGCTGCTTGGGGTCATCGCCACCGTGCCCCACGCGCGCGCCCGCCACGCCCCCTATGACCTCATCGTCCTGGCCCTGGCCGTGCTGTGGCTCGGCTCGCGCGGCCTGCCCACTAACCACCCAACGACGCCGGCCGCGGCCTTCGAGGTACGGCCGCCCGTCGCCCGGCTGCTGGCGCTGGCGGAGTGCGTCGCCCCCGGCCCCTGCGCCGCGCCGCCCGACCGCTTCTTGAGTCTGTCCGACATCCTCTTCGACCCCGGCGACACGGCCGAAATCGAGAGCGTCTATGGCGATCAGCTCGACGACGACGCCCTCTACGACTACATCGTGGCCGTCAAGCAGTGGGAAGTGTTGTCGCCCAACCTGTCCATGCGCGACGGCCTGCCGGCCATTGACGGCTTCGACGGCGGCATCCTGCCCCTGGCCAGCTACGGCGAACTAATGCGCCTGATTCTGCCGCCGGGCAGCGCCACCAGCGACGGCCGCCTGCGCGAATACCTGACCGCCGCACCCGATGCCCGCTGGCTGAGCCTGTTCAACGGCCGCTATCTGATCACTGACAAGGTGAGCGACGTATGGCGCGAGGGGGTGTTCTTCGACCGGCAGCACCCGGTGATCGTCAGTGATACACCGGCGACCGTGAGCGACGTGCCGCCGTTCGAGGCGACAGAGGTGTGGCTGCTGAGCGAAGGCACGCCGCCGCGCGTCGCCGTGACGACGAGCGACGGCCAGACGTGGCAACTGGCGACCGAGCTGCTGGGCGCGCCCGACCTCTATCGCGTGCCCTTCCCACAACCGGCCACGGCCACGAGCATCGCCCTGTTGCCCTGCGCGCCGGCGGCGGCCGGCTGTGGCCTGGCGGCGCTGACGCTGGTGGACGCCCGCGATGGCGCCTTCCAGCCGCTGACGCCCGCCCCCTACCGGCTCATCCACTCTGGCGACGTGAAGATCTACGAGAACCGCGACGCGCTGCCGCGGGCCTTCGTCGTCGCCGACTGGCAGTGGCAGCCCGACACAGCAGCGGCGGTGACGGCCATGAGCGCCCCCGGCTTCGACCCGCGGCGCAAGGCGATACTGGTGGGCGACGGCCCGGCTCCGGCGATCACGGGCGGTGGTACGGCCGAGATTGTCACCTACGCCCCTGAGCGCGTGGTCGTGCGCACGCAGGGTGAGGGCGGGCTGCTGCTATTGAGCGACGCCCACTACCCCGGCTGGGTGGCCACGCTCGACGGCGCGCCAACGACACTCTATGTCGCCAACGGGCTGTTTCGCGGCGTCTTTGTGCCCGCGGGGGAGCATGAGGTGGTGTTCACCTTCCGGCCGCGCAGCTTCACGGTGGGCGCGGCTGTGTCGCTGCTGGGAATAGCGGGCGTCCTGATCGGGCTGGGGATGAAAAGGAAGAGGGACGGGGAGGCTTAAAGGGAGTTACCTATGTCTATGAACGCAAGCAGCCTCGCCCACGCCCTGTCGGCCAATCGGCGCGAGACGATTCAGAACTACCTCTTCCTGACACTCGGCGCGACGATCATGATCGTCAACTTCAACATCTTCATGGCCCCCGGCAATATCGCCCCCGGCGGCGTGGGCGGCCTGTCGCTCATCCTCAACCACACCACCGGCATTCCCCGCGGCGCGGGCATGTTGCTGCTCAGCATCCCGCTCATCGGGCTGGGCTTTTGGAAGCTGGGCCGCTTCCGTTTTCTGGTGCGCACGCTTTATGTGACCATTTACTACACCGTCGGCGTAGACCTGACGGCACGCTTCTTTCCGCCGGGCGGCATCGTCAACGACCTGCTGCTGAACGCGCTCTACGGCGGCGTGGTGGGTGGCATCGGCTATGGCCTGGTCTTGCGCGGCCGGGGCATGGTCAGTGGCACGGGCATCATCAGCCGCGTGCTGCAACTGCGGACGGGCATCCCCGTCAGCCAGCTCTATCTGGTCATTGACGGCTTTGTGATCGTCGCCCTGGGCCTGACCTTTGGCTGGGAGCGGGCGCTCTATGGCTGGATGATGCTCTTTATCATGGGGCTGGCGTCCGACTATGTGCTGGAGGGGCCGAGCGTGGTGCGCATCGTCTTCATCGTCACCGACCTGCCGGAGGCGGTGGCCGAGGTGCTGATGGAGCGGCTGCGCGTCGGCGTGACGCGCTGGACGGGCGAGGGCATGTACACCGCCGTGGAGCGGGCCATCCTCTTCTGCACCGTAACCCGGCCCGACGTTGAGGTGTTGCGCACCATCGTGGCCGAGATCGATCCCGCAGCCTTCATCGTCATCGGCCAGGGCCACCAGGCCAGTGGCGGCATCGTCCGTGCGCCCGATCTGGCCCGGGTGGCCGCCGCGGGCGTCGAACCGCCCGACGTAGCTTAATCGTTGCTCAGGCGACGTGCATCGCCGGCCCGTTTCGGCTATTCTTCCGGGTCGTTGGGAGTGTCGGCGCAAAATAGAGTGAATGGGGTGGCCGGTGTCAAGAGCGATGATACGAGTCCTGATACTTCTCGCCGTGGCGATGTTGAGCGCCGCCGGTTGCAGCCTGATGCAGCCGCAGCCGGAGCTTGTCATCCCCACGCCGCCGGTGGCCACACCGGCTTTGTTCGTCCCCGATGCCTCCGGCGAAATCGTCACCGATCCGATTAGCGACGTCGTGCCCAACATTGACCCGGCAATCGAGTCCCTGATCCTGGAGACCTCACAGCAGCAACTCATCGCCTACGTGCGCCAGATGGAGAGCTTCGGCACGCGCAACGCCTTCAGCGATACGCAGTCGGAGACGTTCGGCATCGGCGCGGCGCGGCGCTGGATCTTCAACGAGTTCGTGCGCGTGGGCAACGGCCGGCTGACGGTCGAGTTCCAGGATTTCCCCATGAGCTACAGTGGCTACGCCGCCGACCAGAGCAACGTCGTGGCCACACTGCCGGGCAAGGGTGGCGGCAGCGGCATCGTCGTCCTGATGGCCCACTATGACAACCGCCCCCCCGACGCCACCGACGGCGTCAGCCGGGCCACCGGGGCCAACGACAACGCTTCGGGCATCTCCCTTCTGCTGGAGACGGCGCGCATCATGAGCTCGCGCGACTGGAACCAGACCATCATCTTCCTGGCCACTTCGGCTGAAGAGCAAGGGGCTTTCGGCGCGCGCTACTTTGCCGAGAACGCCTTCCTGGACGGCAAGAACGTCATCGCCGCCATCAACTATGACGCCGTGGGCGGGCGGGCCGGCGTGCCCCAACACGTGCGCCTCTTCGCCGTGGACTACCGCATCTCCAACCACGGTGCACTGGGCCGCTACTACGAGTACGTCGGTGGCCTCTATCTGCCCACCTTCCCAGTGCTCATCCAGGACGCGCTCGACCGCGAAGGGCGCTGGGGCGACCACCGCGAATTCGTCCGCGTCGGCTTCCCGGCCGTGCGCGTCATCGAGTCGGTCGAAGACCCCGACCTGGTCAACTCCAACCGCGACACGTGGAACCTGATTGACTACAACTACTTGCAGCGGGTGGTGCAACTCAATCTGGCCGTAGCCGCCAACCTGGCCGGCGGGCCGCACCAGCCGCCGCCGCCCCTGGTGGCCACGATGGCCGAGCCGGGCGCGTTCCTGCTGACCTGGCCCCCCGACCCGGCGGCGGCCGGCTATGCCATCTCCTTCCGGCCGGTGGATTCGACTTACTACCCGACGTTTAGCTTCGTGCGCGCCAGCAACGCCGGCAACGTGGCCCTGACCGGCATTGACCCCAACGTGACTTACGCCGTCAGCATCGCCGCCATCAACGAGCGTGGGCTGATCGGCGGCTTTTCGGTCGAACAGTTCGTCGGCCCCGACGCCGCAGCCTATAATGGCACTGTCTCTTCGGTGCAGTAGAGAAGAAGAACCTCACGCAAAGATCGCCAAGGGCGCAAAGAACGCCAAGAAGAAGTTTTCTTAGCGTTCTTTGCGCCCTTGGCGATCTTTGCGTGAGGTCTTTACGTGAGGTCTTCCGCCGAAGCTGCGGCTTACTCCCCTTCGATCGGCGTCGCGTTGAGGATGTACGTCAGGTAGTAGACCCGCGCCAGGATCGGCCCGGCCTCGGCGAAGTCGGCCAAACGCGGCTGGCCATACTGCTGGACGATGGCCGGGATGAGCTCCAGTTGGCGCACCCCGTTGCGGTCGAGCCAGACGTTCAGGATGGCCGTCTCCGGCGGGCCGGTGATATTGAAGACGAAGTTACCCAGACCGTAGGCGATCACCCCATCGTGATAGTGGTGGATGCCCTGCAAGATGTGGGCGTGGTGGCCAACGACCAGATCGGCCCCGGCGTCCACGGCCGCCCGCGCCGCGGCCACCTGCGGCTCGCTCGGCTCCTCGATGTACTCGTAGCCGCTGTGGAGAATAACGACGATGAGGTCAACCTCCGGGCGCAGCGCGGCCACGTCGGCAGTGATGCGCGCCGGGTCGGCCCAGGCCAGGCCGGGCGTGTCGGCCGTGGCCGTCCACGTCTGCGTGTCGAAGTGGGTGATACCCTCGACCGGCACGTGGACGTAGCCCAGGAAGCCGACGCGCAGCCCGTTGATGTCGGCCACGTGGGGGGCGTAGGCCGCGGCGTCGTCCGCCCCGCCGCCAACCGTGGCCACGCCCGCCTCGCCCAGCAGGTCAATGCCCTGCAACAGCGCCTCCGGCCCAAAGTCCTTGGCGTGGTTGTTGGCCAGCGAAACGAGGTCAACGCCGGCCAGGGCCAGCGATTGGGCCGCTTCGGGCGGCGATTGGAAGGTGTAGCGCTTGGCCTCCGGCGTGCCCACGTCGCCCAGCGAGCTTTCCAGGTTGGCAATGGTGTAGTCGGCGGCGTCGAAGATGGACTTGACGCGGGCGAAGGGGTAGACGTAGTCGCCGGTGGAGAGGATGATTTCGCGCTGCGTGCGGTCAATGTTAACGTCGCCGACGGCCACGATGCGAATGGACGGCAGCGGGGCCAGCGCCTCGGTCAGCGCCGGGGCCAGCGCCTCGGCCGCCGCCTCGCCGCCCGGCGCGGCCACCAGCGACCACGCTTCGTAGTACGGGTAGCCGGCGTCGGTGGGGTGCAGCCCGTCCACGCGCAGCGCCTTGTTGTCGGCTGTCATGGCGCTCCAGGGGATAACCTGCACCAGGTTGTGGCCGCCAGTCAGCATGGCCTCCGCCTCGGCCGTATTGATGTACTCCCAGTTGGTCGTGAAGGGCACGGCGAAGGCCAGCGGCTCGCGGCGGACGATCAGGCCGTCCTCGCCGCGGCGCAAGGCCAGCCCGGCACGCCCCTCGGCCAGGGCCGCGGCCGGGTCGTCGGCGGGCAATAGCGTCAGGGCGTAGCCGTCTGTTGCGCCGGCCAAGGCGACGGCCGCTTCCATCGCCGGCGGCAGGGCCAGCGTCACCGGCTGCGGCGTGGCCGTCGGCGACGGGGTGGCCGTCGGTTCGGGCGTGGCCGTGGGTTCATCGGTGGCGGTTGGTTGGGGCGTGGCCGTGGCTTCGGGCGTTGACGATGGCGCGGTCGTAGACACCGGCGCGGTGGTCGGGGCGACGGCCGCCGGCGCGGGCGAACCACAGGCAGTCAGTAACAGCGCGACCAGAATGGCCGCCAGGAGCAAGTATTGTTGATGTCTCAAGGTGTATCCGGTATGCAGGGGGGCGGCTCGGTGGCCAGTTGGTGCTCGGTCAGCGAGATGCCTTGCTCATGGAGAAAGGTCGCCATCTCCACGCCGACGTAGCGATAGTGCCACGGCTCCCAGAAGAAGCCGGTCGTCTCGATAGCCTCAAACGGGTAGCTGAGCGTGTAGCCATATTTGTGGGCGTTGTCGGCCAGCCACAGGCCTTCACTGGTCTTGTAGAAGTAGGTGTGGAACTCGATATTCTCCTGGCCGACGACCTCCGGCAGTTCGGGCGAACCGAAGTCCACGACCGTGCCCAGTTGGTGCTCGCTGAAGCCGGGTGGGGCGCTGAGGATGTTGACGCGCTCCGGCTCGGCCTCGGCCCACTTCTGGCGGGCGATGGCCTGGGCGGAGTAGCTGCGGTAGCCGGAGATGATGAACGGGTGCAGACCGGCGGCCTGCATGTCGGCGATCATCTTCACCAGCGGCCCGACGGCCACGTGGCGCAGTTCGTTGGGATAGCCGAGGGTCACGTCGCCCGGTAGATAGCCCGACAGCGGCACGAGGCCGCGCGGCTCGAAGTCGCGGCTCAGCCCATAGGTCAGTGTCACGACTGTCAGCAGCCCCTCGTCGGCCAGGCGCTGGCTGCACGATATATTGCGGTTGGGCGTGGGCGAGGGGCGGGGCGGGGGTGTTGCGGTTGGGCCAGCGGTCGGGGTAGCCGTGGCTGTGGCCGTGGCCGCCGGCGGGGGCGTGGGTGACGGGGGCCGGCCGGTGCTGACAACGGGCGGCCGCGTGGCCATCACAACAGCAGTCATTGGTTCAGCTGGGGCGATGGCCGGGGCGGTCGTCGCCACAGCCGGACGGCAGGCGGCCAGCAGGGTGGGCAAAGCCAGGAACACAAGCAGCCAGAACGCGGTCAGACGCGATGAGGTTTGCATGGCAGTTACAGGGAGACGGGCGAGCGACGCGCCCCGGCGACGACCCAATGCACCACAGTGGCCCCCACCAGCGCCGCCCATAGGGCAACAAAGAGGACCGCGCCGGCGTTGCCGTGCCACGAAGCAAACGACAGGCCGACGCTGAGGGCCACGATCTGCGCGGCCTGAAAGCGGGACGAGTCGAGCGGCCGGCCGGTCGCGTCACCGGGCATGAGAACAACAGTGCAGGACAGGATGACGCCGATCAGGGCCACAGCCGTGGCCAGCAGGACGACGCCCAGCCACGTATCATGCGGCAGGGAGCCGTAGCGGGTGGCGTTGGCGATCCAGTAGGCCACAGCAGCAACGATAGCCGCCCCGCCCAGCACGGCGTGGGCCTGGCGGCCGCCGGGCAGCAGCGCGTCGAGCACCAGACCGGCCCCGGCCAGGACACCAAAGAGCGGACTGCCCAGCCAGGCCAGCCCTCCGCTCAGCAACAGCAGGGCCAGCGCATCGGTTGCCCGGGGGGCTAGGCCGGTCGAGCGATTGATGAAGCGCAGGAGCAGCAACAGCCAGAGCAGGGGCAATAAGCTCTCGGCGGGGGCAACCCAGATCGTGGGCAAGGCCAGCGCCGCGGCCAGCACGGCGCTGAGTGGGTGGTCGGGGTCAAGCTCCTTGGCCAAAGCCGCGGCGGCGAAGGGTGTCACGAAGCCGACGACCGCTCGCCCGAAGGCCGGCCACAGCTCCGGCGCGCCGAACAGGCCAAGGGCCAAGCCAATCGCGCCGCCGGCAGCCGATAGCAGCAGGATGACACGGTTAAACGTCAGGCTCAGATCGTAGGCCCGGAACAGCGATGTCCAACGATAGAGGGCAGCCATGCGCGTTACGGAGTAGGCTCGATGCCTACAATGTCGCCGAAGCCGTTGATCTCCAACTGCCACTCGCTGTCGCGCTGGAACCGGGCGTACTCATTGGCGTCGGTCGTCTGATAGGTGTAGGTCTCACCATCCACGTCGAAGGTGATCTCATACACCTCGTCGCGCTCGCCAAGCTGCTGGTCACTATCTAGCCGCGTCTCGGGCCAGAACGGATTGAGGTCGGAGCCGCTCTCTTCCAGCACACCGATGGGTTGCAACTGAACAACGGTGTAGTCGCAGTAGTTGTCATAGACAATGTACTCGCAATCCTGCACCATTTCGCCGAAGCCAGTACCCTGGTCAACGACGTAGGGCGTGCCGCAGACCTCTTCACTGTTGCCGGTGGGGAAGGCGGAACGGCCGCGCTCGCGCTCGCTGCAACGGCCAACGTCGGCGTCGGCCGGAATCTGGTCGGCCCAATCGCTGCGCGAGACAGGCGCATACCCCATGACGACGATGCTGCGCTGCCACTCGACGTTGCTGACGCGGGCCACATTCGTCTCGGTGCGCGCGCCGCGGATGAAGAAAAGGGCAATCGCGCCACAGA
>CXWK01064763.1_pt1 | contig 14282 bp, 18 predicted proteins | sample 590851 | NCBI WGS metagenome assembly CXWK01 (sample SAMEA3498364, study PRJEB10139) | wastewater metagenome | biome: wastewater treatment plant; material: activated sludge | place: Denmark | collected 2014-08-01 | reverse complement strand
CCGAACTTTCTATTTAGTACGGCTATCCCCTGACTTAACTCATCGTCCGGATCGAGATTACCGGCTTCGATTTGCTTATAAACTGCGGCCATTGTCCATAATTTATAAAGACTTCCGGCCTCAAAGACTTTATTTTCGTTTAAAGAGAATGATTCGCCAGTTTTTATGTTTTTGACAAAAACTCCGTACGAGCCAGTTGTTCCTTCAAGAGATTTTTCTATTGCTTCTTGTAAGGATTTATGACTGATGGGTTTTGGGGATAGTGAGGGTATTGAAGATGGGGACGCGACTTCCTGGGAGGATATTTCAACACCGGCAACTTCTTTTTCCGGCTGTTTATCGGGACTATAGAGAAAGTAAAAAATTAAGGAGACTAAAATTATAAGTACCAGAAATTTAAAGTTTTTGCCGCGCTGTCTTTTTAGTTGTCGGGAAGATTTAAAATTGTTAGCGGCAGAATACCTCATTAAACATATTCTAAATGGTTTAAGGAATTTTTAAATGGTTGTTTTTTACAAAATTAGATTCCTGCCCTAACAAGAGGCGCAACTTTTTTACCGAGAAGCTCAATGGCTTTTAAGACTTTATCATGAGGCATTGTTCCGATATCTACTTGAATAACAAATCTGTCTTGAGCAAATATTTTGTGTTGAGCGATAATTTTCTCAGCGACTTCTTTTGGGTCACCAAGTAATAATGATCCACCTGGTGAGGCAGAAGCGGCAAAACTGTCTTTAGTAATATTTGGCCAGCCGCGCTCTTTACCTATCTGATTCATGACTGATTCATAGTAAGGCCAATAGATATCTCTCACCTGTTCGGTGTCATCGGCAACAAAACCCTGAGAGTTTATCGAAACAGACATATTTTTGGGGTTATGACCAGTTTTTTGATAGGCCTCACGATAGAGATTAATCAAAGGCACGAACATTTGAGGTTGTCCGCCTATTATTGCCAGAGCTAAGGGTAAACCTAGGGATGCGGCGCGGATCACAGATGGCGGATTGCCGCCGACAGCTAAGGAAATTGGAAAAGGATTTTGGACTGGTCTTGGATAAACTCCCCGGTTATTTATTGTGGGAGTATAAGTACCTGACCAGGTTAACTTTTCGGAGTCTCTTATTTTTAAAAGCATATTTAATTTCTCTTCAAATAATTCATCGTAATCATTTAGGCTGTAGCCGAAGAGCGGAAATGATTCGGTGAAAGATCCGCGGCCTACCATCAACTCGGCTCGACCGTTAGAAATAAGATCAAGTTCGGCAAAATCCTGAAAAACCCGAATGGGATCGTCTGAGCTTAAGACATTTACCGCGCTAGTTAAACGGATATTTTTTGTCTTTGCAGCAATGGCGGCCAAGGGAACAACTGGCGAGGAAATTAGAAAATCTTCGCGGTGATGTTCGCCAATACCAAAAATATCTAAACCTGCTTCGTCGGCTGCAATACCTTCTTCTATCAGGTTCTTCATCCTTTGCTCAGGAGAAATTATTTTCTTAGTTTTTGGATCAGGAACTAAATCGGCAAATGTGTATACACCAAGCTGCATTCTGAATATATTAACAGATTAATTATCTTATTCTAATAGTTATATTACTGATGTTGATGAGAGTCTTTTTTTATGTGCTTTATTGCATTGAAAGTTAAAATGGCGAACATGGCGAAGCCGAATGCCAGCAGTGTTTCAGAAATTTCCTGACGACTGCCAACGCCAATTTTTTCAAAACTAAAAAGTTGATAATTAAAAACTACAAATTTATTTAGAAAGTAAAAACGGGTAACTGCGAAGAAATAAATAAATAATATCGGCAGAGGAAAAAGGGATTGATATTTTTGATAGAGCTTAGGTAAAAAAGATTTAAGGGTCATTGCTGAAAAAGCCCCCCAAAGTCCAATTGCCATATATACATAATCAATTTTTGACTGGAAAAAACCTAAGTTATGGATGGTTGTTTCTTCCTGGAGATTCATTCGAGCAAAACTCTCAGGGGTCTCAATCCCGAATATTCTCTGACCCCAAGATATCTCCTCACCGGCGATAAAGAGCAAGCCAATTGATAAGACCAGAAAAAAGATGGCCTCGGGTTTTCTGAACTTATTGAAAAATTTTAGTGAACAAATTAGTGAAACAAGAGAAGCTATAGAGTAAAAGAGGACCTGAATATTTTCTAACAGGCCATCCTCTTTAATTATTGTGTCATATAACTTTGGACTAATGACATCAATAAAACTGAAAAACACTATATATAAAATCCCACCGAAATAGAGTAGTTTTTGAGGTAAAGTCTTTAACCAATCGGCCTGGATATTTGCTAACAGAACAAAACCTGAGATAAAGAAAAGATATTTAAAGTTCTCCAGATTCACTCCAAAAGTATTAAAGACGAAGAATTGCTGAGTAAAACCATTAAGTATAGCCAAGGTGAGGAAAATTAGAGTCGTCACAGGAAACAAAAAATAATTATTAATCTTTACAAACCAATTTGGTAAAAATCTTACGTTCAGAAATACAAATAGAATATGAACCAGAATAAAAACCAGATAAAGAAACCTGGAGTCAATTAAGAAATACTTAAGGCTTGAGGCAGGGTTAAAAAGACTGTCATCTACAAGTAGAGTGAAAGTAATTAGGAAAAAGACTAAGCCGATTATTTTTAACATGACTTTTAATTAGTGCAGATTCTGCTCTTTTAAAATTCGGGTTATCCTGTGGCCAGTTCCGAGAATCCTGCCAATCATCAGACCGGTCACAACCGCTATACTCATGCCAGTAACATAACTTGGCTGGACAAAGTAGCCAATAATCCGCCCCCTAAAAATAGAAGCCAGAATATAGAGAATCAGAATACCTATCCCAAGAAGATCAAGTCTGGAGATGACCTGTCTGGCATCTTTATCCCAGGAAAAAAGATACATTCTGGCAGTAAAAACTCCGATACCCGTACCGATAAGAAGGCCAATGGTTGCAAGCAGCAAGCTGACACGGGAGGTTAGGATTTCGTAGCCGACAATTGCACTGAGCACGACCGAAATAACCATGAAGATTCTTAAATTAAGGATAACTTTTTGGTGAAGATGTTTCTTGTGTTTACTTTTTAACATTTAGAAGAGATTGTAAATAAGTATAGCAGAGATTTGAGGAAGTCCTGCAGAGATTTGAGGAAGTCCTGTTGAAGACCTTAATTGATAATAATGTCTACCTGATTGCTTGCTCCCATTAATATAGAGTTAGGTTCTTTATCAGAAAATCTAATCTCGTCTCCCACTTTTATTCTGAACGCCGGCTTGTTAATTACTAAACAATTCTCCCTGAATAGCTTTTCTTCCGGACTTAAGATCTGAGTCTTAACTTAGGGTTTTATCTGATTAAATATTATAATATGGTAACAGCATGAAATATAATCCTTTGACGGATAGTGAAAAACAAATTATAGAAGGAAAAGGAACTGAAGCTCCTTTTAGTGGAGAGTACGATGATTTTTATGTTCCGGGAACTTTTATCTGCCGGAAATGCAACTTACCCTTATTTACCTCAAAAGCTAAATTTGATGCTCATTGCGGCTGGCCGGCTTTTGATGATAATTTTCCAGATGCCGTGAAAAGATTGCCTGATGCAGATGGATCAAGAGTGGAAATCCAGTGTAATAATTGCGGCGGGCATCTGGGACACGTATTTGAAGGAGAGCAGATGACCAGTAAAAATATCAGGCATTGTGTTAATTCGGTTTCGATAAAATTTGTTGCAGAAGATGATGAATTTCCACAAGTTATTAAAGAAGAAAATTAGGTAAAGATTAAATCCCTTTGCCTTTAAAATGGTCCACAAAGTAATCTTCTGCGCTGAGTTTAGTAATACTTGAGAGAGTTTTCTCTTTTATTCGAAGCTTCTCGAGTGCATGCGGGTTATTTGCACAATTGTCCAGCAGTTTTAGAATAAAAAGCGAGACACTGGCCATTTGCGGCCTTGAGGCTGGTGGGATCTGGTTAAGTTTATTTAGGAGCTGGTCTGGCTGGTTCATCCAGATCGAAATTCCTTTGACGAGAAAAGTTTCTGCTAAATCGCTTCGCTCCCTGTAGATATTGCCCCCTGAAACACCGTCACTATAATTAGAAAAATCAAATAAATAAGCTAATTCTGATAGACGGGACATCTGAAACTCACTTGACAGCCCATTTGCAAAGGAATCTAAATCAATTCCTGCATACTTTTCAATTCCTAGATTTAAATTTGCGGGCAAACCTTTGTTTTTATTTTTGTTGTTTATCCACAAACTAACTTGCTCTCCGGTTTCAAGAACCAATTGAGCGAAAGATTTATCGTTATTTGTTCCAAAATCGGGTTTAATATTTGGGGATTGTTCAGATCCAGGATCGGGAATAAAGTTTCTTGCAAGTTTAATTTTCTCTTTACTGACTTCTAGTAACTGTTTTCTAACTCTTTCAAGATCTTTTTCTGTCGGGACTGATATATCTTTATTAGTAACCGGCTTTTCTGTTTTTATGCCGGTACCGGCAGGAATTATATCAGGAGGATTAGTAGGAAAGAGTCCCTGGGCTTCTGCTTTTCTAGGCAATAGTGCGTTCAAAGCGGCGCTAAAAGCCAAAGCTACACTGCCAATAATCGCTCTTCGACGAGGAGAAGCCTCCCGTTTAGAGAAACTTGCGGGATTTGACTCCGGTTTTTCAGACATATAATTATATTAACACTTTCTGCAAGCTCATCAATCTCGCAGCTATGATTGTAATAACAGGCTCTTCTTGGTATAATATCGAGACGAATATGGATCCGAAAAGTGATGATACAAAAATAGAAGATACAAAAGCGGCTGATGCTGCGAGCGCTAGTGCTAGATCAAAAGCGGTTTCTGATGAAAAATCAGAAGCACGGGAGCTTTGGTTTAAAACTGTAGTTAAAGTTTTGAAATGGAAAGAAGGAAAAGGTAAGGAAGATAATGCACTTTTGACTGAGAAAGAATGGAATGCTTACTACAAAGAGACTATTAAAATAAATACTACAACTAAAGATAAGACTTTAAAGAAATTAAAAGAAACTGAAGAATTAATTAAAAAACACGGCGGATTCGGATTCTAAACCTTCAGAACTTTCATTAAATTTTATTTTGAGCTAAAGGGATTAAAGTTAGTTTTGTTGTCGTAGTAATCTTCGTTTTCTTTTTTCTTCAAGAAGTTAATTATTAAATAGGTAAAAGGAGTGAACAACACTTCGACTGCGACCTTGAGCAGGTAACCGGAAATTCCGACTAGAATAAATAGATCTGTTGGCAACACACCCCAAAAAGCGATAAACATAAAAATGGTTGTATCAAATGCTTCGCCTATTAGAGTAGACCCTATTGTTCGGCTCCAAAGAAATTTGCCTTTAGTTAATATTTTCATTTTGGCAAGAATGAAGGAGTTAATAAATTCACCAACTGCATAAGCTGTGACTGAAGCTAAGACTATTCTGGAGGATTGACCAAGGATAGCCATGTAAGCTGCCTGATTGGGCCAATCAGAAGCTGGAGGCAGAATTCCAACCAACATGAAGACAAAAGCCATTAAGAGATTAGCTGCTAAACCTAACCAAATAGCTTTGCGGGTTCTTTTATACTCATAAACTTCGGTTAGAATATCGCCAAAGATATAAGTCAGAGGAAACAACAGCCCTCCACCATCTATTGCTAAAGGCCCTAACATAAGAATTTTTGAAGCGACAACATTAGAAATTAATAAAAATGATACGAATAGTACAGTTATCACATCAAGATATTTAAAGTGTCTGAGGGCTTCTGATTTCATCACAGCTGATTATATTGCAAATTGCTGAGTTTTTAAATATGTCTTTGATATAGTTTGAGAGAATTGATCAGAGCTCATAGATATGTTTAAATGGATATCTTCGACTCCTAAGACAAGAAAATTATGATTAAATTAATTGTATTATTAGTAATTTTATCGGCTTTTGTAACTACTCAGAATTCTGCCAAGGCCGTTGATTTTCCGTCATTTACCTCAGGATTTGGTAGTTTTCCTTCTATAAAACCATTTCCAACTAAAACTCCTAAGCCATCCAAGGCTCCGGAAGGAACTTCAACTCCTAGTTCAACACCAGCCCCAACTCCTACCTCAAACAAATTTGAAATTTTAGATATTGAGCCTGCTTCAGCCAATTATATGCAGGAATTTACAATTTACGGCAGTAATTTTGGGAGTGCAGGATCGGTCAATTTTAGATATTACAATCAAAATTATTCTTCAGGAGGAGCATCAATTATTTCCTGGACAAATAGTGAGCTAAAAGCGGTAGTTCCAGCATTAAAAAAAGGCTCTTATCGAATACAGGTTATCAGGTCGGATGGACAAAAAAGTGATGAGGAGAAATTTAGTGTTAAAAATGGACAGCCGGTCATGAATTCTAATTCGATTAAGGCTGTTAATGGTAAATTTGAATTAACTTTTCAGGGTCAGGAGTTTGGAAGACGCGGAAGTATTGATATTTATAATGGCGGTACTTTAGCAGGTAAGGGTGTAATCAAATATTGGTCTTCTTCTAAAATCAGATTTGATTTACCAGCACTCCCAAGAGCCCAGTACGGATTTCAAATCACTACTCAAGACGGCAGAAAAAGCGACTTAATGTACTTCACGGTTGGTAATTAATATTTTTCTTTAGAGATTGACGGGTGTTAGTAGCCTAACTCCTTATTGACAAGATTCGGCATCTTAGCACCTCTTAAATATGCTTTTAGGTTGGTACAGAAGATATTGATAACTCTGGCAGAGTAATTGGGAGTCCAGCCGGAGTAATGCGGTGTTATTATAATGTTTTCCAAATTCCAAAGCTTCGAACTTGAGGGTAATGGTTCTTGCTCAAAAACGTCCAGACCTGCGCCAGCAAGTTTATTGCTTTCCAGGGCAGTTATCAAATCTTTTTCTATGACTGAGGTTCCGCGGCCAATATTAATAAAATAGGCTGTGTCTTTAAACTTATTAAATATTTTTTTGTTGAATATGCCTTTAGTTTCTTCTGTACCCGGAAGACAATTGACAACAAAGTCGGCTGTTTTAACTGCTTTGCCTAAATCTTTTAAAGTAAAAAGCCCCAAAGGTGTCTTTCTCTTCTTAGCTATATTTCTAACAACGGCTGTGACTTCCATACCAAAAATTTCAGCTATTTCAGCTATTTTCTCCCCTATTCTGCCGAGACCAACTATTAATATGGATTTGCCGAATAATTCCTGGGGCTGAAAATATTCATAAGAACGGCTCCACTTTTTGCCGATAATCTGCTGTCTCATTGACTTGTTCATGCTTCGGGAAAGCATAATCATGAAGCCGAAAACGTGCTCGGCAATTGGAATGGGATGAACTCCAGAAGAATTAGTGATTATTACTTTGGATTTCTTTAGAAAATCGGGGACTTTATTAGTGCCCGCAGAAGTTATGTGAACCCATTTGAGATTTTCGGTATTCTCCTTTGTTAACAGTGATAAATCGGAGCTGATTAGAATATCTGTTTCAGTAATTTTCTCATCGATTTTCTTATCAAGATCAGTTATGGAGTCTATTTTTAAACCCGCCCCAGTTTCTTTGACTTTTATGAGGTCGCTTTTCTCAACCTTATACATGCCTTTGGTATCGCCTGTTATTCTGGTGATTATCAGCACTTTCATACGCACGGACAATATATCACAGACATATAGTTTTATGGTAATCTTAGAGTGAGATGGAGAATCAAAAGACATTATCGCCGATTTCAGAATACCTGATCAACCATTTTGATAAAGATAAGACTTATTCTTACGACAAAATGATTTCGGTTAATCCAGTGGTTTCAGAGGTTGCATCTTGGTACGAAAAAATTAGGAATGCAATGGATTTTCGGGATGATGATGCAATCCTGAGAGCGGCGATTGAAAGGATTATTAAACGGAGAATGATGTTTGGCGAACATCCAAGATCAATGGCTGAGCCTTTAGTTCGAGAACTTGTTTGGGCACGTTATTTTCCGGAAGGGACTATTCCAGAAAGCATTACTGACAAAGTAGAGAAAACAATGACTCTTTATTTGCAGCTTCAGGAAAAAGTTAATAAAAAGCATCGAGTGAACAAAGGAGTAGTGAATGAATGGACGCTCCATTTGATGTCATCGGCTATCGAGAATGTCCTATCCCCTTCTAAGGACCGCGAATTGATATCAAATTTCATGTTCCAATTTTTTAAAGATAAGATTGTGATTTCTGATGATACGACAGTGACGCGTGATGCACAGGTTTTCCTGGCTGTCAGGAGAACTTTTGCACATCAAGATATACCACTTTTAAGATATCATTTATTTGTACAGATTTTTGGGCAGCTGAGCGACGATAATATCGAAAAAGCATCTGACAGTTTTGTTGAGGCATCGAAGCAGATTGAATATCAACTTAATTATCCATTAAAAGACAGATTTCTAACTTTCTTTAAAAACCAATCGATTCCCTTTTACATTTTAGAGGAAATATTGAAAGAACACCGAGGAAAGAACCGGGAATTAGTCGGAAATATAGAATCGTTTAAAGTGGCGGTGATGAATACCTGCACTAAAAAATATAATAATATCCGGGAGAAAGTCAGCCGAGCTATTGTCAGAGGTGTGATATTTATTTTAGTGACTAAAACTATTTTCGGACTTGGAGTAGAAGGAAGTTTTGAAAGCTTAATTTATGGTCAGGTTTATTGGAATTCGATTGCTCTTAATACCCTTTTCCCGCCTTTGTTGATGATTGTAGCGGCTTTATTTATTAAGACTCCGGATAGAGAAAATTCCTTGAGAATTTGGGATAAAATAAAAACGATTATTTATGAATCAGGGACAAATGCCTGGCAGCCATTAGTTATGAGGAAAACAGCAACCCGGATTGATCCGGTAATGAATTTTATATTTATTGCACTATGGCTGGCTGCATTAGTGCTTTCAATGGGGACTATTATTTATCTCTTAACATGGCTTAATTTTAAATTTATTAGTCAAAGTGTTTTTATATTCTTTTTGATGATTGTGTCGTTTATTTGTTATCGAATTAATCAAACAGCTCATATGTATTCTTTACAAACTGATAAACATAGTTTTGGGTCAGTTTTATTTGACTTCTTCTTTGTACCGGTTATTCAAGCTGGCAGAAGATTGACAGAGAATATTTCTAAGATTAATGTTTTCTTGTTTTTCTTTGATTTATTTATTGAAACTCCTTTTAAAGTTATCTTTGGATTTTTTGAACAATGGTTTATATTCCTTAGGACACAGAGAGAAAAGTTAGGGTGAGAGGGATTACGAGTACCACAAGGATTACGGGTACCACGGGATTGACTCCAAGAGAGATACTTTTCAAATATGAATTCAATTATTTCAGTAAAAGATTTAACCAAACGTTACAAAAAGGCAGAAACGAATGCGGTTGATGGGGTAAGTTTTGATGTTAATGAAGGTGAATTTTTTGCATTTTTAGGACCAAACGGGGCTGGTAAGACCACGACAATTTCGATATTAACAACGACATTATCGATGACATCAGGAGAAGTGAAAATTGCCGGATTTGATATTGAGAAAGAATCAGCAAAGGTCAGAAGAAATGTGGGTATCATTTTTCAAAATCCGTCGCTTGATTTAAATTTAACGGCTGAAGAAAATATTAGATTTCATGCAATTTTGTACGGACTTTATCCTTTTAGACCACTTTATTCTTTGATGCCGGAATCATATAAGAAAAGACTTGATGAATTGTCAGAAGTTTTGAGTTTGGAAAAGGATATGTACAAACCGGTTAAATCTTTTTCCGGAGGTATGAAAAGAAAACTGGAAATAATTAGATCTTTAATGCACAAACCAAAAGTATTATTTTTGGATGAACCAACAATCGGTCTTGATCCGGAAGCTAGAAAAAATCTTTGGGAATATTTGAAAAAAATAATCGGCGAAGAAAAAACAACTGTATTCTTAACTACACATTATTTAGAAGAAGCGGAAGTGGCTGATAGAATTTGTATTATTAATAAAGGGAAGATCATCCGCGATGGTTCTCCGGAGAATATTAAAAGAGGTTTAATCCGGGATTATTTGATCGTTGATCCATTTAAAAAAGAGAATTTAATTGAGGAACTGAATAGAAAGAAGATTAAGTTTGATGACGGAGAAGAGTTTAGGGTTCACATTCAAAATAAGGAAATACAAAAATTTATTGCTGGACTTAAATCAGAACTGAAAAGTATTAGAACTCATACGCCGAGTTTGGAGGATGCATATTTAGATATCATTAATCAGCAATCTGAGAATGATTCTGAAAAAGAGGAGGCTACTAAATGACCCAAGAATTAAATGCTATTTTAACGATTGCTCTGAGGGATTTTACAAAATTAATAAGGGATCGATTTAGATTACTTATTTCATTTGTGTTTCCAATAATTTTTATTGGAGCACTGGGGACTAGTCTGCAATCTAATATCGGGAAATTTATAGAATTTAATTATTTAACATTTACTTTCACCGGAGTACTGGCTCAAACTTTATTTCAATCAACTGCAGCCGGTATAATTTCGCTAATTCAGGATCGAGAGAATGATTTCTCGCAGGAAATGTTCGTGTCGCCTATTTCAAGATATTCAATAATTATCGGAAAAATTTTGGGAGAGTCACTCGTATCAATGGTTCAGGCAGTTGGAGTTTTAATATTTGGATTGTTTATTGCTTTGTTCTTCGCAATCGATATCACGCTATATCAATTATTAATTTCGCTTCCGGCGGTGTTTGCCGCCTGTTTGCTCGGAGGGGCATTCGGGGTTTTTGTGATGGCAGCTATTGGCAATCAAAGAAGTGCCAATCAACTATTCCCTTTTGTAATATTCCCTCAATTCTTCTTAGCCGGTGTTTTTAATCCGATTAAAGAATTACCCCTTCCTATTTGGATTTTATCCAGATTGGCACCGATGACTTATGCGGTTGATTTTTTTAGAGGACTTTATTATTGGGGGCACCCAGATTACGATGCTGTTGTTTTATATCACCCGGCTTTAGATCTGTTTATAATTTCGGTTTTGTTTGTAGTTATGATGTCTGTAGGGACGTATTTATTTGTGCGTAATGAGAGAAACCGCTAATTAGATAAATTGAACTACCTCAGCAATAATGATATAAATCAGTCATGTATAGTGTTAGCCTTGAGAAGCCGAGGGGGAGATTTGGAATCTTTACCAAAAAGGAAAATGCTGGTGAAGTTGACCAAGAAGGCAGGATACTTAATAACGGCGTAGATGAAATCCATTTAAATGTTGAGGAGGGGTCACTCACAGTAACATCAGCTGGGCAATTTCCGGTGAGAATTATCGATCATGATGCCGCTGAGGCTCCCGGACCCAGAAGAATACACTACCTTTTTCCTTATGACAGGACAGCAAACACCACTAGTAGTAAAGTAACAGTATCTTCAATGGTTTGCCGTTACCGATTGGTTATTGAACGTATCTAACTATCGCTGGAAAGACTTATACTTACGATTGAAATGAGACTCCACGGATTCCGATTGGCTTTGCCACAAGCTTCATCCCCGGGCTACGCCTGCGGTTTTGCGCTTGAAAGAATAACTCAAAACAAGTTTAAAGATTATTTTAGAGATCCAGAATTGTATTAATGGTTTCATAATTTTAAGTTTGTTTTAGCTCAGAATAAACGACCAGACGATGAGAATATAATTTCGAAGATTCGTCGTAAGATCCTTCACAAGTTATCAGATTCAACCTGGCCTTATCACCAACTCCAAATACTTCAACTAGAGGAAATTCTGCCAATTCATATGAGACTGACTCAGTGACTACATAGGTAAATTCTTTACCTTCAATATCTTTGACTTTAATTTCATCACCGGCTTTAAGTTTATTAATATCATAGAAGACTGCCGGCTCACCGTTTCGTTTATCGAAATGGCCAGCGATTACGGCATTGCCTCTTTCACCTGGTTTTGAGCCTAAGTTATACCAAGCAACATTATTTTCATCTTTAGGGATATCCATTTTGCTATCTTTATCAAGACCGACGGATTCCACTTCTATATTTTCTAAGCCGAGATCAGGTATAGAAAAGACAGCTGGTTTCAGAATTTCCGGACCCGGATTATCAATTAAAGTTTGGGTCTGTGCAGAAGCTGAATTTTGCACACCTAGCTGTTTTGGCTCAATTGCTACGGAACTTAACAAGTTATTGAATATTCCAATTCCGATTACCAAACCGCCAATAATAAGAAAAATAAATAATGATTTACGCATAGTTTTGAATTACTTTCTAACTAAAATTACAGGCGCTCAGGTTATATGAGCGCCTGCTTTTTAGATTTTTTAGTTTCCTCCACCCATTCCGGTTGACGGTGGTGCGCTAGGTACTGTTGTGGTAGTAGCAGACGGCGTAGGAGAAGCTGATGGTGACGGCGATGCTGTTTGAGCAAATGCCACACCCAGGGTTAATAAGCTGGAGACTCCAAGTCCTGCTGCTGCATAAAGGGTTTTCTTTAACATAATATTTATTCACCTCCTTACTCTCTTTGATAGTATATTTTTGTTGAGTTAAATGAGGGTAAAGGGAATGTAAGAATTCGAATAGAAAAATGGTAAATATTGTTATAATGAAGGTAATGGAAAAAGCGAGTTCTCCGTTGGCTGAGTTATTACTTCAGAGGAAAATTCTAATATTACTCGGATTAATTTTATTTGCGGCATTTATTGGATTTTCTTATCTTGTTGCAAAGGAAGTTTTTACTCAACTTGATTTTGATTTAACTGTTAAGCTTCAGGATAAAATCCCCAGAAGGCTTGATACAGTATTTTCCTGGTTCTCGGTGCTTGGTTCGTACCAAGTTACTGGTGTTATATGGTTTGTAATGGTGTTTTTATTGGCGTTTAAAAGGATGTGGATTACCAGCTTATCCCTATTTCTACTTCCGCTTGCTTTAGCGATTGAGGTCTTCGGAAAGGTGTTTGTTCATCATCCGGCTCCCCCTTTCTTATTCTATAGAGGGGTTTTGGATGTGGATTTGCCTTTGCATTTTGTACACGACCTATATTCTTACCCTTCGGGACACGAAACTAGGACGGCTTTTTTAATTGTTTTTTTGATGATATATTTGCTTTATAGAAAAGGGTATAAGATTCAAGCTTTAATACTGCCTATCCTAGTTGTAATTTTAGTTGTTATGACAGTTTCCCGGATATATCTGGGCGAGCATTGGACTTCGGATGTGGTGGGAGGATTTTTAATTGGAACTTCATTTGGGATTCTGTCAGGAGTAACAATTCCGTATAAAAGAGATGGCTAGGTATTAGGTATTAGGTATTAGGTATTAGAGGATTTTACGCTAAACGAAGCTTCTTCCTAGATTTTCATGACACGAGGACTTTTTAATGCTTCTTCAACCCATTTAGAGTAATTCTCACTAACTTTAGTCCATTTTAATTGCTCTTTAACACTTTCTTTTAATTTCGCTGTTTCGGAGCTTTCAGGAGCTTCAGTGATTGTTGGAGGAAGGGCCTGTTTATTTTCCTCAATGTATTTTGCTACATCTTCATCGGTAATATTTATATCTGCACCAAATAGCTTCTGGATTAAGAGCTGTCTTTTAACTAATTTACGAAAATCCTCGTAAGTTGTGCCGTTGGCTGCGAGAACCTGGTCTAATTGTTCTTTGCCGCCTTGTTGTTCTTCAACTTTTTTGACTTCAGCCTCAACTTCGGCTTCACTGATACTTTGTCTTTGTTTTTGGCCCTCGGATTCAAGAAGTTTTTCGACTATTAATTCTTCTGATGTTTTACCTTGATCTCTTTTTTCGAGAAGACTATAAAGCTCAAATTTAGTAACAGGTTTGTTATCAACCCAGGCGACTACCCAAAATCTTGAAGCGACGAACAAAAGCCCGATAACAACTAAGACTGCCAAAACTGCATAAATGTATTTTTTAGTAATGATTTTGGTTCTTGGAGTTGATTCTTCGAACGAAACTTCAGAGGAAGTTACTGCTGTTTCTTTTTTACGGGAAACTTTTTTAGGAGAACTTACTTTTTGCTCAATTCCTTTTGCTTTCGCAGGGGCTTTTTTAGTAGTAGTTTTCTTGGTTGCCATAGTTAAGCTTCAGGCATAATATCATCACAACAAAGTAAGCGCAAGTGGTATATTAAGATTATTATTGTTATTAAATGATATTAAAATCAGAGGCTAACGCAGTTATATGTAAAGATTTAAAGAAGGCAGAATCTTTTATAGACCG
>CXWK01086788.1_pt12 | contig 14286 bp, 20 predicted proteins | sample 590851 | NCBI WGS metagenome assembly CXWK01 (sample SAMEA3498364, study PRJEB10139) | wastewater metagenome | biome: wastewater treatment plant; material: activated sludge | place: Denmark | collected 2014-08-01 | reverse complement strand
ACATCTTGATCTTTATCTTGTGAGACGACGTTTAATCCCATACCTGACACTGCTACAGCTTTAGATTTGTTTCTAATAGATTCATATAGTGATATACCAGTACCTTGATCAACTACAGCAATACCTGGAACATTATTCTTCTCTGCCCATTCATACCATTCAGATGGTAGTGGAATTCCGTCTACCATATTATACTGTGAATGTACATGTAATTGTGCCATTTCTGGCATTTTAGATAGGATCTTAATCTCTTTAACATCTACGCTTGGAGCATAAACAGTATTATCTTCTCCAATCAATCCAGAGATGATCTTATCAACTTCTATGGTTGCTTTAATATCTGATAACGCATCATGGGCATTAATAAAAATACCATAATGTGGTGCAACTACTTCAAGTTTTAAAGATTGTAAAGGTATTTGACTTTTTACTGATTTTGCTCTTACAAAAGTATCATGAATATTTAATGTAAACATTCTAAAGAATTCACTTGACTTCTTATATTTTGAGAATGTAGCAGATATAAACTTCTTATCAAATCCTACATTATAACCTGCTATGGTAAACTTAATGCCAAAGGATTCAACATATTGGATAAACTTTTCTAATAATGCTTCTTGAGTTTGAAATGTCTGCATCATGTCACGAGTAATACCATGAACTGCAACTGCAGCATCTTCTATTGTATTCCAATTTGTTGGTTGACAGAATTCATTAAATGATTTTTGCTCTACACCGTTTATAACTGGTATACATGCTAATTGGATAATATCGTGGCGGTGTTCGCTAAGACCTGTTGTTTCACAGTCTAGCCATAGATAATTCATGAGTGCTCCTTAGGCATCGAAATAGTATCGATGGGATTAAGATTTATATGATTTGATTATACCGAAAACAAAAAGGCCTCCAGTAACGGAGGCCAATTTTGGAGGGGAGAGATTAGAAACTGAAAGTTAAATCAACATTTGTGTTGATATTATCTGTTGTATTAAGAACTACTGTAATTTCATAATCGTAAATATCTTGTGCTGCTAAACCTGCTCTAATACCTGCAAAATATGTATTCATGTGAATACCTTTTAACCTAAGATTAGCAGGTTCAAATGTTGCTGGTAATGTTATTGTAAATTTTTTAACACCCTGTGCTGAGAATGTTTGCAATTGAGTTGTTAATGTTGCTAAATTAGTTGTTACGAAAGCTTCACCTTGAGAAAAGACGTTTGCCATTTTTTGGGTAAACCCATTAGCTCCATCTAAGTAATCTGTTTTTAAACTCATTATTTACTCCCTTTATTCGCGAAGCGTCTTCCTTCGATAATTTCGAGAAGAAATTCTACTTTTGCTTTTTCATGTTTTGATGCTGCAGAATAACCTGCACCTAGTTCTTTAACAATCTCTCTAGCAGAAGAAAGTTGTTGATCATCTTCCTTCTCTTGGTTAATTTGCTTAATAGCAAATTGTGCTTCAATAAGCTTGTTTTTAGCTTCTTCTTCTGAAAGGTTAATGTTAGTGCTAACATATGTTTCACTAAGTATCTTTTCCCATTTTTTTTCTTTACTCATTTAATCCTCCAATAGATTATTACTTTTCTTTAAGTTTTCTGTTTTTGTTAATATCTGCAAATTCCAAGGTACATGTAAACCACAAACTGTTTCCCCTTGCAATGGGACTATATGGTCAACGTGACGTTCAATTTTATCAATTTGTTCCATTTTCTTACATTCTTTATACAATTGTTTAATTTTTCCTAAGTCTTCTTTAGTTAACCATTTTGGAGTAGCATTTAATTTCATAGCTCTATAGTTTGCACAATAGAATCTACAAGTTTCAGAGTTCTTATTTCTCCATTCTTTGGCGTATGGTTTTCTTTTAGTTAATATATTATTAGAATTATTATGATAACGCTCACTATTATAATCTATAATTTTGTTTCTATTAATAATATATGATTTTTTCTTATTAACTAATTTACATGTTTTACAAGAAGGCTCTAAGTTGTCTTCTCTACTTAGATCTTTATAAAAGTCAATAATTGCTTTTTTAATATTGCATTTAGAGCATGTTTTCATAGATAATATCTATTATACGATATCAGATTTTTTATTGGCGTCAGCGAGTTTACGAAGCTTTTTCTCTTCAGCTGTTTTTAAGTTGTGGCACGAAGCAACATCTCCGTGTAGATGGTTATATTTAAGCTTATAGGAGCAAACCATTTGCAGATTATCCTCATCACAAAAAAGTCTATCTACAAACGTATTCCAATCTTGAAATGATTCTTCTATATCTATTACTGGGATTATATGATCGCATGCAATGTCTTTGCCCATAAAAAGCTTATGACATATAGCACATTCAAATCTTACGGCAGGTTTTTTAGCTAAAGATCCATCTTTGTTGTATTTAGGGTGCTCACTTCTAGCTCTATTTTTTACATTCTGAACAGCAGGTGAACGAGAAAACGCTCGACGTATAGCCGAGCGTATCTGTGAGTTCTGATTATATTTAGGTTTCTTCTTTTTCTTAGCCATGGGATCATTATACTAGAGAAGCTTAGTTGCTGCTTCTGCAAGTTTCGATCTTTCGCCTTTTTCTAACTCTATGTGAGAAACGATCTCAGAGACTTTCATTCTATCGATAGCATAAGTAAGACCGTTATTGAACTCATCTAGATATACAGAGTCAATCTGCTCAGTATCACCAGTAAGAACAATCTTGGTTCCTTCACCAATACGAGTTACGATAGTCTTAATCTCATGAGGAGATAAGTTCTGTGCTTCATCTACAATCATATATTGATTAGTAATACTTCTACCACGAATATAAGTAAGCGGTTCTACTTTAATAATATTCTTCTCTACAAGGGGTTTCCATTGACCATCAAATCCACCGCGTGAACCAAATAGAAAGTCTAAGTTGTCAAAGATTGGTTGCATATATGGTGCAAGTTTCTCTTCAACTGTACCTGGTAAATAACCGATATCTTTACCTAATGGCATGATAGGTCTAGAAATTAAGATTCTTTGATATTTCTTATCTTCTAGAGTTTTAGCAAGTCCACAAGCAACAGCGAGTAATGTTTTACCAGTACCAGCTTTACCGATCAAAGATACCATCATGATTTCATCATTTAATAGTGCATCTACTGCAAATCTTTGTTCTGCATTCTTAGGGTGAATTCCCCATACTCCAGCAGGAATATTAATTAATGGGACGATTCCACCATGCTTAGGAGAATATCTTCCAAGAGCAGAACTCTTACTATTTCCTTCATCTAACATAATAAAATATTCATTTGGAAACTGACCTTTATATGGCAATAATTTATTTGCTCTAAAATCAGCCATTTCAGTTGATGTAAACTTTTCTGTTTTATAACCGTTAGTTACTTTCTCTTTAGAGATGTTAACTTTTCCAGCTTTATAATCTTCTGCTGGTACACCAACGGCATCAGCTTTAAGTCTAACGTTTAGATCATTAGATACAATTATCCCTGCAATTGATTTAGCAGTATATACAATTAAATCGTCATTGATAGAAAGATCCATACCTAATGGAACAGGTTCTGACTTATCAACTGTAGTTACGAAAAGTCTACCACCAGTTGGCAAGTCAACACCCTCTGATAAAGGGCCTTGAGCTCTTAGAGCATCAATATCTCTAGAAAACTGTCTAGCATTTCTGGCTTTATCTGATTGACCTTTCTTATGTCGATCTAATTCTTCAATTGTGATAAGTGGAATGTGTACTTCATTATCTTCGAATTTGTATATGCACTTTGGGTCTTCCAAGAAGATGTTTGTGTCTAGAACGAATCTTTTAATGAATGCCAATTTTTACTCCCTATTATAATTACGTAAACTGATTATACGTACCGATGATAAGTATAGAAGTTGTTATTTTGGTAAATTTGGTTTGATAGATTGAGTTTGCTTGATATTTGCTCTTGCTATGTCTTTAGCTGTCTCACCATGCTTTTCTGGTGAAACTACTCTAGCATAACTCTGTGACTTAGGATTTGATCTTCTTGCTTCAATGCCCATTTCAGATACACCAGGAACAGCAGTTGTTCTGCCTTCTGTTTTCTCTGTTGGATTATTTAATGCAGCAATTTCTTCTGGAGTATATACTTTAACTGGGTTCTTTTTAGATTTAGCTTTCATTTCTTTAGCTTCTTTATCTGCAGCATTAGGTCCAGATCCACCATATCTTTTAATACTATCCATAGAGTGAATACCTGATTTTTCACCAGTATTATTAGCTTTACGTCTAGCATTATCTTCTGGAGTATAGCCTTTGTAACCAGATTTCTCTAGTTCTTCATTTAGTTCATCTAGTGCTTTTTTAATTTCAGCAGGTTTTCTAATGGTTTTAGGTTTAACTTCAGCCTTAGGTTTATTTTTATCTGCTTCATAAGCTTGAGCTTTATCATGAGCATGAGCATCTGTAGTTTTAATTTCTTTTGGTGCTTCGTGCTGAAGATGATCTTTTGTATGCAAATGATCCCACTTCTTACTGTTCTCATCCCACTTATGTGTAATATGAACTTTATTTGGAATCTTTTTAGCGTATGTAGTTGTTTCTCCAGTATGAGGATCTTTACCTGGAAATCTTACAACTCTATGTCCTCTTTCTGTTGATTTAACATGAATTTGTCCATGATAGTCACCATCAAATTCTGGAGCTTTTTCAGATTTTTCCATATCATCTAAAGACCATTGACCGTTCTTAGCTATCTTAACTTCTTCTAACTTATGAGGCACCACTCTATATCCATTACTTTCTAATTTCTGAACACCACCGTGTTTTTCATGGATGTCTTTTAAAGTCATAGGTTCAGATGTAATCTTCATACCATTTTCATGTATATGGTAAAGGTCTTCAGCTTTCTGCATAACGATTTGTGCATGGGCTTCTTTCATTCTTATATCTTTGATGTCTTTATTGTGAGTTTGTTGAGCAACATCTAATGGATTCTTTTTAGAGGCTGAAGCTTGTCCAGGAATCTTTACTTTTCCTGCTACAGAAGCGTTACCTGGTTTAGGTAACTTATTGATACTAGGTAGAACTGCACCTGCTTTAACAGATCCAGCACCACCAGTTCCGACGTTGTTCATTGATTTCTCAAGAAGTTCTTTTAATTCTAATAGCTTATCTGTTAGTTTATCCATAGAGCTATTATACCAGATAGGTAATTATTCGTTTAAGACTTAAGGTCAGAACTATGATATAATTAATGCATGAATGGAATATACATAATTAAAAACAAAATTAATAATAAATTTTATATTGGTAGTACTGCTGATTTAAATGGCTTCAAACAAAGATGGAAAACACACAAAAGAACCTTAAGAAAAGGCACACATTATAATGACTATTTACAAAAATCTTGGAACAAATATGGAGAAGCAGCCTTTGATTTCTCTATATTAGAAGTGTGTGAAAAAGAAAAATGCATAGAAAGAGAGCAATATTATTTAAATAGTCTAAAACCCGAATATAACATATGTAAAACAGCTGGAAGCACTTTAGGTAGAAAACATAGCGAAGAAACCAAGAAAAAGATATCAGAAAATAGAATATACGGAGAGGGATGGTGTAAGGGAAGAACTGATGCTCACACTAAAGAGTGCAAAACAAGAATGAGCAATTCACATAAAAAATCAAAGGTTTCTCAAGAAAACGTAATAAAGTTAAATAAGAGTAAAAGGAGACCAGTAGTTGGTACTAATATTAAAACAGGCGAAATAGTAGAACTAGAATATATGAGTCAAAATCCAAATTTTCATGGCAGTGGGATTAGAGCCTGCATAATTGGTAAAAATAAAACATATAAGGGATTTACTTGGTGTTTTAAACAATAATTATTTTAGATATTCCATTTCTTTTTTCAACTCTTATAGTTTTATCAAACATACTTTTTGTTTCGCTAGAGTGGTCTATAATAAGGATTTCTTTATCTACAGCTAATTTCTCTAATAGTTCAATTATCATCTCTTTACCCATTGTATCTAGACCATTAAAGGGTTCGTCTAATACTATAGGGTTTAAATCTATCGAGAATTTGCTATTTAAGATATTAATCATGGCAAAATCGATTGCAAGGGAAAGGGCCCTAAGTTCACCACCTGATAGAGAACCAATAGATATATCCTTACCATTAATCATCAGAGACTCTGAGAATTTAGTAGAGATTGTCTTATCTTTGTTTTCTTTAAAGGTTTGTAAGGAATATGATGCATTTGGCCAGATGTAATTAATGTAATCTGTGACAGAATCATTAAAAGAATCAACAACACTATCCATGATATAAGCTGGAGCACCGGTTGGATCAAAGAACATACCAATAGTTTCTAGTACTTCTATTTCATCTACAATTTCTTTATTTCTAGTATTAAAAGCAGTTACTTGTGCAATGATATCTTTCATACTGTTTTTAATAGCATTTTGCTGTTGAACTTGGGCAGATAAATTATTAATCTCTCTTTCTTTATAAGAGATAGAGTTTTTATATTCTGAGATAGCGTTTTGAGCAGTATTATATTCTTTATAATCCTCTGCTTTCTTTAGTTTTACTTTTTCTGAGAGTTGTTTAATTTCATTTTCTTTTAAGATCCCGGTTTCTAATTCATTAATAGAAGCAGATACAACTTTGATTTGATCGTCAATAGCTTTTTGATCCCCAGCTTTCACAGCTTTCCCATTGATAATATTTAGATGGGCACTACAATCTGGACATTCAGTATCGTGTGTCATACTTTGTAGTTGTCTTAATTCATTTCTTTTAGTCTGGCATTGCATTCTTAATGATTGAATACCTAACAGTTTAGTCTGTATATTCTTCTCTATATCAGCATATTTAGAGATATCTGGTTCAAGTATCTTCTCTAACTTCTTAATTTCAGTTACGTAATTACTAACATCAAATTGAAGTTGATCTATTGTCGTTTGAATAGTTTTAGGATCAATTAGTTGTTGCTTATAGATGTTTATAGAATTTCTAAGACCATCGATCTTAACATCTATAATAGTCTTCTCTGCACTAAATTTAGACATCTTATCTGTGACGTTCTTCTTGAAATCATTAAAGTTTCCAAGATTCATAATGTTAAGTAAGAACTCTTTCTTACCTCTATCATTTAAAAATACAAACCTATTATTAGAGTCCTGACAGTTATACATTGTAGTAAGGAATTGTTCGTAGTTAATGCCAATGGCTTTAATAAAAGCTTCTTGGGTCATATCTACTTGGAGTCCGTCGATATAATAGGTGTTTGCCACCGGTCGTTCCCGTTTAACTTTATATTCTCTACCATTAACATCCAATGAAACTTCAGCGAAACCACTGTTCGTTCCTCTTCTGAGAATCTCGGATTTAGTAATTTTCTTTGGGACTTCATCGTACAAAGCAAACGAAAGAGCGTTAAATATAGCTGACTTTCCTGCTCCGTTAGCTCTGTTTGTATCATAATCAAATCCTTCAATTAAAACTAAACCACTATTTCCAAATTCAACCTCAGCATCTTCTATAGATAGAATATTATGAATTTTTAAGTTTTTAATTTTCATTGCTTTCCTTAATTAATCTATTCTTTGCAAACCGTGCTTTTTGAGCAATTGACATCTTCTCTAATGTTTCTTTAGAAAAAGGTTTACGTTTTCTACCTTTTTGAGTTTCTGAATTTTTCTTACAAGTTTGCACAGAATGTTTATAACCAGTTCTTTGCTTTCTACTAATTGACATCTTTTTCTTAGTCTCATTAGAGGGTAATTTACCTAATTTTGCTTTAGATATTTTTTCACGTGTTTCTTTTGATCTTTTAATGCCAGATGAACCTTCTCCACCTAATGTAAAATTAGCACCGGCCTGTCCTATATTTTTATAAAATTGAATTAGTTCTATTTCTTTAATAAAAGCTTCTTCTTCAGATATATTATCTAACAATATATGAGAACTATAAGTAGTTATTTTAATTATATTTTTAAAATAAGCACTACGTTTACTTATGTCTTTATATCTAGATCCACAACCTTTACCAACATAAAATATCTCATTTGTATCATGTCTAGTGAAGGCATAAATATAGAATTTGCTTTTTATTTTCATTATTCTGTTGGGTATTTTCCACAAACTTCTTCTGCTTTCTCAAAAGCAAACTGATTAATAATTTTTTGTAAATTATCAGTTGAACCTGCGTTCATTAAAAATAAAAAACACTCTTCTTCTGTTTTCTTATGATGACTACATAAGTCTGCAACTAATTTTTGTGGATTATTTTGATAAATTGGACCAACATCTTGATAGTGTTTCTTTTCACACTCTTTAAAGGTAGCCTGTCTTTCTTTTAAAGATGGACCACAACCAAACAGTGTGAGTAATAGAATTGGAATAATTAGTTTTTTCATATAGTTCTCCTTATTAAGAGATTATACGAATTAGTCTTTTTGAGGGGGTTTTGTCCGAGTGACTAGTTCATTTTTTTCATTGTAATATACCCAACCTTGCTGAAGCATAGTGCCAAGTTCATATATACCAGAATTAACAAGTTTAGGAACTTCTACGCTCCAGTAATAGTCTGCTTTTCTTTCTGATACTTTTTCCTTATGATCTTCTACATGTTTCTTGCCTGTATATTTATCAACAACTTCTGTAGATTTAATGCCTTTAAGTATTGGCATCTGACGAATAGCATCTTTACCACAATGATGACAAACAACTTTATCCGTAGATATGTCTGTTATCTTTTGTTCTAAACTTTCACAATGAGGACATACAAAGGTGTATTTAGGCATTAGAAATCCAAACCAACTGCAAGACCAATAGTCTTTTTATCTGTTACTAAGATACTTCCAGAGATATTAGAGATGATTCTTTTCTTAATAAGAACACCATATTCTCTATTATTAATATCATTGATTTTAGCTAAAGCAAGAGCCTGAACAGATAACCCTAAATCTCTAGTGGTAATCGTTTCATTCTTGGATTCTTTAGATATATCAATATTAGTATTAGAATCTGTTACTGTCTTATCTTCAATTGTTGTTGTACTTTCTTTTGTACCATCTGGTCGAGTAATAACAACGACTTTTTTCTTAACATCTTTCTTTTGTTCTTTAGATTCAACTACTTTAATAACTTCTTTGATTTCGGTTTTAGTAATTACTTTAGCAGGATTAGAGAACTTTCCAGCTCCATATCCTACACCTAAAAGAACCAATGACAATAAACCTATTCTTACATATTTATTTTCTAATATATTCATTATTGAACTCCTAATTTATCTTCTAAATAACTTGCTGCTTTTCTTAAAATTTCAGGATTGTCTTTGAATTTTCCTAAGGCTACATTACAATTTTCACATAATAAACCACGAACTATACCAGTTGTATGACAATGATCAACATGAAAACGATTAATTCTAGATCCAGGTTTGGTTGTTAAACATATCTTACAAGAATTATTTTGATTAAATAAAATAGATTCATAATCATTAAATGTTATTCCGTATTTACTTTTATAATTATCTTTATCTCTTTTAAAGATACTACATGGTTTACATTCGACTCTTAATCCATCACTATGTTTTTTATTAAAATAATAATTATTTGCAGTTTTAATCACTTTACATATTTTACACTCTTTAGAAATATCTAATTTAGGTAAGAAATTTATAGTTTTATGATGAGCATTGACACACACTTTGCACCAAGAGTGGTAACCATCTTTATTTCCTTTGCTCTTACCAAAGGTATTTAATTCTTTATTCTGTTTACATTTTGTACATGTTTTCATTTTACTGACCTATTCCGCCAGCTGACATCATATCGTTAAATGCTTGCTTAGACATTGCTAATTGAGCTTCTAATTCTGAATTAGATGGTGTACATACAATTCCACCTATATTAAACAGTAAACTTGCAACACTTAAAGCATTACCTATTGCTACTCTAGCAACTTTTGCAGGCTCTATAATACCTCTTTTGTAAGGATCAACCCATTCATGCATGTTAGCATCGAATATCTTCTTGCCGTCCATTTGTGGGTAAATCTCATCAAAGTTTTCTCCACAGTTAGACAACAAAAGAGCAAACGGCACTAAAAGCGCTTTCTCCATAATGATCCAAGATTCTTTCTTATTCTTGTGTTTAGAGATTAGTTTAGATAGTTCTATCTGAACCTTACAACCTCCAGGAATGATTCCTTCTGCAATAGCTGAACGAACTGCTTCAACAGCATCCTCAACACGTCCTTTGCGTTCTCTTACAATTAGATCAGATACACCACCAACATGGATTGTTGCAATACCACCGGTAAGTTTAGCAATGTTAGCTTTAACATGCATTCTATCCATATCTGAAAAGCAAGCAGCTTCAATAGCCTTAAGTTCTGCTACACGATCACTGATTCTATCTGAATCGATATCTGAATTAATAAACGTTTCATATAGATTAGACTTAGCTGAAGTAAATCTACCAAGACCTTCTTTTTCAATTTGATCAATTNNTAAACTGTGCCGTTTGTATACGCAGCAATGTCTTCTAAGAAGATTGTTTTAGAGTTTGGAAGTCCAGATCTAGGAGTTTTTACAGGACAGAATGTGATTCCTTTCTTAGAATTCTTAGCTAAGATGTCCATAGCAGTGTCGGAGAACTCATGTGCAATAACGATGATTGGAGAACCATCATAGTTTTCATTACCAAATTCATCTGTTTGAAGAGCTTCTTGTAAATACCCTAAGACTTTAGCATCATTAATACTTCCATCAAATAGGAATACATATCCGTTGTCCATCTTACTTTGTTGATTACCTTTATCATTCATGAACATAGGCCCAAGTTGACCTAATTCTTTAAGACCAGTTGTTACAATGTAACCTTGAATAGTCTCAACTCTCATTTCATCACCTTGAGCTTCTTCAATAAGAACCGTACCATCATCACCAGCAGCCATTACTGCATCAACAACAACCTTAGCAATACGTTTATCACCGTTAGCTGAGATAGTTGCTACATCAATAAGTTTAGCTTCACTAGCAACATCTTTAGCTTGAGCTTTAATATATGGAACTATAACATCTTCATATAAAGAATCTAGTTCATTAATAATTCTTTGTGGATTATATTTCTTATTACCTTTAACAAATTCATGTCCGTATTTAGTAATAGCATCTGCTAATACGATTGCCGTTGTCGTACCATCACCTGCAGATTTTGCAGTATTAAGGCAGATTTCTTTAGCGGCCTCAACAACTACGTTATATTCAGCTTTATCAAGACCTAAAGACTTAGCGACAGTAACACCGTCTTTTGTAGCCAATGGTGCCATACCTTCTCTTTCAATAAGAACGGTACGTCCACCAGGTCCAAGAGTTGCACCTACAATAGAAGCCATCTTACTCAAAGTTTCGCCTACAATTTTCGATAATTGTGCGTCATCATGAATAATATCTTTTGATTTGCTTTTTTCGTACATCATATATTCCCTTATTTGTTACTTTTAATTTTATTAGTTAATGCCAACATTGGCTGTTGATTAGTATAATGTACAGCAATTTTAAACTGTTTTTCATCAGTTAAATCAAAATTAGCTAATGGTTTAATATGATCTATTTGCCATGTGCTAATATTATCATTATACTCACCATAATTATCCCAATTCATCCATGGTTCAAATTTAGACTCTAAGTATAATTTAAACTCCTCTATTGAGCAACCTAAATTATTAATAGTAGAACCCACTTTAAAATCATATTTAATAGCATTGTAAATTCTAGACCTTAAAATACATGTTAACTTAAAATTAATATTATTAGCATATTTATTTTTTCTGTAGTCTCTATTTAATTTTTTATCTTTTTCAGAATTATTACTTCTCCAATTTTTTAAATAATTTGGATTATTTTCCTTAAATCTTTGTTGATTAATTAAATATTTATTATTATTTCTAGTTTTTCTATATAATTTACTTCTTTCTCTTAAGCAATTAGAATTATAACAATAAACTTTATTTTGTCTATTTGTTTTATCTTCAAATGAATTAGAACAAAGTTTACAAATTTTGCTCATTATAGGTCTCCTAATTCTCTTGGACATTCACCTTCAGTTAGATAGATAGGGTTTTCTTTATTTTTTAAATATTCATTGCCTGCATTATTAATAAGAGGGTATGAAACAATCGCCCATTTGTTATTCACTAAAGGAACTTTTATTAGTTTTGCTAAATTACCTTTTAAGTAATTGTTATTAGATAAAAAAGTAAGCTCTTCAACTATTTTCAAAACAGCATTAAGTTCTTCTGATTGATCCGTGATAGTGGCACCAATAAATCTAATAGTATAGTATTCATCTAATTCAAATTGAACTGGTTGAGGGATTTTACCTAGCTGATTTTTAAATTTACTAATGTTTAGCTTATATCCTAACAAATATTTAATAGTATTAACAAATCCAGCAGATGGCTTATTTACTTGATGAATAGTATTTTTAGCAATTATAGCATTAAAATCTTTACCCAACTTACCCTTGAATAGATCAGAATATTGATCATAGAGTTCATCTACAATAATTGTTGGTGGCTGAACTTTCTCTAACTCTTCGATTAGTTTCTCAGCATCTTCTAAAACTTTATTAATATCTTCCATTATTCTTCCTTTTTATCTTTTAGTTTACTATAATCATCTGTTAATTTCTTATACCGTTTCATCTTTGTTTGATTAGGTTCAAAGCCATAAAAGGTGTGCCCTAGTTTTAGGCTAGCTAATAGAGATGCAGAAGTTCCCATGAAAGGGTCAAATATAATACTTCCAGGAAGAACATCTGTCATTCTTATTAAGAGTTCAGCTAGATCTAATGGGTATGCTTCCTCTAAGGATCCTGTCTCTACTTTCCAAAGATTACCAGGACAAGATGTTTCTTCTCCTAGTTTAAGATATTCTTGAATAGGCAGTCTATCTAATTTCCATACTTTTCCATTACAGAAATGTAGAACATACTCATGAGAGTTGACTAGATTAGATTCACTTCTTTTACCTGGAAGCCAAGATTTCTCAATTATAATATTATCAATATGAGTAAATCCCTCTTCGGTAAATGCTTTAGATATTTCAAATGGACGTGATTTGTCTTCATTAGGTGCATAACAGATTATAAAAACAACTCCATTTTTAACTGTATTGTTTTTAAGTTTCTTTGCTAGTTTTTGAACACTCTCTAGTGAGTAACCATCTCTCTTTCTAATAGGGATTCTAAATACTGTAATTTCAATATTATTAGGCCAAACAGCAAGTGGATCCAATGGATCCATGTTGTTGATTCTTATATTAGTTGAGAATAGATTTTGTATATTCATTTCCTTATTATACTTAGACCTTAGAAGCACCTAATTCTTTAGTTATTTCTACATCTAAAATATTAGAGAACTCTTTAAAACGCTCATTTTCAGTAGCTTTAAGAAGCATATCAATAACATCAGTAGCATAACTATTGTAGAAAGTGTAGTTAAGAGTAGAGCCAGTTACTATATCTTGTACAGATGTTTTTCCAAAGATATTAATAGTTTCTAAAGAGACAGATTCTGAAAATTCTTTAGTGAATAATAAAACACCATGAGGTAGTTTCCTATGAGCTATAATGGTAAAGGAGTCATCATTGCATTTATAAATGTGTGCATGAAAATGTTTTAATAACATTTGCATTTCTTCAAATTTTTCTATTGTTATCATCTGCTAACTCCTCTAATACTTGTTTATCAAAAGTCTCTTCATATTTCTTACGAAGTAAAGGTTCTGTCTTCTTCTTGATTTCATAAAAAATTTCATTAATATTCTTTTCTGAATTAAAATTAAACTCCATCTCAAAATGATAAAAAACATCATATTCAAATAAGCTAAAGTCTTTTAAGGATACTTCATCTGTAAAAGAAGAACCGTATAAAGAATCTCTATTAAGCCTAGGATATCTTTCCTCTGTGTAGTTGAATATTAATTTCTTCAAATGTTTAAATTGTTCAGAATCACATTTGCCTAATATTTTTGCAGTAAGAGTTGGTTCATATCCGCCATTCAAAGAAGCATATGATCTTGTATTGCCATATTCTACTGCTTTAACATCAAGACCATCTATCTGAATACCTATATATTCAAAGTATTCAACAAAAGCCATCTTAAACATTTCTGCTAATTTAATCTGTGCTTTTCGTTCACCCATAGATGGTGGCATATAAGAAGTTGGACTATTATAAATAGACATTAGTAACCTCTTGCTTGTCTATCAAAGTTTTCTTTATTCTTA
>CXWK01081925.1_pt2 | contig 14291 bp, 20 predicted proteins | sample 590851 | NCBI WGS metagenome assembly CXWK01 (sample SAMEA3498364, study PRJEB10139) | wastewater metagenome | biome: wastewater treatment plant; material: activated sludge | place: Denmark | collected 2014-08-01 | reverse complement strand
CTGTCACCTTCCAAGTTATAAATACATCTTGGAGTGTCCCAGCTGGCACAGATACACTTCGTGACCCGAGTATTGTATTTAGATCTGTAAACTCAACTTTTGCGGAAAGGGCGGAATCTTCTCCATTCCAAACTGCTGTATGGATTTCTATAGTGTCGCCTTCGACAAATTTCTTTTCGGAATACCAAATAGTATCATTGAGGAATCCAGAATTACTTTCTGCATGCGCAGAGAAAATAGGGGTAATTAATAGCGTAATTATAATAAATATATTCAAGATTAATACCTTTTTCATATATTTATTATATCATNNATATCATAAAATAAATTATTTATTTAAAAGCATATTTCCCACAACAAATGCCTCACCTGCTCCCATAGTTATGAGAATATCTTTTTCTCCAAATTTTTTTCCTATTATATAGTTTGCTATTTCTTTGAAATCAATAAATGATTGTGCATGTACATTATTTTCAATAATTGCATCGCGCAAGATTTCGGAATTGATAGATCCATCATCAACTTCCCTTGCGTAATAAATTGGGAGGAGCAACACACTATCAGTATCGATGAAGCTCTTTGCGAAATCATCCAATAATGCCTTTGTCCGGCTGAATAAATGTGGTTGGAATACTACTGTAATATTCCAATCGTCACTTTTAGGATACAGTTCGCGGAATCCTTGCAATGATGCCAATATTTCAGTTGGGTGGTGAGCATAATCATCATAAATTTTAGCCCCACTTGCAAGTTCACCCTTGTATTCAAAGCGTCTTGATGTGCCATTAAATTCCGCAAGCGATTCTATCGCTTTTTGCTCATCAATCTTTAGGCAGTCTGCTACTGCAATAGCACAAGACGCATTCTTTTTATTGTGTATTCCTGGTAATTTTATTTCCAAATTTTCGTTGAAAAATCTTTCATAATCTATCACTTTCGCTTCGATTCCAGCTACTACATCTATCATGTGGGGGTCTGTTGGATTACAAATTACATATCCATCTTTTGGCACTTTGAGTGCGAGCTCACGAAATGCACTCTTGATATCTTCTATATCTTTATAATAATCCAAGTGATCGGCATCTACATTTGTAATTACTAAAATATTTGGATTAATATTTAGAAATGACCTCCGATACTCACAAGCCTCTACTACGAAGTATTGGCTACGGCCCGCTATGAAATTACTATTCTCATTTGCAAGTATGCTACCTATCACCACTGTTGGGTCATTGCCACTATCTGTGAGTACTTGAGCAATCATGCCGACTGTTGTAGTCTTGCCATGAGTCCCTGACACAGCAATAGTATATTTGCCTTTTGTTACAACATTGAGCATCTCTGGATACGAAAGGAATGGCACATCGGTTTGCTCTTTGAGTATTTGGAAGAGTTCTGTATCATACTTCTCAATAGCAATTGTATATACAATCAAATCTGTCTTTTTAGGAATATTCTCAAGTGATTGCCCAATTGTAATTTTGGCACCAGCCTTTTTCAACTCTTCGAGAATCTCCGAATCCTGCATATCCTGCCCGCTAACCTTTTTCCCCTCATACATCATCATACGAGCAATAGCCGAGATCCCAATCCCGCCGATACCGATAAAATGTATATTGTGTATTTCTTTTAAATCAATTTCTTGCATAATTTTATTTTAACTTCTTAATCCACTTATCTAAAATATTTCTTAATTCATTTAAATCACCAGTTTCCTTAAATGTATGTGGTGCACCTTTTACAATATGGAACTCTTTCTCTGTGATTTCAGGTAGTATATCATATAAAACTTTTTGATAATCAGAAGGGCAAGATTCATCATTTTCTCCCATTACAAAAAGTATTGGCATTGTAAGCTTGTCAGCATGTGGTAATAAATTATGTTTCAGTCTCTCTTCCATATGAGAGTATGGTAACCTTTTTATAAAACCAGGTTTTGATTTACTTTCTTCCTCCTTCCATCCTGTTTCTTTCCATTTCTTTAATTCTTCGGGTTTCAGCTGCTCATATTTCTTATAACTCAACTCTCCAGACACAACCAAAGCAAATGGGAAAACTCCTTTAACTTGCTCAGGATAATCCTCTGCATACTGTGCAACTGCATATCCACCCAAACTATGCCCTGCCAACACAAATGGCTCCTTATACCAAGCTTGTCCCTTTGCCCAAGCAATAACATCAACTAGATCCTCATAATGCAATTGCATTGTAGCATTTTCATATTTACCACCACTCTCACCAATTGAATTGGTAGCATCAAAATTTATAACGATATAATTATTAGCAAACAATGTATCCACCATTGCCATAGTATTTAGTTGCTCTTTAAATCCACCAAGTCCATGCTGAACAATTGCAAGACCCATAGAATTTGCTGGGGTATAAATTTCCCCAACAATTTTTAAACCATATCTGTTTGTAATAAAAAACTTTTCCATATTATTTATTTAATCTGTTTAGTAAAATTCTATATTCTTCAATATGAGGAATTAAATCAGTTTTTTCCTCATCAACCCATTTTTTAAATTCAATAATTGGAATCCATTGTAATTGCTCAACCTCATCCTTTTGCATGTTTAAATTTTCTAATCTTAAATTAGTTTTAACTAAATAAATATAATTTAACTCATTATCAATATACATTCCATTATTTAAAATAAAATTCTGTTCAACATTACCAAGAAATTCCAAATTATTAACATTAAAGTCAACACCAATTTCTTCTTTAGCTTCTCTTAAAACTGCACTTATAACTTCCTCGCCGGAAGAAATGTGACCTGCAACCGAAATATCCCACATATTAGGAAAATTTTCCTTATTTGGTGATCTTTTTTGTAGAAGAATTTCGTCCCTATCATTTATGCACCACAAATGAACAGTCCCATGCCATAGTCCATTTTTATGCACTTCATCTTTGGGCTTAATTTCACCTGTTTTATTACCCTTTTTATCTATAATATCTATGTATTCCATATTATTTTAACTTTTTAATATCATTTTTAATCATTTTAACAATTTCTGGGAATCTTGATATGTTAAAATGCCCGTTTTTACTCTTGTATATTATTATCTTTGCATTCTTTAATTTATTTCTATATTTTCCAGCATGTTCGACTGGAACATCATCGTCATCTCGTGAAAATAATAAAGTAAGATTTTTAGAATTCTTTTCCAATAAAGAAAGGTCTTTTTTTAATTTAAATCCTCCAACCAAATCCTCTGTATAGCATGTATCGTCAAATGGTGGACAAACTAGATATGTAGATAGAATTTTTTTAGGAAATTTATTTTCTGATAAATATTGAGCAAGAAATATTCCACCCAAAGAAGCGCCAATTAAAATTATATTATCTTTTAAATATGGGAGATGTCTTTCAAAATAAATTTTCCAATCTACATACTTGGCATTATCCTGCAAAGGCATTCTTGGTCTGATTATTTCAAAACTTTTACCTAACTCTATGTCTAAATAATCATCACTCCATTTTAATCTTTTTGAAATTGATACTTTTCGAGTTTTAAGAAAATGCAAATAATCTTTCTGATTTTTGAAAGTCATACCACCGTGTATATATAATATTTGTGTCATTTTTTTCATTTATTTCAGATTCTTAATTATCTTTATAAATTCGTCATTTCTTTCGTATTCATTATTGTACTGACTAAATGAACTAAATGCTGGGGAAAATAGTATTATATCACCTTTTTTACTTTCTTTTATTGCTTGAGCAACTGCAAGTTTTAGGTTTTTTGTTTGGGAACTAGAAACAAGCACCTTGCCACTTGCCACTAATTTGTCTGTCCCCGTCCCAGGTATTGTAATTATAGCCTTACAATATTTATTTAAAGCATTAACAAAATTTTTCAAATCAATATTCTTATCATTTCCCCCAGCAATCAATATAACCTTACCCCATAGGCCTTGCCTATGGGTTGAAAGAGCTTCAAGGCTTGCTATTGTTGCCTCAGGAGTTGTGGCATTGTTGTCATTATAAATTTTGACTCCTTTCACATTCTTCATATATTCTAATCGTCCTTCCATGCCAGCGAAATCTTTTACTACTTTTTTTATTTTTATTTCTGGTATTTTGAATAGTTTAGCTACCTCCACAGCACAAGCTAAATTGGCTCTCTGGTGACTCCCTGGTACTACAAATTGCCAATCCTTGACCACTTTCTCATTTGCAACAATTAATTTACTTTCCAGTTTTTTTGGAATTAATTTTTTCATTTCTTTACGAATTACCAATGTATCCCCTTTCTTTTGATATTTGAAAATATTGGCTTTGTCAGCAAAATACTTTTTCATATCATCTTTGTAATAATTCATATGGTCGCGCATAAATGTTGTAAACACAGATATGTGTGGAGAAATTTTATCCTCACCAAATCCTTGCAATTGCCATGAATCGAGCTCGCATACTACGATATCACCTGCTTTCACTTTCTTGAGCAATGGCAATGTCGCGACCCCACGAATATTTCCACCGAGATATATTTCTTTGTTTAAGAATTTTTTATTTGCAGTCAGTATTTCATATATAAGCATCGTTGTCATACTCTTGCCCCGTGTACCAGTTACACCTATAATCATTACCTCAGGTGCGCATTTGGAAAGAAATGACACATCCATCTCGATTGGTATATTATTCTCCCTTGCCTCTTTTGTATAAATAGAATCCATTGGTACCCCTGGATTCTTGATAATCATATCTCTGTTCTTGAAATCTTGTAGTCTGTGCTCTCCCAATACAAACTTTATGCTTGCCCCGTTTGCGGGGTTAGAATATTTAGAAAGAGCTTTTATTGAAGTCGCTAACTGTTCTTTTGTTTTCAAATCTGTCACGATCAAATCAGCTCCACACTCGGCCAAGAATTTGGTATAACCAAGCCCTCTACCTAGCATCCCCAATCCCATGATTGTAATTTTCTTGCCTTTAAATTGTTGTTTATAATTTTGCATTTATTTAAATAATCCCAAGATATAGTCCAAGTTTACATTCATCAATAAAATAACTCCATAAAGCAGCATAAATATAACTGGGATATTTTTTTCTATTTGTGAAAGTGGGTAGTACTTGCTACGGTCCTTTCCTTTACCCAAGATATTCCATTCAGTTTCAAATAATGAAAGTGGCAAATTCTGTTCAGCAGTATGTATGACCTTGAACTTGGCACGATTCAATTGCCTGTACGCACAGATAATCCGATACCAACAATGACATATTGCAATTCCAGCAATAGGTACAAGTACAAATATCATAGATGCATGTGGGAGTGCCTTTGTCTCTACATAGCCGATTATTCCAATAATAGCCGCATTGAGTCCGAGGAAGAATTCATTGGCTTTGTTGCGCCTCTCGCTTGTACTATTGAATACATGTACATAAATACGATACTGCTCCAGGTAATGATCAATATACCTATCAGCAATATCCTTTTTGGTAGGCTTTTTACTCTTGAGTAATAAGTGGTCTATATCGGTAGGTTCCATGGGTCTATTATACCATATTGCTAAAACAACTTTTTAATTCTTCCATATCATCAAAATGTGTTTTCATGCCATTTACTTCTTGGTAATTTTCGTGGCCTTTGCCTGCTAGTAATATATAGTCACCTTTTTTCGCTAACATGCACGCTTTGGTGATTGCTTCACGTCTATCATTAATGATATATACTTTTCGCTCGTTCGACAGACTCGGGGCTTCGTCGGGTAAACCGACTCTCATATCATTTATAATATATTCTACTTTTTCTGTGCGTGGATTATCAGAAGTTAAAATCAATATATCACTCATCTGATAAGCGATTTGTGCCATGATAGGTCTCTTGGCTTTGTCCCGATCCCCACCACAGCCAATAACTGTAATTATCTTACAGCGGTCCAACCGCTGGAATCCCAGCGGTTGGACCGCTGTAAGATTCTGGATTGTTTTTAGAACATTTTCAAGAGCATCTGGTGTATGTGCATAATCCACAATTCCTGTTACACCATTCGGACTTGTGAACGATACAAATCTCCCTGGGGCTGGATCGAGATTCACAATCCCTTCACGAGCAATTTTTTCATCTATACCGAGCAATACTGCTGTGCCTAGAATTGCTAAAACATTTGATTGATTGAAGTCACCAATTAATTTAGTATCTACCTTTCCACTGAAATCTGTTTCCTTTTCTCTTGAATAAAAATACTTTTTTGCTTTTGTGTCTTCGAGCATAAATTCCCCGTATTCACTATCTAAATTCGAAAGTGCAAAACAAGTCGATGGTAAATTGGTAAAAAATTCTTTTTTAACTTTGGCGTATTCTTCGATTGTTATGTGGAAGTCTAAATGATCATGAGTCAGATTTGTAAATATTCCTCCAGCGAATTCCAATCCGGCAATTCTTTTCATATATATAGCATGTGAGCTTACTTCCATAAAACAGTATTCGCACCCTGCTTCCACCATTTGTGAAAGAGTCTGATTAAGTGTAATTGGGTCCGGAGTTGTACGAGTAGCTTCTACCTCTACGTCATTTATTTTATTTACTACTGTTCCCATCATTCCCGCCTTGAACCTGAGATTGCGGAATAATTTATGAAGAAGTGTCGCAATTGTAGTCTTGCCATTTGTGCCTGTCACACCGACTAACTTTAATTTCTTTGATGGGTAATCATAAAAGGCACTTGCAATACGCCCCGAAGCCTCGTGTGTATCTGCAACTTTTAAATACGTAATACCATCCTTATACTCCTTCAAATCTTTTTCATGAACGATAGCCGTTGCACCTTTTGCAATTACATCATTAATGTATTCATGACCATCCGATTACTCTCCTACAATAGCGATAAAAAGCCCGTTTTCAGTAACGAGATTAGAGCTAATAAATATCCCTGAAATCACCGTTTCCTGTGACCCCTTTACCTCAAGAGGCTTAATATCAGTTATAATTTCAAGCAATTTTTTCATTTATGCTAGCTTTAGCAGACGATTTCCGAACTATAGATTGGGCTAAAGAATACCCTTTTCCTACTATAGCACTACAGGAAATCAAGTCACTTTTAATTTAAATAATAAATCAGTCTTCGACTAATGGAATAAATTATATCATATATCTCTATTTATCTATTCCGAAAGATATTCTTTTATAAAAGGATCTCTCATTTTAACTGTAACTAATCTATGTTGAAGTAGTTTTACAGGCCATCTTCCATCTGAAGTCAGAATAAAACTACCATTTACATTCAAATGCGTCAAAAATAAATATTGATCATCTGGTGGAATAAGTTTCATTAGTTTAGTGGGTACTGGGTTGAGATCCTCCTCGTCTAAAAAAAGTGTTTTTGATGAATTACGAACTATTCCAGTATGAAAAAACTTGCTTAATTGGCTAAGCAGTGTATCTTTTTCACTTTTTTTAATCATTTGAAACATTTTAGTTTCAAAAGGACTTCCATGAAGAATTACTATTTTATCAGAAGTTTTCAATAATTTGTAAACAAAACGAAGTGCTTGTTCTTGTTTATTATCGTCTTTTCCAAATAAATCTTCAAGTAACCATTCATCAACAACAATTAAAGCGGGCATACAGGTTAACCTTAATTTAACTTTTCTTCTTGATTATCCCTTTTTATTTCATATACATCAGACACGTCATGACCAACGACAATGATTGGTTCCTCTTGTGTAGCCAGAATGTCTTCTTTGTTTTTCTTCTTATTCTTTTTACTTTTTTTAGCTTTCAAAAAAGCTTCTATATCTTCTAATTCTCCCCCCATAAAGCTTGTCAGTCCCTCAGATATTTGACCATCTTCAGTAATTTCTTGTTTAGTAAACTCTGTAATACCTCCTGTTGATCTTGTTGTTATATAGCAAAGAACATCACTTACTTTAACTTCACCTTCCGCAACTGCTGAAAGTAACGCTAGTATCAAAGCCTCACTATGCGTAGAAACAATAAGTTGTTTATTTTCGTCTCTTACAAGCTCAATAAGAGTATGGGGCACTCTTCTAACAATACTAGGATGTAAGTTTATTTCTGGTTCCTCAATACATACCGTAATAGCATTTTTGTTAAGAGTTTTTGCTAATAAATAAACCAGTTGATTTACACCAAATCCATCGTTAACAATATCTGATTGAGTTTTAGATACTTTTTCAATGGTGGTAAGGGAGGTTACTGACGTTCCAGACTGCGGCTTTGCTCTAAATTGCCGATCTATTGTTTGCTCTAGATAATTACTCAATTTGGAATCAAGATATTCGTCTACAGCAAGTAATGAAGCTACTTCTTCTTCTGATATAGGAAATTGGGTTATATTAACGACTCCATATTGAGGCTTTGAGAACCCTCTTCGTAGAGGGACAATATCAGCAGTTCGGATAAGATGAGCTCCTCGATTTAAAAGATAGGCAATTGACTTAGCTTGTTTATTTGATTCTTCGTTAGCTGTAGCAGGAGTAACTTGTGCTACAAGGCCTGTCCAGTTTATATTATATGCAATCTCTCCCAACGTAAAAACCTCTTGAAGGTTTCCGCTTAATGGGTAGGGAAAAGTTACAGGTAAATTAAGTTTTAATCCGTATGGTTTGCCTAATTCTACAAAAAACTCACTGTGTTTTGGGTTAAGTTTTACTCCGTAAGTAAAATCTACACTGTTATGTTTACCGTCTATCGAAATGCTTATACTTTTTGTATCGTCATGTTTATATATAACTTGTTTAAAAGTTCCCAAATTGGCAAACCCGAGATCAAAAAACTTATCCATTGGCTGGTTTGGATCTGTAGTTATATTCCTGAGTATATTTAAAGCATAAAAAAGTGACGACTTACCGGCCGCATTATTACCATATAGAAAAGTTAAAGGAGCTAAATCAACCGATTGTTTTTCTACGCTTCTGAAATTGTTTATTTTTACTCTCGTAATCATGTATGAGTATAATATCATAATTTCTAATATTTTAATAGCTTTTAATAGGTTTAATGTTGGTGTATTATGTATATATGAATACCTTTGCTACTCAACCTAAAATCCAACAACAGGCACTTCAAAAGGCTCTCAGGAGTCCTTTGATCGGCAAGCATGGCAAAAGGAAGTCTACTCTCGTAAAAGAAGAGATATTCAAAGATGCACAAAATAAAATTGCAGAAAGAACACTGGAGCTTATGGAAAAGCAATATCAACTAGCCATAGGCGATATCAGAGTGTTTGTTGTGCGCTCTTATTGGGAAGGAAAAGGAAATAATCGAAAAATCATAAAGGGTAAACCTGAAGCTATTAAGGGTGAAGAAAAAATAAGTGAAGCGATTGATTACGAGTCCGGTATTAGAACAGGAGAAGAAAACCCGAACATGGAACTCAAGCATTATTTTGTTATTATGAAGGAACCAAATCTAAGAGCTATAGACTCGTTGTTAAATCGTGTATTTGGAAAAGCTACGGAAAATAAAAACTTGACTGTTGAGCATGGAATGGGTGCCCTCCTTGAAGAAGAAATTGACTTTTCCTCACTCATTGAATCCTTTTCAAAATCAAATCAATCTAAATAATATTTTTAAGTTTCTATAGCTTTAAGTAGGTTTTATTTACTGGTATAATTGTAATATGAACACTTTCACTAAACAACCTAACATACAGCGTGTAGCTCTACAGAAGGCTCTACAGAGCCCTAGGATTGGTAAGCACGGCAAGAGAAAGGAAACTCTGGCTCTTGAGAAGGCACTAGACAAAAAGGCTGAAAATATTATCGAGGAAATGCTTGCTGAACGTTCCAGAATAATGGGTTTTATTGGTAAAAAAAGATCTAATGCAACATATCGTGATTTAATTCATGGATTAGATGTTTTGAACAAAAATATACAGTTATTATCTGGTAAAAATACAAATATCGAGGAAACAGTATTTAGCTGGAAGGACTAGAAATTAAATATTTTTCAATTGAGCACACCATAACAAATTCTGGTATAATAGAATATATAAAAACAGCTTGTCGCGAACAGCTGTTTTTATATATTAGTGTTAGAAAAAGTTAGAATTTCTTACTGTAAAATATTGACTATTCCCGTTCGTCCTCTTTGTTTTTTAAAACTTCTTCAAAAAGAATATCAAAAGCTTTATTTACTTGATCCTCATTTGGAACCCCTGATTGAACATAAGTCATTTTTATCTTTCGGTATTTACTTTTTGCGTTTAGTGTATGAATATTTTTGCATTTATAGTGTATTGACGTCATAATTTTTATCAGTCGATAATTTTTCTAATACTCCTTCATATATAACAAGAAAATCCTTGAGCGAGGGGTAAAACCGACCCAAAATAACATTCTTGTCCCGTATCTGTTTGATTTTCATTTGTTCCTCTGGAGAAAGAGCTGTTATCCTGGGGAACTTTTTAGGTCTGAGTTTTTTCATACTTTCCGCCCAATATACAGGATCATCGGGCTCATTTTTTTTGAGATATAAAGTTAAAGTCATTGTCATTTTTTTAGTTGTTATAAATATAATCGTCGACGATTTCTTTTGTCAAAGAGGTTAAGTCCTTTAATTCCTCCTTCGATTTTTCTAATTCAATCTTTAAGTTACTAATTTCCTGTTGTTGAGCCTTAACCAGAGCGCGATTCTTCCTAAAGTAGTATAGAGATGGCATCCAGGCAAGTACTAAAAATGTGATCATTGGTCGAAGAGGGCTGTCTTCAATGTTGTAATCTGTAATAGGATCCCATTGAATTAGGTAAAAAATGATCACGGGAATCATAAGATATAGAAAAAACATATAAAAATAAAACCAAAATCTTTCCCATAAGTTTTCGGGTATATCTCGGTGCTCTAAAAGGGTAAATTTATTTTTCATATTTTTCTTTTACCTCCTTTAAAAGTAATCAAACTATTTTCAATCTTATCTAAATCATAAATACTTAAAAGTTCCTGTTTAGACTGTTTACCTTTTAAATAATCATAAGTTACTGTATCAGCTTGTATTAGTTCGATAAACTGAGGAACAAAAGAGTCAGAAATAATCTTTCTTGCTTCACTAGAATAACAATGATGCAAAACAAGACCAATATAGCCTAGCCAATCTGGAAACTTAGCAATAGACTGAATGTCTGCTATTTTTGAATCTGCAACAATAGAAGCTAGGTCTGTTTGGTTTAATACATGAGCATCACGAGTAAATTCGTGATATTTATCCATTTCACTAAGAGGAGAATGGTTTTCTTTACCTTTTGGCCAAAAAGATTCGTCGTCTGGATGTTCACCACGAACTAATTTTGAAAAAGAAACCTTAAAAGCTCCACGACCACAAGTCGTACAGTATAGATTCCAACACCAGTTATTTCGTGATGCAATTTCGCATAAGGCAACAAATGGATTTCTTTGATTATTTTTCATAAAATTTATTACTTAAATTATTCATCCATATTAGGATTCAACATATTTCCACACCAAGCTCTTGTGTGCCATTTAAATTTATCTGCACCACACTTGGAGCACTTAGAGATTTTCACCCAAAATGGACTCTTGGAATTACCACAATTAGGACAAGTCCCATATATCATTTTCATATAACCATCTCTTTTTACTTCTCCTTTAGAGAATATGCTAATTTCAAATAATTTTTTATAACTAAAATTCTTCATATTATTTTTTGTAAATCAATAATCAATATCCTTAAGGTAATGGGATCCCGCCAATAATTCTATCACATAATCTACTTAGCCAAGTTTCTCGTTTTTTGACCTCCTTGTACTCTTTCTCTACAGCCAAATATAGATTATAAAGATATTCATTATTGACAAACCTCTTGCCGTCCCCGTCATACATAACTATGTCTTTAGGTATTTGTTCCTGATTTAAGCCCTGTTTTGTGTAGGCAGAGTCGAAGACTTTAAAAATAATCATTTGTATTTGATCGCCGTAACAGTTCATATGCCAAGCAGACGGAGTAAACCTTTTGTAACTACGCTTGTGATTCATCATATTTGCTACTTGTTTTGACACAAAATAATGCCCCTCACTAGTAGATTCCTCGATCCGGCCACATTTAGGGCATTCTAAATCCTTGCAATAGGCCATAAATGGTGTCTTGCAATTTTCGCATATATATTCTGGTATTCTAAAATGTATAGTCATGTTATTTTTTTATTATTTAGCTCTTTCTCTAGAATATTTTCATAAATGAGTAAATGCTCTCTGAATGATATATTATCTTCAACAGAATCTTCACTAAGTGAACGGAATATAATTTCTAGCATTAAGAGAACGTCGCTATGTGTGAGAGATGTTATTTTTGGAAACTCTTCAGGATCTAAAGTTTTAATATATTCTAAAATATCATTTTTTTCGGATTCCGCCAAAGCTCTGTATGAAGGCGTTTTAAGCGATAAAATTGGCTCAGGAGCGATGTCTGTATCTTTTATAGTGTATTCCTCATCTTTCTCTTTTTCTTCTGTGCTATCCTTTAATTTATACACTACATTTGGCTCACTAGCCCTTTCTTCTTTATTCATTAAATAAGCTACAAAAATCCTAATTACAAAGGTTAAGACTGTTATATATAGTAAATTCAACAATAATGACCACTCTCCTTTAATAACAGACCCTATTAACCCCATTGGAACAACACCTACACCACCAAACATTAACCCGATGAATATCCAAAAACCTCCTAATGTTATATATGTAGCTATTAAACCTAAAACCCAAGCACTCAACCCAAAAAAATATGATGATACATATAGACAAATAGCAGAAAATGAACGAGTCTTTTTAAAAATTGTTAAGGGTAATAAAATAAAAAAAGAAATTGCTGATAAAATATTCGTTATACGAATAAGTATCGGATTTATTTTAGTAGCAATATGTATAGCACCAAAGATAAGAAAATATGTAAGAAGCAATATTCCTAAAAATATTACAATCCCAAAAATAACTTGTCCTATTGATTTTAGTTTATTCATGTTTATTTTTTATTATTTATATGGAGCTCTAAATCCTTGTACCTCAGCATGTTCTTTAGTATCAAAACACTTCGAATTTCGACCGCTCGTACGCTTGTAATAAGGACTAGATTTAGTGTGATAGATACCACTATTCATGTTGGCTTTGATTGGGTGATCATCAGGACAATCCCAAATCTTACTGTATACAAAGCCATTTTTTAGGTTTCTATATGGTGCATGGTAGTGGTTATATGAATAGATTCCGGTAATAATTAACACAAAAATGATCCATCCAATATTTTTTTTATTTTTTCTTTGATAGATTTCATATATTTAAAATTCTAATAATCTTCTAAGACAAAAGTTGATATAGTCTCGATAAATATTGGTTTTATTTTTTGATATTCATTTGTTGCTGTACCTGCACTTATAGAATACATTGTGTCTCCTTTAGCAAGAAAATATGTGAGGTTGGTCATCTTAAGTTCTTTGTCTAAAACTTGATAAGTCGCAGAGTATTCAACCCAATAAGCAGGTTCATTGTCAATTTTAGTTTCCCCAGAATCTATAATTTTTATATCAGAAAATTTTAACTTCGCACCTTCAATAACAGTATCAATAAATTCTTTTGATGAACCGTTATCTTTAATAGATGTAAACCCTTCATTTCCTCCTAAATCAAGTTGTTGAACCATTACATTGATTGTACTTTTTTCAAAACTAGCTTTTTGAACAATATGGATTCCATCGCCAATTTCTATTTTCCAACCCTCGGGAAATTTAATTCGAAAATGATATTTTGTATTTCTGTACATATTTCCAGAAAGTTCAGAAGTCTCCGAGCTTTTATCTGTTTCTAATATTAAAGCATTTTCATTTTTAATTGATGACTGCTTTAACTCTTTTCCAATAGTACGAATAACACCCCCACCAATAAAAAATAAAACTATTAAAATCCAAAAAAATATTCTTATATATTGCTTATTGCTGTTCAACATTTTTTTTGCCACCCATATCCCTAAACCAAACCCTAATATTGAAAAAATTAAACCAAAAGAACCAATAGCCGAAACTATACTCGCACCAAAAATAACACCAGCTAGACGACCTTTTGTTTTTGACTTTTTTTCGATATCTGTATTTTCTTTTTGAATACCAGAAATTATTTCCAAAATATTTTTTGAAAAACCATTTTCTTGTTTTTTTAAATCTTCAAGAAAATAATGCTTCGTCCATGATTCTTTAAATTCACTTTTATTCATTTCAGATACTATAAATTCTTTTATTTCCTGTTCTGTTTTTTCAGAGTTATATTTTAACCATTTTTTTACATTTTCTTTATTTAAAATACCCTTTGTACTAATATTT
>CXWK01010355.1_pt2 | contig 14291 bp, 12 predicted proteins | sample 590851 | NCBI WGS metagenome assembly CXWK01 (sample SAMEA3498364, study PRJEB10139) | wastewater metagenome | biome: wastewater treatment plant; material: activated sludge | place: Denmark | collected 2014-08-01 | reverse complement strand
GCGACGCTCATGCCGACCTCCCTGCGCGCAGCCCCGACCACACGCTTGCCAGCGCGAGGGGCAGCCACAGCAATCCGCACAACACCAAGCTGCAGGCCGCGACGAAGTTGTCGCGCGCGAAGTGCAGAGCGTTGTAGTAGCGCACGGAGGCGCTTGCGTTCATCGGACTGACCAGGATGTTGAGGTCGAGCTCGCGCATCGAGAAGACGAAGACCAAGGCGGCGGCCAGGATCCAGCCTCCGGCCTGAGGGCGCAAGCGATAGCGGAAGAGTTGGGCCGGATAGCTGGCGCCTCCAATTTGCGCGCTCTCCTCCTGCGCGTCGGGCACCGCGCGCAGGCGTTCGAGCAGCAGAAAGGCGGCGATCGGACCGTAGCGGCCAGCGAGCAGCAGGGCCGGCAACCAAGGCGAGTCGTAGAAAGGACGCCAAGCCGGGCGATCCAGCATCAGGATGGCGCCGAAACCGAGAGCGACGGCGGGCACCAACAACGGCAGAGCGACCGCCGCCGTGAGGGCGCGCCCCGCGAAGCGCCGCCAGCCACTCCCAGCGCGCTCGACGCGAAGAAGCAGATGAGACCAGAAGGGCGCGGCCGCGAGCACGATCAACGCCGCGAGCAGCGAGAAGCGCAAGGAGGAAAGAAAATCGCCGCGCGCGGTCTCGAAGACCTGCTCGAAGGCACTGCCGCTCACCTGCGTCCAAGTGCGCGCGTCGAGGGGACCGGTGTTGCCGGTTTCCCAGATCAGTCTTCCGAGCGGGAGAAACACCAGCAGCGTGGCGAGCGCCAGCGCTGCGAGAGCGGCGCCGACGGCGGCCGCGCCGCGCACCGGGAAGGGCGCCGGGGCGCGGCCGCCTCCGACCTCCGCGCTGCGCATGCCGCGCTGGAGGCGCAGTGCCAGCCCGATGCCGAGCAAGCCGAGCAACACCAGGGGCAGCGCGGCGACGGCACCGTCGGCGTAACTCGCACTGTGGGAATGCCCGAAGACCTCCATCGCATAGACATGGAAGAGCGGTTGCTGAACGGAGAAGTAATCCGGGACCGCGAAGTCGGAGAGCGTGATCACGAAGGCGAGGAGGCCGCCGAGCAGCGCGGCGGGAGCGGCGGTGCGCAGCATCTCGCGTGCCGCTGCTGCGGGACCGAGCAGGAGCGCGGCTTCGTGTGCGCTGGCGCGCTGACGACGCAAACTACGCGCCGCGAGCAAACCTGGGAGCGGCGCAGAGGCGACACCGAGCGTGAAGACCGCCGCCCAGGGGCCGCGCAGTTCGGCGAGTCCGAACCAAGCTTGCGCGAGGAGCAGCGGCGGGAGGAAGAGCGGCAACGGCAGCAAGCTCTCGAGCAAGCGTGCGCCCGGGAATTGCAAGCGCACGCAGAGCACCGCGTAGCTCGTGCCGAGCAGGATCGCGAGGCCAGCCGCGGCGCTCGACATCCAGAGAGACTGGCCTAGGAGCGCCCACTTGCGCGCATCGCCAAAGAATGAAAGGGCCTCGGGATCCGCGAAGCCGCGCAACAAGGGAGCGAGCGGCAACCAAGCCGCGGCTGCGAAAAGCAGCCAAGCCGCCACTTGCCAAGGAAGCGAACTACTGGACCAGGAGCGCACGGAACTCCTGCTCGCGGGCTTCGAGAGCGGCCGCCACGGCCGACCAGTCCACCTTCAGGGCTTGGAAGTCGCGGCCTGGCAGACCGACGTCGGACGGAACGGACACGCCTGGAAAGAGTGGGATCTGGCGCGAGGATGCGGCAGCGAGGACGGCTTCGGTCTCGGGCCGCAGCAGCCATTGGAGGAAGGATTCTGCGGCGGCGCGATGCGGTGCCCCTTGCAAGAGGCACACCGTGTTCGGGATGAGCAGCGTTCCGCCCTCCGGCGTCTCGCGCAGATAGCGCATGGCGACCGGGTGACCGTCGGCGATGGCTTTGGCGGCGTCATCGGTGTCGGTGAGGCACCAGTCGAAGTCGCCGCGTGCCACGCTGCGCATGACGTCCGCGTTACCCGAGCCCCACCGCAGCCCGGAAGTTCCGGCGCGGCGAATCCACTCCAGCGCCGCGTCGGAGCCACGCATTTCGGCGAGGACCGTGAAGTGGGTCAGAGTGGTGCCGGTGAGCGGTTTGGCGAGGCCGCCGCGCGGGGCGAAGGCCGGCTCGAGCATCTGGTCAAAAACTTCCGGCGCTGGGAGTTGCCGATCCGTGCGGTAGAGGATGACGCGTGCACGCGCGGCGAAACCGTGCCAGTGGCTTTCGGGATCGCGGAACTCAGCCGGCAGCATGGCGGCGGTCGGCGGAGCGTACGCGGCGGTGAGTCCGAGCTTCTTGAGCCGGATGGTTTGGGCGATCTCGTTGTTCCAGAAGACGTCGGCGCGTGGATGGCTGCGCTCGGCGATCAGCCTTTGCACCATGCCGACGGTCTTGTTGCGTTCGACGTCGTACTGCGCATTCACGCGCAGCCCACTCTCCGCCTCGAAGGCCGCGATCAAGGGCTCGGCGAAGTTCTGGTCGAGCGAGCAGTAGATGACGAGGTCCGGCGCGGGCGCGCAGGCGGCAAGCGTCAGGGCGAACAAAGCACGACGCAACGCCGCGGATCCGGTCGGAAGCATGTGCTGAGAGTAGCAAGGAGCGTGCCGCATCTTGCCGCCGCCACGGCGGGCCGAAACGTTCCGGTGCGGGAACGGCGCGCGGGGTTGGAGGCGGCGGAGCGGGCGGGCCTAGAATGGACGCCCGATCCGGCCACTCCCGCACGGAACGCGCGATGACCACGACCCTGCCGCCCCTTCGACTCGCCTCCCGCATGAAGCGTCTCGGCACCGAGACCGCCTTCGAAGTTCTCGCACGCGCGCGCGCACTCGAGGCGCAGGGGCGCAGCATCGTCCACCTCGAGATCGGCGAGCCGGACTTCGACACACCGAAGAACGTGATCGAGGCGGGAGTGAGTGCGCTGCGTTCGGGTTGGACGCACTACGGTCCCGCCGCCGGACAGCCGGACGTGCGCCAAGCGGTCGCCGCCTACGTGGCGCGCACCCGCGGCGTGACGGTCGAGCCCAACGAGGTCGTGATCGTGCCGGGCGGCAAGCCGATCCTGCTCTACGCGATGACCGCGCTGATCGAGAAGGGAGACGAGGTGCTCTGCCCGAACCCGGCCTATCCGATCTACGAGTCGCTCGCCAACTTCGTCGGTGGCAAATCGGTGGCGGTGCCGATCCGCGAGGAGAATGCATTCGCGCTCGATCCGCAGGACGTGATCTCGCGCCTGACGCCGCGCACGCGCATGGTGGTGCTGAACTCCCCGGCCAATCCGACTGGCGGTGTGACTCCACGTGCCGCACTGCTCGAGATGCTGCAGGAGCTGAAGAATCATCCGCAGGTGTGGATTCTCTCCGACGAGATCTACGGCCGCATGCTCTACGACGGCGCCGAGCACTTCAGCCCGATCCAGGACCCCGAGATCCGCGACCGCGTGATCCTGCTCGACGGTTGGTCGAAGACCTACGCGATGACTGGCTGGCGCATGGGCTACGGCGTGATGCGTCCAGACCTGGCGGACTCATTCGCCAAACTGATGATCAATTCGAACAGTTGCACGGCATCGTTCAGTCAACGCGCGGGCATGGAGGCCCTCAATGGTGATCAATCTTCGGTGGATCGCATGCACGCCGAGTTCGACCGCCGTCGCCATCGCATCGTCGAATTGCTCAACGCGATGCCGGGCGTGAAGTGTCATCTGCCGACCGGCGCCTTCTACGTGTTCCCGAACGTGAAGGCCTTCGGAGTGAAGGTTTCCGAACTGCAGAACCGCATCCTCGCTGAGGCGGGTGTCGCCTGCCTTGCGGGCACCGCCTTTGGTGAGCACGGTGAGGGTCACCTGCGCTTCTCTTATGCCACCTCGATGGAAAACATCGAGCAAGGCATGCAGCGCGTTGGCGCGTTCCTGGCCACCTTGCCGCGACGCTGAACCGGAGACCGGAAAACCCCATGGCTGCGCGCTTCGCCGATTTCCGTTCCGACACCGTCACCAAACCGACGCAACGCATGCTGGAGGCGATGCAACGCGCGGCGGTGGGCGACGACGTGCTCGGCGACGATCCGACGGTCCAGAAACTCGAGCGTCGCTTCTCCGAGCTCTTCGGCAAGGAAGCCGCGCTCTTCATGCCCTCCGGCACCATGGCCAATCAGTGCGCGGTGGCCACGCACATCGTGCCCGGCGAAGAAGTGATCCTTGAAGCGAACGCGCACTCCTTCGTTTACGAAGGGGGCGGACTCGCACGCATCGCCGGAGCACACGTGCGCACGATCGACGGCGAGAACGGACGGCTGCCTCTGGGCCAGTTGGCGGGCGCGATCCGGCCGATCTCGGTGCACATGCCGCGCACCGGACTGATCTGCCTGGAGCAGACGCACCTCTTCAGCGGCGGCACGATCCTGCCCCTGGATTATCTCAGCGAAGTCGCCAAGCTCGCGCGCCACCACGGCGTGCCGGTGCATCTGGACGGTGCGCGCCTCTTCAACGCGCAGGTCGAGACCGGGGTGGATCCCGCCGAGTACGGACGCACTTGCGATTCGCTGATGGTGAGTCTTTCCAAGGGTCTGTCCTGCCCGGTGGGTTCGGTGCTGATGGGCGGCGGTTCCTTCATCGAACGCGCGCGTCGGGTGCGTAAGTGGATGGGCGGTGCGATGCGCCAATCCGGTTATCTGGCAGCCTGCGGGCTGGTCGCGCTCGACGAAACACTGCCCTTGCTGGCACAGGACAACGCGCGCTGCCGACGTCTCGGCGGACAGGTGCTCGGCATGGACGGTCTGCGCCTCGCACAGGAAACGATTGATACGAACATCCTGTTCCTCGAGGTCACTCATCCGGATCTCGATGCGCCGATGGTGGAGTCCGCCCTGCGCGACGACGGCGTCCTCGCGCTCGCGCTGGGGGACAAGCTGCTGCGCTTCGTCACGCACCGGCAGGTCACCGACGCCGATCTCGACCACGCGGTTTCCGCGCTCGCGCGCATCGTTGCCAGTCACTGACTCCCCGAACGCCCATGTCCGTCTTCAAGGCTTACGACATCCGCGGCACTTGGCCGGCGCAGATTGACGCTGCGCTCGCATACCGCATCGGACGCGCCTACGGCGATTTCCTCGGCAAGGGGCCGGTGGTGATCGGCCGCGACATGCGCACGATGGCGCCCGAAGCGCACGCGGCGGTGATCGAGGGCGTGCGCGATGCCGGTCTCGACGTGGTGGACATCGGGCTGGCGAGCACGCCGCAGGCCTACTTCGCGATCGCGCACCTCGGCGCCGCCGGCGGCATGAACGTGACCGCTTCGCACAACGCCAAGCAGTACATCGGCTTCAAGTTGTGCCGCGAGCAGGCCAAGCCGATCAGCGCCGACAACGGAATCCGCGAAATCGAAGCGATGGCCACTGCTGCCGCCAAGCCGACGCCGAAGAGCGCGCGCGGGAAACTCGAGCGGGTGGACGTGTTGGCGGACTACGCCGCGCACGTGACGCGCTGGGCGGATCTGCCGCGCCGCGTGCGGCTCGCCAGCGATGCCGCCAACGGCATGGCCGCGCACACTTTTCCGGCGGTGTTGGCGCGCCTCGGCAAGGCAGTCGAGCATCACGGCCTCTACTTCGAGCTCGACGGAACCTTTCCCAACCACGAGGCCAATCCACTCAAGCTGTCGAATCTGGTGGACCTGCAGCGCCACGTCACCGCCACCGGCGCCGAACTCGGCGCGGCCTTCGACGGCGACGCCGACCGCTGTTGCTTCGTGGATGATCGCGGCCGCGCGATCGGCAACGACGTCGTGACCGCCTTGATCGCTCGCGAAGTGCTGCAGCGCGAGCCCGGCAGCGCGATCGTTTACGACCTGCGCTCCTCGTGGGTGCTGGCGGAAACGGTGCTCGCCGCAGGTGGCCGGCCGATACGTGAACGCGTCGGGCATTCCTTCCTCAAAGCTTGCATGCGCAAGCACGACGCTCCCTTCGGCGGCGAGCTCTCCGGGCACTACTACTTCCGCGACAACTGGTACGCGGACAATTCCGAGATCATTCTGCTCTCGGTGATGTCGCTGTTGGCGCGGACGCAGAAGCCTTTCTCGGCGCTGCTCGACGAATTGATGAAGTATCACTCCACGGGCGAGGTGAACTTCACGGTGGCAGACAAGGCGGGCGCGCTCGCCAAGCTCAAGCAGGCTTTCGCCGACGCCGATTCGATCGACGAACTGGACGGCGTCACGATTTCCTACGGCGACGTGCGCAAGCGCGGCTGGTGGTGGGTGAATCTGCGCCCTTCCAACACCGAACCCCTGTTACGCATGAACCTCGAATCCGATGATCGTGGCCGCATGGAGGAAATGACGCGCAAGGTCATCGCCCTGCTCGGCGCGGAGCCGGTGGACCACTAGCATGAACATTCAGCGCCGCCCGATCCGCATCCTCGGCGTGCCGATGGACCTCGGCGCGAGCCGCCGGGGCACCGACATGGGGCCGAGCGCGCTGCGCAACGCGGGCCTCGGACCTGCGCTGCGCGAGCTCGGCTACGAAGTGGCGCGCGAGGAAGACGTCTTCGTGCCCGGCATGGAGACGCGCGACGGTTCTGGCGAAGACGCGAGCCGCCGCTTCAAGAAGGAGATCCTGCACGTCTGCACACGACTTGCGGCGCGGGTCGAGAAAATGCTCGACGAGGGTGGCTTGCCGCTGGTGCTCGGCGGCGATCACTCGATCGGCATGGGCACGGTCACTGGAGTGGCTGCCCACTTCCGCAAGCGTGAGCAGGAAATCGGCCTGATCTGGTTCGACGCGCACGCCGACATCAACACGCCGGACTCCTCGCCGAGCGGCAACATCCATGGCATGCCGCTCTCGCATTTGCTCGGCATGGGCGATCCCGAACTGGCCGGTCTCGGCGGCTTCAGCGGCAAGGTGCGCCCGGAACGCGTGGCGCTGGTCGGCATCCGCGACGTGGACGCCGGAGAGCGCGAGTTGATCAAGCGCACCGGAGTACGCACCTGGACCATGCGTGACATCGACGAGAAGGGCATGGCGCGCGTCTCGCGCGAGGTGCTCGACACCGTCTGCAACGGTACCGCGGGCTTCCACCTCTCCTTCGACGTGGACGGACTCGATCCCGAGGTGGTGCCCGGAGTCGGCACTCCCGTGCCAGGCGGCGTGAATTTCCGCGAGGCACACCTCTTCCTCGAAGTGCTGGCCGACAGCGGCAAGATGACTTCGATGGAGGTCGTCGAGCTGAATCCGCTGCTCGACGAGCGCAATCAGGGTGCGATCAACATGAAGCTCCTGATTTGCAGCGCCTTCGGCAAGAGCATTCTGTGAGGGAGCGGCGCGGCAACCCGCCGCGGCCACGGCTGGGGTGCTGCCAGCCACCGTCCTAGAATCAGAGCGTGGATCCGCGCCTCCAGCCCCTGCTCGGCACCGTGCCCGCCTGGCTCGATGGCGGCGGCGCCGAAGCAGACGTCGTGGTGGCGAGCCGCGTCCGTCTCGCTCGTAATTTGGCCGGCACACCCTTCCCGGCGCAGATGCAGATCGGTCCGGCCAGCGACCTGGTGCGGCGCGTAACCGAAGCCCTGCCGGAGATCCTGCCCGGCGCCGCCCTGATTGATCCGGCAGCGCTTGCCGCCGCCGACGGCGAGTTTCTGGTCGAGCGCAGCCTCGCTTCCCACGATCTCTTGCACGCCGGTCGCGCGACGCTGGTCTGCTTCGAACCGCGCGGACTCTACGGCCTGATGGTGAACGAAGAGGATCACTTCCGCATCCAGGCCTACGCTCCGGGACTCGATCTCATGATCGCCTCGCAACGCGCGCAACGACTCGAGCGTCGCCTGCGCACGCGCTTCCCTTTCGCTGCGCACGAGCGCTACGGCTTCCTCACTTCCTGCCCGACCAACACCGGTAGCGGCATGCGCGCGAGCCTCCTGATGCATCTGCCTGCGCTCTCCCGCGCCAAGGCACCGATGCATCGCGCACTGCAGACGGCGCGCGGCACTTATCTCGCGGTGCGCGGCGTGCACGGCGAGGGCAGCCGCGCGCTCGGCAAGCTCTACCAGATCAGCAATCAACGCACGCTCGGCACTTCGAGCGGTGCGCAGGCGCAAGCCGTCACGGAGTTCGGTCGCGAGGTCGCGAAGTACGAGCGCAAGACGCGCGAGGAATTCTTGAGCAGCGCCACGGCCCGCGCGGAGTTGCTCGCCGACGTCGCCAAGGCGCACGCGCGGCTCTCCGAAGCTCCGACCCTCACCACTGCGGAGGCACTCGAGGCACTCTCCACACTGCGCCTCGCCTCGCTCGCCGGTCTGGCGGAGGAAACCGGGCACCTTTACGACGATCGAGCCCTGCTCCAGCAGATGTTTCAACTTCAACCGGGTCATCTGCAGGCTCGCCTGGGCCGCGAGATGCCGCCCGGCGATCGCGACCGCACGCGCGCCGAGATCCTGCGCGCCGCATTGGATCTCGCCGCATGAGCGACGCGCCGCCGATCCGCGACGCGCGGGGGCGCGCGCTCGGCAGCCTGCGGCTCTCGGTCACGGATCGCTGCAATCTGCGCTGTGGCTACTGCATGCCGGAGGAGGAGTATCCCTGGCTTCCACGCGAGGAGCTGCTCAGCTTCGAAGAACTGGAGACCCTGACTCGCCACTTCGTCGCAGTGGGAGTGCGGCGCGTGCGTCTGACCGGCGGCGAGCCTTTGCTGCGGCGGGATCTGCCCGAACTCGTGGCGCGGCTTGCGCGCATCAGCGGTCTCGAGGACTTGGCCTTGACCACCAACGGCGTGCTGCTCGCGGACCTTGCCGAGCCATTGCGCGCGGCGGGGTTGAGGCGGATCACGGTGAGTCTCGACACGCTGGATCCCGCGCGTTTCGAGAGCATGACGCGGCGTCGGGAACTCGCGCGGGTGCTCGAGGGCATCCGTGCGGCGCGGGCCTGCGGGCTACCCATGAAGCTCGACACCGTCGTCGTGCGCGGCGACAACGAACGCGAACTTTCGGCGCTCCTGCGCTTCGCGGGAGAGATCGGTGCAGAATTGCGTTTCATCGAATACATGGACGTGGGCGGTGCCACGCATTGGGCGGCGTCGAAGGTGTTTTCTCAGGAGGAGATGCTGGCGAGCCTCGCGGCCGAGTTCGGTCCGCTACAAGCGGTTCCACGCAAAGACCCGGCCGCTCCGGCAGCACTCTGGCGTACGGTGAAAAACCAGAGCTTCGGCATCATCGCAAGCACGAGCAAGCCCTTCTGTGCTGCGTGCGATCGCAGTCGCATCACGGCCGATGGACGCTGGTTGCTCTGTCTGTATGCATCGAGGGGTGTGGACCTCCGCGCGCCGCTGCGTGAGGGCAAGGATGCGGCATGGTTCGCGGCTCGGATTCGCGGCGGGTGGGAGGCGCGACGAGACCAGGGCGCCGTGGACCGCCATGCTCTGAGGGAGCTGCGCGGGCCTCTACTCGATCTCGACGAGCTGAAGGAGGACCCGCACCTCGAGATGCACGTGAGGGGCGGCTGAGCCCGAAGAAGCTCCAATCTTTTTCTCCGGTGCGAGCCGCCCCGGTTAGGATATTGGTGGTCGCTCTGCCGCAGCCACCACCCCCTTTCTCTGATGCGGCAAGAACTTTCATCACCAAACCCATGAAAATCACTCTCACTGTGAGTTTGCTGGCAGCGTTTGCCGCGAGCTCTCTTTCGGCCCAACAAGTGGCCCTCACCGAGCACTTCATCGCTGGCGTTCCGCCGGCGGGTTGGAGTCAGGTCAAGAACAATCCTTCCGCCAACGGTTGGATTGCCTCGGCCGCCGGCGAAGCCTGGCACGAGGACGAATCCGGTCTCACCTGTGACGACGAGCTGATCTCCCCGGTCCTCGACCTCACGACCTTCAACTCGGTCTACGCGCACTTCAAGACGCGCCTGGCCTTCTCGAACTACCTGGCGAACCATCCGAGTTCGGTCGGTGACGGCGAGAACGATCTCTACGTGCGCATCAACGGTGGCGCCTGGACGGAAGTCTGGACCGACACCCGCGCGGCGAACACCACCGACACCATCAGCGTGGACCTGACCGCCGCGGCGGCGAACCAGAGCGTCGTCGAGTTCGCCTTCCGCTACTACGGCACCTTTGCCCAGGAGTGGTGGAACGATTGGGTGCAGATCAGCGACAGCGCGACGCCGCCGATCTTCGGCACCATCCTCACGCTGAATCTGCCGACCAGCTTCGTCGCGGCCGACGGTTCCTGCGATGACTTCGAGTCCTACGCTGGCGTGCTGCCGAGTCACATGGCGGCCACCGCGCGCAACACCACCACGGGTCTGCCCGATCCGGAAGCCTGGTGCACCATCGCGGGCGGCACCTGGGCCTCCAACAGCGGCGTGCGTAACCTCGAGATGGGAATGATTCCCGGCACCACCAACTATCACAACGTGACCAACGCGTTGGTGATCGGTTACAACGGCGCGGGCACCAGCAACCTGATGCTCGACTTCTACGCCATTGACCATGGCGAAGAGACCAACGTGATTGACGGCGTGTGGCTCTCCGAGGACGGCTCCGAATGGTTCCTGGTCTACGGACCCTGGACCCCGCTGCCCCTCGCTTGGACTGCGGTGAACAAGAGTCTCGCCAGCTTCTCCTCGAAGACCGGCGGCGACTTCTACCTCGCCTTCATCCAAGAGGACAACTTCCCCTACGCCAACCTCGACGGCATCGGCATCGACGACGTGTGCGTCGGTGACCCGGCTCCGCCGCCGTTCACCCTGGCCGCCACCGGCACTTGCCCGGGCAGCATGACCCTCACGACCACCAACGGCACCGCGAGCAACAACGTCGCGATCCTGTTCGGTCTGGCGGGCAGCTTCACCCAGAGCAACCCGAACAAGCCCTGCCAAGGCATCACCCTCGACATCGCGAACCCCTCGCTGGGCGGCATCTTGCCGGCCAACGGTTCCGGTTCGGCGAGCTTGACCTTCAATGCGCCGGGTGGAGCCTGCGGTCGCACGGTCCAGGCCGTGGATCTGGCGTCCTGCTCGGTCTCGAACACGATCATCCTCTAGTCAAGGATTCGCGCGGCGCTGCGTGCGCCTGCAGGCGCCCCGACCTTCTGGTCGGGGCGCCATTTTTTTCGGTTTCGGGCGCTGGGTGAAGTAGGCTTCGGCATCGGACGTCGGATGCGGAATCTCTTTGCAGCCTCACGACGTCCTTTTCCTTTCCTCATGAATATCGCTCTCGTCGCGAGCCTCTGCACCGCCCTGCTCGGCGGCACTCTCACCGCACAACAGGTCGCGCTCACCGAGCACTTCAGCGCCGGGGTCCCGCCCGCCGCCTGGAGCCAGGTCCAGAATCTTCCTGGCACGCAGGGTTGGATCGCTTCGGCGGCGGGGGAGGCCTGGCACGAGGACGAAGCGGGTCCCACTTGCGACGACGAACTCGTTTCGCCCGTGCTCGATCTCTCCACCTTTGGCGCGGTCCACCTCCATTTCAGCACGCGTCTGGCCTTTCCGACCTATCTCGCCAATCATCCGAACTCGGTCGGAGACGGTGAGAACGACCTCTACGTCCGCGTCCATGGCGGAGCCTGGGTCGAGGCATGGACCGATACGCGCCAATTGGCCTCCACCGATCTCGTCAGCGTGGATCTGAGCGCGTTGACGGCAAACCAGAGCAACGTGGAGATCGCCTTTCGCTACTACGGCAGCTTCGCGCAGGAATGGTGGGTGGATTGGTTGCAGGTCAGTGACAGCCCGGCGCCACCCATCTTCGGTTCTTTCTTCGCGCTGAATCTGCCAACCGCCTTCGTGGCGGCCGATGGCGTCAGCGACGACTTCGAGTCTCACGCCGGCGTACTCCCCACGCACATGGCCTGTACCGCGCGCGACACCACCAGCGGATTGCCGGATGCAGAGGCCTGGTGCACGATCGCAGGTGGAAACTTCGCCTCTCAGAGTGGCGTGCGCAACCTCGAAATGGGATTGATTCCGGGCTCCACCAACTATCACCTCGTGACCAACGCACTGGTGATCGGCTACGACGGTGCCGGGACCAGCGCTCTGCAACTCGACTGCTTCGTGATCAATCACGGCGAGGAGACCGCGGCGATGGACGGAATTTGGCTCTCGCAAGATGGTGCGGAATGGTTCCGCGTCTATGGCCCGTGGACACCGCTCCCGGCGGCTTGGACTGCCGTGCACCTGGATCTCTCAGCCTACTCCGCACTCACTGGCGGTACCTTCTATCTCGCCTTCGTGCAGGAGGACAACTTCCCCTATGCCGATCTCGACGGCATCGGTGTGGACGACGTCTGCATCGGTGATCCGCAACCTTCAGGCTTGGTGCTCACCGCTTCGGGGAGTTGCCCGATCGTGCGCTTGTTCGAGCTCACGGGCGCGACGCCCGACGGTTGGGTGTTCTGGGCCTACGGACCCGCAGGGAGCTACACGCGGCCTTCCGGACTCTGCGCAGGCATCACCCTCGACATCCGTGGACGCACGGGACTCGGCGGCCGTCTGCGCGCCAACGCAGCCGGAGAATCCGAGCTGCAGCTCTCAGCCCCGATCGAGCGTTGCGGCATCTGGCGCGCTCAAGTGGTGGATCTCAGCACCTGCACGGTTTCGAATTCGGTGTACTTCTAAGTCACTGCAGCAATCGCGCGAGCCCTGACGCCGCATGCGTTAGCATGGCAGGTGCGCGCTGCAAGCCCCCGCGCCCATTCTCCTCATGAAAATGCTTCCCCACTTGTTGCTCGGCTTCTCCTGCCTCACCGGCGCGGCGACGGCCCAGACCACCTACCTGTCCGAGAACCACAATGCCTCCGTCCCCGGCGCAGGCTGGACGCAGGACAAGATCAATCCTGCGGCGCAGGGTTGGATCCAATCCGCGGATCTGCGCGCCTGGCACGAAGACGAGCCCACTGCCGTGGGCGCCACGGATGATCGCCTGATCAGCCCGTCCATGAACTTGAGCAGCGCGGGCGCCGTTTACGTGCACTTCTACTCGCAGCTCAACTACGCGCAATGGCTCGCGAATCATCCGAACACCGTCGGAGACGGCGAGAGCGACTTGTGGGTCTCGATTGACAACGGCGCGAACTGGACGGAAGTTTGGACCGACACGCGCGTGGTGAACAGCACCGAGTGGACGACTGTGGACATCACTTCCTACGCCGGCAATCCGAACGTGAAGATCGCGCTGCGCTTCTACGGCACCTACGCGCAGGAGTGGTGGGTGGACGAAGTCATCGTGGACGACGTGCCGACCAACCCGCTGCCGCCGCCGGTGGCATGGACCGTGAACCTTCCGACCACCCGCGTTACGGCCGGGAGCCTCGCGAACTGCGACTACTTCGAGACCTACGGCGGGGTGGTGCCGAGCCACATGGCGTTGACCGCCGTGGACGCCCTCAGCGGCGCGCCGGATCCGGAGGCTTGGTGCACGATCGCTGGAGGAACGGTTGCGGCCTCCACGGGCATCCGCAATCTTGAGATGGGTCTGCTGCCGGGCTCCGTCAATTATCACGACGTGCGCAACGCGCTCGTGATCGGGATCAACGGGCTCGGTGCCGGGTTCCTGAGCTTGGACTTCATGGGAATCAATTTCGGCGAGGAAGACTCGCCGGCGGACGGCGTCTGGGTCTCGAGCAATGGCACCGACTGGTATCGCGCCCTGGCCTCGTGGACCGGAATCCCCGTGAACGCGAGTTGGAACGCGGTGAACGTGGATCTCTCAGGCTACTACGCGGTCACCAACGGGCAGTTCTACCTGATGTTCCAGCAGCAGGACAATTTCCCGTACGCCGACCTCGATGGCATCGGCGTGGATGACGTCTGCATCAGTTCTTCCGGACCGATCGGACCGACGCTGAGCAAGAGCGGCACTTGTCCTGGACCCATGATCTTGCAAGTCAGCAATGCCGCGGCGAATTCGTCGGTCGCTTTGCTCTACGGTCAGGCCGGTACCTTCACGCAGAACAGTCCGAACAAGCCCTGTCTGGGCATCGTGCTGGGGCTGCAACGCCCCTCTTTGCTCGGATTCCTCACGACCAATGTGAACGGCGAAGCTTCGCTCCCGCTCAACGCTCCGAGCGGAGCTTGCGGGGTGGTTCTGCAGTCGGTGGAGATGGCGACCTGCACGCCCTCGAACACCCTGACGCTGTAAGCCCGAGCTCCGCCGGGGGGAGGGTGAGACTCCTGTGCTAGACTCCGATCTAGTTCTGATGATTCCTTGCCTTCCCTTCCTTTTCCTTGCGGTGGCGCCGCAGAACGTCGCGCTCACGCAGAACTTCAACTCGGCCGCCTTCCCGCCCACGGGCTGGTCGCAGCAG
>CXWK01002691.1_pt2 | contig 14300 bp, 7 predicted proteins | sample 590851 | NCBI WGS metagenome assembly CXWK01 (sample SAMEA3498364, study PRJEB10139) | wastewater metagenome | biome: wastewater treatment plant; material: activated sludge | place: Denmark | collected 2014-08-01 | reverse complement strand
AGTTGCGGCGGCGGCTGGTCTTCGGCCGGCTCCGGCGGCACCAGCGCCACGTCGCCCAGTTCGCCCCCTTCGGGCAGCGGCGGCAGGGGGATGGCCACGGCCCGCCACACGGCCGGGTCGAGCTTCTCCCAGACGACGGCCGGCGCTTCAAAGGTCGGCATGGGCGTCGGCGGCAGGGCGCTGTCGAGGAATAGTTCGTTGCGGTCGGGGGCGCAGTCGATCGAGCCGATGGTGGCCGACGCCAGGGCGCACAACGGCCGCTCGCTGATGCCCGCCGGGCGGACAAACTCCGCCGGCGGCACAACCCCGTTCACTTCCAGTCGCGCCACCAGCCCGGCGTTGCTGTAGACCTGCTCCATGTAGCTGCCCCACAGCGGCGCGGCCCCGATCAGGCCGCTGACGTCGACCATCGGGCTGTTGTCGGTGTTGCCCGTCCAGACGCCGACGGCCAGCCCGGGCGTATAGCCGACCGTCCAGTTGTCGCGGAAGTCGTTGGTCGTGCCCGTCTTGGCTGCCACGGGGAAGCCCTGCTCCATCGGGTTGGGGCTGCCCATCGCCGGGCGGCGGGCGGCGTCGTCGTCGAGGATGTGGCTGATCAGGTAGGCCACGCGCTCATCGACGACGCGCTCGGCGGCGGGCGGCGTGTGCTCCAACAGCACCTCACCGTTCGTCCGCTCCACCTTCAGGATCGACACCGGCGTGACTTTGTTGCCGCCGTTGGCGAAGGTGGCGTAGGCGGTGGTCAGCTCCAGCGGCGTCACCTCGCCGCCGCCGAGGGTCAGCGACAGGCCGTACTGGCTGCTGTCGCCCGTCCAGGTGCTGATGCCCAGGGCGCGGCCGAACTCCAGCAGCCGGGCCACGGTCATGTCTTGCAACAGCAGCACGGCCGGCACGTTGTAGCTATTGGCCAGCGCGTCGCGCAGCCGCACCGGGCCGTGGAACGCGCCGTCGTAGTTGACCGGCACGTAAGGCTCGCCGCTGAACTGCTCATACTCCACCGGCACGTCCCACAGGATGTCGCCCGCCGTCCAGCGCGGGTCGGCCCCCTCGGCCGGGGAGAGGGCCAGGGCGTAGGTCAGCGGCTTGATGCTGCTGCCCGGCTGCTGCGGCGAGAGGGTGACGTTGACGCTGCCGTCGATGGCCTCGTCGCGGTAATCGACACTGCCCAGCATGGCCAGAATCTCGCCGCTGCCCGGCTTCATGGCCACCAGGGCGGCGTTGGTCAGGTTCTTGGCCGGGTCGATCTGGCTGATGTGCTGGCGGGCCAGTTGCTCGGCCAGGCGCTGAAAGTCCATGTCCAGGGTCGTCGTCACGCGCAGCCCGCCGTTGGCGACCGTCTCCGCGCCGTAGAGTTCTTCGAGTTGCTGTCGCACCATCACGGCGAAGTGCGGCGCTTCCAGGCTGACTTCCTGCGCGGCGAAGGTTAGTGGCTCCAGGTAGGCGACCTCGGCCTGGCTCTGGTCGATGAACCCTTCCTGGACCATCATGTTGAGCACCAGCCACTGGCGCTCCTTGGCCCCTTCGAGGTTGGTGAACGGGTCAAGCTCGACCGGGCTTTGCGGCAGCGCGGCCAGGAAGCTGGCCTCGCCCAGCGTCAGGCCGGCCGCCGCCTTGCCGAAGTAGGTGCGGGCCGCGGCCTCGATGCCATAGGCCAGGTTGCCGTAATAGATCTCGTTCAGGTACATCTCCAGGATTTCGTCCTTGGTGAAGTCCTGGGTCATGCGCCGGGCCAGAACGATCTCCTTCAGCTTGCGCTCATAGGAAACGGACGTGCGCTCCTCATAGGTGAAGGCCACGTGGCGGACGATCTGCTGGGTGATGGTGCTGCCGCCGATGGGGCGCGCCTCGGGGTTGCGGAAGTTGGCGATGACGGCGGCCACCAGCGACGGCGCGTCGAGGCCGATGTTCTCGTAGAAAGTGTCGTCCTCGATGGCGATGGTGGCCTGAATCAGGTGGGCTGGAATCTGGGCCAGGGGCACGCGGGTGCGCTTGCCCTCGCCGAAGATCTCCCACAGCACTTCGCCGTGGCGGTCCATGATCTGCGTCGTCTCGAACGTCTCGCGGGTGCGGGCCGTCTCCAGGGCGGCGATGCCCGTCTCCATCTCGCGCGACCAGTCGGCATAGACCAGGCCGCCGGCGGCGGCCGCGCCACCGACACCGACAAGCAGGATGAGGGCGATGACGCCCAGGATAGTCGCGCCAAAGCAGCCGCAGCCGCGCCGCTGGCGCTGCGGGGGCAGGTTGGCGGGGACGTATTGGACGGGTTGTTGGTTGGTCTGCATAAAAACTCTTAACCGCAGATTACACAGATTACGCAGATTAAACAAAGAAGGCGCAGGCGGTCTTCTCCTAAATAAAGACGTTCGGACTGGCCGGATTGGTTCCCTTTCTAGAGTGTAGAGGAACGCCAACCGGTTTGCACTGCGCTTGGGGAACGTTTAGGCGGTGTTAAGGCAACGGGGGCAACGAAAAGGGTCAAAACTCAAGGCTTCCCGCCCTACGATGCGCCGACTGAATAGCACTACCTAGGTGAAGCAGCCTATTGTGGACCCTGCGGAATACCGTTACCATAGTTGTAAGGACATGATCGCCTGTTCGGCCCAATGTGTGCGCTTCTGTTGCCGCCCGGCAACCGCGCCCTCGCCGAGCGGCTGAACTCAGGTAGACGAACGATGAAGACACTCGCAGCCCGCGTTCTGGTAATCCTGGCCGGCGGCCTGATCCTCTTATCCGCATTGGGCATCGCCCGCGCGCAACTGGCGACCCCTCAAGCCCCGACAACGACGACCGCGATCTTCCTGCCGGCCGTCATCGACCGATCCGCGCCGGCCGCGACGCCGACGCCCAGCCCGACCGCGACCACGACCGGTTCCGTCAACCTGCTCGCCGGCAACATGCCCCTGCCCACCGGCTGGCACACCAACGGCCCGGACACCTACTGGGAAGGCTATCTGCGCGTGCAGGGTGAGCCGGTGGTCGAGATGACCCTCATCGACTGCGGCGATAACTCGGGCAATAACCGGCTGGACATCGTGCGTGTCTATGATCCCGGCAACAACCTGATCGTCAATCAGACCAACTGTACCGGCAACACGATCTTCACCATCCCCACCGCCGGCCGGCCAGGCCTCTATCGCGTCTTACTGCAGGACAATGACACCCAGAACGGCAACGGCGGCAACATCTGGCTCAACAAGCTGCGCGACCAGCGCATCTATACCAACCCGGCCAACCCGGCGCTGGCGGCGACCAACCTGCTGACCCAGATCGAACCGCTGCCCGGCGGCTGGGTGACCGGCGGCCATCTCACCTACTGGGAGGGGTACATCCACGTCCAGAACGAGAGCAGCATCACCGTCACCGCCACCGATTGCGCCGACGATGAGGGCGACGGCGCGCTCGACGCCATCCAGATCACCGATCCGTCCGGGCTGATCGTCGGCTCAGTGAGCGGTTGCTCCAGCAGTTCGCGTTCATTCCCTATCAACACTCAGGACAAGCCGGGCTGGTATCGACTGTACTTCTATGACAAGGACGCCGGCTCCGATCCCGGCCGTTCGCCGGCGCAAAACGGCGGCAACCTGTGGGTCGCCAATCTGACCGATCAACACGTCTATCCCACGCCGGGCGGGGAGCCGCCCCCCCCAACAACCCCCACGCCCACGGCAACCGCCACACGCACCGCAACGGCCACACGCACCGCAACGGCTACACGCGCGGCAACAGCAACACCAACGCCCTCGGCCACCCCACCGACGGGTTTCGGCTGGCAACCCGTCGGCTCCGGCTCCGCCTCCGGCGGCGGCATCAGCAACAACAGCGGCGCGTCGCAGACCGTGGCGCTGGCCGTCGCGCCGGACAACACGCTCTACGCCGCCTGGAGCGATACCAGCAGCGGCAACAACGAAATCTACCTGCGCCACTGGGACGGCGCGGCCTGGCGCGAGTTGGGCGGCTCGGCCTCCGGCGGCGGCATCAGTGACAACAGCGGATCGTCGTTTTCCCCGTCGATCGCCGTCGCGCCGGACGGCCGCCCGTGGGTGGCCTGGCACGACCGGACGCCCGGCGCGCCCGAAATCTACGTCCGGCGCTGGTCGGGCACAACCTGGGAGACGGTGGGCGCGAATTCGGCCAGCGGCGGCGGCATCAGCAACAACAGCGGCGGCTCGGCCTTCGTCGATCTGCAAATCGACGCCAACGGCCAGGCCTTCGCCACCTGGACCGACGACAGCAGCGGCAACAACGAGGTCTATCTGCGCCAGTGGAACGGCAGCGCCTGGGTGGCGCTGGGCGGCTCGGCCTCCGGCGGCGGCGTTTCCAACACGGCCACCCGCTCCGGCCGCCCGGCTCTGGCGCTGAGCGACGGGTTGCCCATCGTCGCCTGGGCCGAGACCGGCATCGTGGGCGAGATCTACCTGCGCCGCTTCAACGGCTCGGCGTGGATACCGTTGGGCAATCACTCGGCTTCCGACGGCGGCGTCAGCAACACGCCGGGGCAATCGCAATATGCGACCATCGCCTATACCGTTGCCGGCCAGCCCTACGTGGCCTGGTACGACGATACCCCCGGCCAGTTGGAAATCTACGCCGCCACGCTGGATGGCAACCAGTGGGTGGCCGCCGGTAACGGGGCGGCGTCGGGCGGGGGCGTCAGCAACACGGCGGGCGAATCGACGGAGCCGAAGCTGGCCGCGGCGTCGGACAACCCCTTCCTGGTCTGGCAGGAGACGACGGCGGCCGACAACGAGGTCTACATCCGGCGGCTGGTGGGGGCGAACTGGGTCGAGGTCGGTAGCGGCTCGGCCAGCGGCGGCGGCCTGAGCAACAACGACGGCGACTCAAACTACCCCGTCGCCGCCGTCACCGCCGGGGGGCGGCTCTACGTCGCCTGGGAAGACAAGAGCGGCGGCGACTACGAGATCTACATCCTGACCAACGCCACGCCGTAAGCGCAAAGAAACCACAGATTTCACAGAATAGAAGAAAATCTGTGAAATCTGTGAAATCTGTGGTTCTCTTTCTTATCCGCGGCGCAGGAGGTAGACGCCCAGGCCGGCCAGAACCAGCAGGAACCCCGCCGCGCCCAGGACGATGATTGTCAGGCGGCTGCCGAACAGGCCGCCCTCTTCGGTCGCGGTCTCTTCCACCGCGCCATCGGTCGTCTCGCCGGCGGCCGTCTCGCCGGCCGTCTGCTCCACGGCGGCATCGGCCGCGGCGTCGGGCGCAGTGCCGCTGGCCGGCGCGTCGCCCAGGCCGAACAGCACCGTGTACGATTCGCCGCTAGCGATCGACACCGCCCAGTTGTCCTCCGTCGTGGCCGCGAAACCGGCCGGCGGGTAGAGCTGCAACTGGTAGCTATCAGCCTCGGTCAGCTCGAAGCAGTACGGCTCGGTCACGCCGTCGGTGATGTAGGTCGAGACGGTCGTGCCGGCGCGGGCGATGGCGATGGCGGCGTTGGCCACCAGCGGCTCGTCCTCGTTGCGCTGGCCGTCGGCGTTGGCGTCGTGGAAGGCGCCGACGCAGATCGTCCCAACCACGGCCGCGCCTTCGGGCGTGGTGTCGGTCATGGGGGCGGGGTCGGCCGTCGCCTCGACCGCGGTGTCGGGCGAGACCGTGCCCACGCCCGCGGCGGCCGTGGCGTCCGGCGTGGCCGCCGGGTCAACCGTGGCCGCAGGATCGACGGTGGCCGCCGGGTCGGTTGTCGCCTCCGGCGCAGCCTCGCCCGTGCCGGCCTTGATGAGGATCTCATCGCCGGGGTTCAGGAAGGCCGGGTCGTTGTTCAGTTCGCGGATGGCCGCCAGCGCGTCGAGTGGGGCCAGCCCCAGCGTTTCGGCATAGTTGATGGCGATGACCCACAGCGTGTCGCCCTGCTGCACGACGTGGACGATGGAACCATCGGGCCGGGGCGTCGGCGGGACGACCGTCGCCGCCTGGGCCACCGGCGCGGCCGGTTGGGCGGCCGTCTGGCCCGCCGGTTGGGCCGCCGGGGCCACGGCCCCCGTCGCGTCCAGCGCCATCAGTGACGGCGTATCGAAGAAGAAGCCGTTGTGGGGAAAGGGGTAGGCGGAGACCATCTCGATGTAGACGGTCATGTTCGGCTGGGTGGCCGTGAACTCGTGGACGAAGATGGGGTAGGCCTGGTAGAACGGGTTGATCGTATCGGCCGTCCAGAAGCCACTGTAGTTGATGGCGTTCTCGTCGCGCCAGGTGGCCCCGACCGGCCCCGCGCCCAGGCGCACCTTGGCCATCGACCGGTGTTCCGGTGGCGGGGCGATCTTCTGGCCGCCCTCGTAATCGACGAAGACGTCGACGTAGATGGGCACCGACAGGCGGTAGCGGCGGCCGACCTCCAGCCCCTCCACATCCTGGCCCAGCGCCGCCCACAGCGGGGCCCAGGTGTTGAAGACCTTCATTGTGTAGGCGCCGTCTTTCCAGAAGAACTCCTCGCCCGGCGGCGAGCCTTTAATGTTCCAGACGATGGTCTCCGGCCGGGTGGTGACCCACTCACCGCCGAAGATCAACTCGTCGTTCGACCAGTACATCCGCCAGCCGTTGGGCACGGTGATCTGGGCGATGCCGTCCTGGTTGAAGTGTCCGCCTTCGAAGCCGGGGTTTTCCAGCAGGTTCGGGCCACTCTGGGCCTGCGCCGGAAGGGTTGCCGTACCGGCCACCAGTAGAACGAAGAGTGCCAGTAGGGGCAGCAGGTATCTTGTTCGCATGTCGATTTTCTTCTCCTCAGCCGGTCGCCAAGGCTCTTGTCCGGCCGGCAACCGCATGACGCGCCGAGGCGCGCCCGTCTAAACAACGTGTTATCTTAACAGCAGCGTCGCGCCCATACCACATTTCCCGGCGGCGCATGAGTGGCAGGTTAACGCCGGGCCATTCGACGCTGCCCCAACGCCGCCAGCGCGACCACCGCGGCCAACGGCAGAAGGAGCCACGGCCAGTTGGCGGCGTTGGGGAAGACGGCGCGCAGGAAGAGCGCGGCGTTCTCCGGCCGGGCCGGCGGCGGCTGCAGCGCGGCCAGGTCGAGCGTATAGCCATAGCTCGTGCCGATGTGGGCCATCTGATTGCCCAGCGACAGGAAGAACAGACCGTAGACGACCAGCGCCGCCGCGGCCCGGAACGCCGGCCCGCGCCGTGGGTCGAACAGCCAGTCGAGGGCGAAGCCGAGGGCCGGGACGAGCAGGCCCAGGAACGGGACGAGGTAGCGGCCGTCGGCGGTGAAGCCGTGGGAGGTGTGGTGCCGGGCGAAGAGCAGCAGGTAGACCAGGAACAGCCCGGCCATGAGCACAAACGCCGCCTGTCGCCGCCGCAGGAAGACGACCAGCCCCGGCAGCGCCAGCCACCACACAGGCGACAGCAGCAGCAAGCCCTGATTGATGCACGGCGGCCCGCCGCACCAGCCGCCGCCCTCGCCCCACCACAGCAGCGCCCGCAGGCCCGCCAGCAGCGGGAAGTTGAACGTCGTGGCGAACGAACCGGCCCAGGGGTAGTTGACGGCGTAGGCGTAGGACAGAGTCCAGGGGCGGCCGAAGTTGACCGTGTTGTACCAGGCCAGGAAGGCCAGCGGCACGGCGGCGGCCGCCAGCGCCGGCAGCACCGTCGTCAGCGGCCGGCGGCGCGCCCGCGGCCAACTGCGCCACAGCCAGAAAAGGCCGACGATGGGCAGCAGCAACGCATTAGAATACTCGACCACCACTGCCGCCCCCAACGCAAATCCCAGCAGTATATACCACGACCAGCCGGCCAACTCCCGCTCGGCCAGCAGCAGAGCCAACGCCACCGACAGGACGACCAGGAAGCCGGACAGGGCATGGGAGTAGAGGACGGCGCTGTACTTCCAGTGCGTCGTGCCCAGGGCGAAGAAGACGACGGCCGTCAGCGCCGCCGCCCGCCCCACGTCGAGATAGCGCAGCAGCCCATAGAGCAACACCGCCGTACCCGCCCCGGCGAAGACAGATAGCAGCAGCACATACGGCAGGCGCGGGTTGCCCGCGTCGTGACGGGAGGGCATTGTCCCCTCGCCCCCTGGGAGAGGGCTAGGGAGAGGGTCTTCCGCCCCCTCGCCCCCTGGGAGAGGGCTGGGGAGAGGGTCTTCCGCCCCCTCGCCCTCTGGGAGAGGGCTAGGGAGAGGGTCTTCCGCCCCCTCGCCCCCTGGGAGAGGGTTGGGGAGAGGGTCTTCCGCCAGCAACCCACCCAACCAATAGAAAGGAATCCCCGCCACCGCCGTCCCCGGCGGCCGGTCGCTAAACAGCCGCCCGTCGGGCGTGATGGCGATGTCGTTGCCCTCAGCGAAGTCGTCGAACTGCATCAGCGCGAAGGCCCGGTTGTCGACTATCGTCCGCAACAGGGCGTAGTGGCTGCCGTCGTTGCTGCCGGTGATGCCGGCCAACGTCATGAAGTAGACCAGCGACAGGCCGACGAACAGCGCCGCGGCGACGAGCCAGTCGGTGCGATCGAGGGCGGCGGGCGCGGGGGGTGTCGGCGGGGCTGGTGATGTGGGCATTCGGGGGGGATTTTAGCAGGAAGCGCGATTGGCGGCAGCTTAGAGATGGCTCGCCAACGCCTGACCGGCGCAACGGAAAGGCCTACAATCCCCTCATGCGCCGCGGAAGCCATTCCCCGCGGCCGGAGCTATCGAGATGAACGATCTACGCCTGACCTTCGACCGCATCGACCGCCGCATCACCACCTGGATGGCCCGCTACGGCCTGCTGCTACTGCGCCTCAGTCTGGGCATCGTCTTCTTCTGGTTCGGCTTCCTCAAGTTCTTCCCCGGCCTCAGCCCGGCGGCCGAGCTGGCCACGCGGACGATCGAGACCCTATCGTTCGGACTGATTCCGCCGTCGGTGTCGATCATCATTCTGGCCGTGTGGGAGTGCCTGATCGGTCTGGGTCTGCTCATCGGCCGCTACATGCGCGTCACGTTATTGCTGCTGTTTGTGCAGATGATCGGCACGGTCAGCCCAGTCTTTCTTTTCCCGGCCGAGGTCTTCACGCGCATCCCTTACGCGCCGACGCTGGAGGGGCAGTACATCATCAAGAACCTGGTGCTGGTCAGCGCGGCGCTGGTGCTGGGGGCCACGGTGCGCGGCGGCGGGATGGTTGTCGAGCCGGGGCAGCCAATCGAGCAGCCGGGGGCGGCGCTGCCGGCGGCTGAGACAGAACGGCTGCCGCGGTAGGCGGGCTATTCAGGACAGGAATATCGGTTTGACAACTAAAGACCGAGTTTTCAGAACCAACCCGGTCTTTCTCTCTTCATTCCTAATTCCTAATTACTCTTATCTCGATACCCCAACAACCGCAACCCATTCAACGACACCAACACCGTCCCCCCTTCGTGGCCGATGACCGCCAGCGGCAGCGGCAGGTCGCGGGCGAAGATGGCCACCAGCATCAGGCCGATCATGAACAAAGCGAAGCCGAGGTTGACGAACAGCGTGCGCCGCGTGGCCCGGCTCAGGCGGATGACGTAGGGGATGTTGCGCAGGTTGTCGCTCATCAGCACCACGTCGGCCGTCTCCAACGCCACGTCCGTGCCCGCCGCGCCCATGGCGATGCCGATCGTGGCCGCGGCCAGGGCCGGGGCGTCATTGACGCCGTCGCCGACCATGGCCACCGGGCCGTAATGGTCGCGCACCTGACGGATGGCCGTCACCTTGTCCTCCGGCAGCAGATCGGCGAAGACCTCGTCCACACCCGCCTGCGCGGCGATGCGCTCGGCCACGCGCCGGTTGTCGCCGGTCAACATGATGACCCGGCCGACGCCGGCGGCCTTCAGTTCGCGCACCACGGCCGGCGCGTCGGGGCGCAACTGGTCGGCCAGAGCGATGACACCCAGGAAGCGCACGTCCTGTCCCTCGGCCGCCTGAGCAACGATGACGCTGGTCTTGCCCTCGTCCTCCAGCGCGGCCACCGTCTGGCTCACCCGCTCGGGCAGCCCGCCGCCACTGCCGCTGAAGTAGCGTGTATTGCCGATGTGGAGTTCCACCCGCCCCAGGGCCGGATCGTCAACCACGCCGCGCACCCCCTGCCCGGCTACAGCCTGGAAGGCGCTGACGGGCGGCAACGCCTGCCCGCGCGCCTTCGCCTCGGCCACGATGGCCGCGGCCAATGGGTGCTGCGACCGGGCTTCGACGGCCGCAGCGAGACGCAGCAGATCATCTGGAGTGACGAGTGACGTTGAGGCGACAGGGGTCGCCTCAACGTCACTCGTCACTACATCTGTCACAACCGGCTTGCCCTCGGTCAGTGTACCTGTTTTATCGAAGGCCACAGCGCGGACGGTGGCCGCGTTCTCGACGTGGATGCCGCCCTTGAACAGCACGCCCCGGCGCGCGCCGTTGCCGATGGCCGACAGGACCGTGGCCGGGGTGCTGATGACGATGGCGCAGGGCGAGGCGGCGACCATGACGGTCATGGCGGTGTAGAAGGCCGCGTCGAAGCTCTGGCCGAAGAGCAGCGGCAACAGCGCGGCCACGGCCGCCGTCAACAGAATGACCCCCAGCGCGTACCACTGCTCGAATTTGTCGATGAAGCGCTGCGTCTCGGCCTTCTCGCTCTGCGCCTCCTCCACCAGCCGGATGAGCCGGGCCAGGGTCGAGTCCTTGGCCAGCTTGGTCACGCCGATCTCCAGGCTGCCGTCCTGGTTGATCGTCCCGGCGAAGCACGGGTCGCCCGGCTTCTTGTAGACGGGCATCGACTCGCCGGTCAACGACGCCTGATCGACACTGCCCGCGCCGGTCAGCACCAGGCCGTCGAGGGCGATACGGTCACCGGGCTTGACCAGCATCCGGTCGCCGACGCGCACTTGCTCGATGGGCAGGGTCACGAGGCGTTCGCCGCGATAGACGGCAGCCGTGTCGGGCCGCAGCTTCATCAGGGCGCGGATGGCGTTGCGCGTGCGGTCGAGGGCGAAGTCCTGGAGCGTGTTGGACAACGAGAAGAGGAACAGCAGCATGGCCCCCTCGAACGGCTCGCCAACGAAGGCCGCGCCCAGGGCGGCCAGGATCATCAGCAGGTCGATGTCGATGGTGCGGGCCCTGAGCGACTCGATGCCGCCCTTCAGGCCAAACGCGCCGCCGGCGACGTAGGCCGCGACGTAGAGCGCCGTGACCAGCCACGCCGGGCCGGTCGCCGTCCGCTCCAGCAGCCAGGCGGCCACCATCGTCACCAGGGTGACGGCGGTCAGGATGGCCTGGAGCTTCTGCGGCGTCAGCCATTCGCGGGCGCGGCCTAGCCCGGTTGTAGGGGCGGGTCTAAGACCCGCCCCTACATCCACGCCATCTGTGGGGGCGGGTCTTAGACCCGCCCCTACACTGGTTACCGGCCCATCGGCCGCCGACGGCCGGACGCCGACGCCGAACTGCTCCACGTGTTGGGCGATGTCGCTGAAGGTGATCAGGCCGCTGTCGTAGTGGACGGCCATGACGCCGCCGCTGAAGCTGGCCGTGGCCCGGCGCACGCCCGGCAGGCGGCCGACCTGCCGCTCCAGCGCCAGGGCACACGACTCGCAGGCCCGGCCGCCGCGCTTTTCCAGCCGCAGGGTGCACGTCTCCCAGCGCTGTTGCAGCGCCGGGGCGACCTCGTAGGCCACGCGCAGGATGTCGTCCTCGGCCACGCGCTGGGGGTCATAGGCGAAGGTGATCGTCTCGCCAGCGGTATCGACGGCCACGTCGACGATGCCCTTCCGGTCGGCCACGGCCTCGTCGAGCAGTTCAAGGCAGGAAGGGTCTTCGGGCAGTTCGGGCGACGGTAAGCGTCTATCAGCGTGCATGGGCGGGTTCCCTGACCGAGTCGGCCGCCCGTTGATGAACTTCTGGCTCCGGGTTGTGTGCCCAATGAAAACGGCGCGACCGATTCTTAATCTTCGTTAGAGATGAAGTTAACAGTGGTTAAATTATAACCAGCGCCGCCTGGCACGTCAAGGGGAGCAGTTGGTTAGTAAACAGTGTTCAGCGTCCGTGACGAGATCGACGACGAATGGCTAAGCCGTAGCCGCCGGCAGTGGTACAGCGCCTGGCAGGAGACTGAGAATCGCGATGAGTGAGTTGGCCTATCTGGCCAGTCGACTGGCCGGACAGTGGATGAAGCAATTCGGCCCGGTCGGCCTGGGCTGGATGGATGCGCTGATCGCCGCTACGGCGACCGTCGCCGGCATCCCCCTGCTCACACGCCATCGGCCGCCGGCAAGCGCTCTGGCCGGCCAGGCTAAGTTCGCCCTCTACGATTGAGCCGTAAGACGCATCGGGCCAGCACACCTGTTCGACCGCATGTGCTATAATCGGCCCACTATGCTACCCGCCCTCCTCGACCATCTCCGCCTCAACCGCGACTTCATCGCCAACGTCGTGGCCTGGGAGCGCATCCCGGCCCGCGCGGCGCACACGGCCCCGCTGCCGGAGTGGCTCGACCCACGCATCACGGCGGCGCTGCGCGGGCGGGGCATCGACGCGCTCTATAGCCACCAGGCGGCGGCTGTCGAGGCCGCCCGCAACGGCGAGAACGTCATCGTCAGCACGGCCACGGCCAGCGGCAAGTCGTTGGCCTACACACTGCCCGTGCTGCAAGGCCTGCTGGAGCGGCCCGACGCCCGCGCCCTCTACCTGTTCCCCACCAAGGCCCTGGCCCACGACCAGGAGGCGGAAGCGGCCAGCCTCATCGCCGCCGCCCGGCTGCCGGTGGCCGTCCACACCTATGACGGCGACACGCCGCGCGGCAAGCGCTCGGCCGTCCGCGCCGCCGGCGGCATCCTGATCACCAACCCCGACATGCTCCACGCCGGCATCCTGCCTTACCATCCTTCGTGGCGGGCGCTGTTTAGCCGGCTGGAATACATCGTTGTCGACGAAATCCACATCTACCGCGGCGTCTTCGGCAGCCACGTGGCCAACGTCCTGCGCCGGCTGCAACGGTTGTGCCGCTTCTACGGCAGCGATCCGCGCGTCATCTGCGCCTCGGCGACCATCGCCAACCCCCAGGAGCACGCTGAACGATTGATCGAACAGCCGTTCACCCTGATCGACGAGTCGCAGAACGGCGCGCCGCGCGGGGCCAAGGAGTTCATCCTCTACAACCCACCCATTATCAACGAGGAGCTGGGGCTGCGCGGCAGCACGGTGCTGACGGCCAAGGACGCCGCCGTTACTTTCCTGAGCCGCGGCATCCAGACCATCGTCTTCGCCCGCGCCCGGCAGACGGTGGAGTTGCTGCTGGGCTACGTGCGCGACGATCTGGCCCACCAGGGGCGNNGGGCTGCGCCACGGCACGGTGCGCGGCGTCGTGGCGACGAACGCGCTGGAGCTGGGCATCGACATCGGCCAACTCGACGCCGCCGTGCTGACCGGCTATCCCGGCACGGTGGCTAGCACGTGGCAGCAGGTCGGCCGCGCCGGGCGGCGGGCGGAGCGCTCGGCGGCCGTCCTCATCGCCGGCAGCAGCGCGCTCGACCAGTACCTCTGCCTGCACCCGCGCTATCTGTTCGGCCGCTCGCCGGAGCACGCCCTGACCAACCCCGACAACCTGCCCATCCTGACCCGCCACCTGCTGTGCGCGGCCTACGAACTGCCCTTCACCGCCGATGAGCCGTTCGGCAGCTTCGAGCGCGTCGGGCCGGTGCTGGACGAACTGGCCCGCGCCGGCGATCTGCACGCCAGCCGCGACCAGTACCACTACGTCGGCGACGCGCCGTCGGCCGGCGTCTCGCTGCGCACCGGCGGCGACGACAACGTGGTCATCCAGGACATGAGCGGCGACGAGCCGAACGTCATCGGCCAGATCGACCTGGCCGGGGCGGCCTCGACGGTCTACGAAGGGGCGATCTACATGCATCAGGCGCAGACCTATCTGGTCGACCGGCTGGACTGGGAGAGACGCATTGCCGAGGTGCAACCGGTCAACGTCGATTACTACACCCGCGCCGCCATCGGCAGCACCATCAGGCGGCTGGAGGCGGTGGCCGAGCGGAGCGCCGGCGGCCTGCTGGTCGCCCACGGCGAGACGACGGTCGTCACCCAGGCCACTGCCTTCCGCAAGATCCGCCGCTACACGCAGGAGACACTCGGCAACGGCCTCATCGACCTGCCGGCCATGACGCTGGAGACGACCGGCTACTGGCTGGTGTTCAGCGAGGCGCTGACCGACCGGCTGGAAGAACTGGGCATCCTGCTGCGGCCCAACGACTATGGGCCGAACTGGGGGCAGCAGCGGCAACTGGTGCTGGAGCGCGACGGCCGCCGCTGCCGGACGTGCGGGGCGCGGGCCGAAGAGTTCCTGCTCCACATCCACCACATCCGGCC
>CXWK01035482.1_pt1 | contig 14302 bp, 11 predicted proteins | sample 590851 | NCBI WGS metagenome assembly CXWK01 (sample SAMEA3498364, study PRJEB10139) | wastewater metagenome | biome: wastewater treatment plant; material: activated sludge | place: Denmark | collected 2014-08-01 | reverse complement strand
ATGCAAACGAAGCCTATCCAATGAGAAGTAAAGAAGAAGCCCACGATTACAGATATTTTCCTGATCCAGATTCGCTTCCTGTTATTGTTGATGAAGAATGGAAAAATGAAATAAGTAAATCTCTTCCTGAGTTACCTGAAGCTAAATTAAAAAGATTTGTGTCAGTTTTTTCACTTCCTGTTTATGATTCCGAAGTCCTCACACAGACTAAATCACTGGCTAGTTATTATGAAAAAGTGATTTCAGTTACTGATGAATATAAAATTGCAAGTAACTGGGTAACAGGTGATGTACTTGCTGTAATAAATGATAAAAAAATTGATATTTCCGATTTCCCTATATCACCGCTAAATTTGGGTAAGCTTATTAATCTTATTAAAGCTGGAACGATAAGCGGAAAAATTGCTAAAGAAATATTTCCTTTAATGTTGGAAAATAATTCTGATCCTGAACAAATAGTAACTGAAAAAAATCTTGTTCAGATTTCAGATACATCAGAAATTGAAGCGATTATTCAAAAGATTATTAATGCGAATGCGGGACAAGTTGACGAATATCGTTCAGGTAAAGAAAAAGTTTTTGGATTTTTTGTTGGACAGGTGATGAAAGAATCAAAAGGTAAAGCCAATCCAAAGCTTGTTAATGAGATTTTAAAGAAGATGTTGTCAAAGTAGTACAAGATCATGTCTACCTTGATAGAGGTTGTCATTCCCACGAAAGTGGGAATCCATTTCGTAATTAGAGTTTGGGATTCCCGTTTCCACGGGAATGACAACAGTCGATTTATAAGATAAGACGTACAATATTTCAATTATATATAATGGAGAAAACAAATTGTCATTTCAGGAAAAACTGAAAAACTTTTTTAAGAAAAAAGAAAAACCAAAACCAACTACAATTGCTGGTAAAATTGCTGAATTTTTCAAACAATTAGCATTTGCTGGTATTGCTGCACTTGTAATAATAACTTTTGTTATTCAAAATACCAGAATACCAACTGGATCTATGGAAGACACGATTTTAATAGGAGATTTTGTACTTGTAAATAAATTTATTTATGGTTCAAGTTCACCACGTTATATCCCTTTTACAGAAGTGGCACTTCCCTATTTTACACTTCCGGCATTTAAAGATCCAAAACCAAAAGATATTGTTGTGTTTGAATACCCGGGTGATAGAGATCAACTTGTACCAAATGAAAAAAATCTCAATTATGTTAAACGGTGTATCGGCACTCCGGGTGATACAGTTGAAATAATAGATAAAGTTGTTTTGGTTAATGGTAAAGAATTCTGGAAACCTCCTTTCATTAAATACTATGGTGGGCAATACGGCAGTTACTTAAGGCCTTTTCCAAAAGGATATGTGCAACCACGAATTTTCCCGAAAGGAATGCCCTGGAATGAAGATAATTATGGTCCTTTGGTTATACCCAAAAAGGGAATGACAATTCCATTGAACATTTACAATGTTGAACAGTGGAGAACAATAATCGATAGAGAATATGGAAACAGAGTTGTTGAGATTAAAGGTAATGCAGTGGTGGTTGATAATATTCCTGTTTCATCATACACATTTAAAAAAGATTATTATTTCATGATGGGTGATAATAGAGATAACAGTGCAGATAGCCGATTTTGGGGTTTGGTACCTCGTGATGCCGTAATTGGTGAAGCTTTTATTACACTGTTTTCCTGGGATAGAGAAATTCCGTTTTCTGAGTTATTTAAATTGTTAAGTTCAATAAGACCAGATAGAGTTTTAAAACTTTTACATTAGTATTTTATCTTCCTCTAAGAAAATAGAAGATGACATCTTTCTAAAAAGATGTCATTTTTTTTATTTAAATATCTAAACCACAAAACAATAAATTGATTCCAAAGCTATAATAACAATTCAGAGAAATAAGACATAATAAGAAATAGGTGTGATTTCAAAAACTACTGTGACTAAGTCAATAAATTCCAAACCGAATTACTTTATAGATTTCAGAAATTGAATTAAATCAAACAAAAAAAGGCGATCCGAAGATCGCCTTTAATTTAGGAACAAGTTTACAAATTAGAATGAGTATCTCAATCCTAATTGCATCTGCCAGCGTGAAGCTAGATCTAAAGAAGACCAAGCAGTATTAGTTGCTGGTTTTGTAAATGAATAAACTGGTCTACCTGTTGCAGGATCAGTACCGCGTAAGGTTACAAGACTATAAGTATCCTGTGGAGTTGTTTCGAACCAGCCCCATTCACTGTTAATAAGATTCATAAAGTTTAAGATATCTAAAGATAACTGGAATTGACCTATTGGAGTTGAGAATGCCTGAGCAACTCTAACATCAAGAACATCATTCCAAGGATTACGAGCAGCGTTCCTTTCTGACATCTTTCCTTTATTTTCAGATAAGTAATCATTGTTATCGATAAAAGCAAAAAGATCGGTGTACATTTGTGCATTAGGAACATAAGCACCACCGGTAATAGCTCCTAACAATATATCATCATTACTTCCTGGAATAAATAACAAGTCATTTCCATTAAATCCATCATTATTCAAATCACCGTTAACTGTAAAAGAGAATGGACGACCTGATTGATAATTATAGAAGAATGAAAATGTAGTTGGTGAATTAGCAAAAAACTCAATACTATAAGAAACAGATGCAAATGCTCTATGTTCAAGATCAAAACTTGAAGTTGTAAGAGGTGGTGTATTTGCATCAACTGAAATTGGATTAAATCTGATCTGAGATAGTGCTTGTGATGAAAGAACACTATTCTGATCTTTAGCAACACCATAAGTATAAGCAAGATTAAATCCTAAGCCCATTGGTACGTTTCTCTGTAATTGAGCTGTAAAATTATAAGTATAACCTTGATCTGTGTTTTTTAATACAAGAACATCATTAAAGTTATTATTTTTTCTATCTGTTCCGCCAAATCTTGGTCTTCCATCATCAACTATTGTACTTGTTGATGCAACAGTATTTAGTTTTTCATATATAAGGTCGTTGATAGATTTTGAATACATAAATTCAACTGTACCAATCATTCCCCAAGGTAATTCCTGATCAATACCCAAATTAGCTCTTAAGATTTGTGGAAATTTAAAATCAGGATCAACAAGATTGATTTCTGATCTTAATGTTGGAGCACCTGTACCAGGATCACCAACGCCAGGTTGATTATAAGGATCAACTGAAAATCCAACATTACCACCACTTGACTGGTTGATTTGTGCAGTCAACAAACCGGTATTTCCGTAATTGTTTGACATCCAAACGTAAGGAATACGACCTGTGAATACACCGACACCACCGCGGATCTGAGTAGATTTGTTTCCAAAAAGATCCCAGTTGAATCCAAGTCTTGGTGAAAACATTACGTTACCACTTGGAACATCACCAGTTGAATAACCTGGGAAATATTTTGAAACTGAGTCATTAACACCTGGTTCTGTTGGTAAAAATGGGATATCTGCTCTAACACCAAAAGTTAATTTAAATGTTGGGAACATTGTCCATTCATCCTGAATATAAAAACCTAACTGGTTAACACTAAATTGTGCAGCTGGTTTATAATCGCTTGTTCTTGAGTAAGCACGTTCATAATAGCTTGGTGTATTATTTTCAAGATTGGTTAAATTTGAAAATTCATAATAGCCATAAAAAGATCTAATGAATAAATTTCTAAATGAGAAAAATTCATTATGTGTACCGATTGTAATTACATGATTACCTGCAAATATGGAAAAGTTATCAGTAAGTTCTAATACATCCTGATCCAATTCGTTAGCTGAAGAAAATCTATCTGGACCAGCAATAAGAGTTCCAGCAGTTTCAAGTACTCTAACTTCAGGAGTTAATGTACTGATTCCAGCTCTTCTATCACGGATAGATGTAAATCCAAGAATAAATTCATTTGAAATATTTTCATTGTTAGTACTGTTAATTTGGAGCACTGTTGAATTAGTTATGTTTCTAATTCTATATGCTAATGTGCTGAATGATAACTGATTGTTTGCTGTACGGCCATCAAGAATATCGCGATACGCGTGAACATAATTATGACGTAAAGTAATTTTATGGTTTTCTGATTGGTTAAGATCAAACCTAATAAAGAATTTTTGGCTTGGTTGTTCAGTTGTGAAAGCTTCCTTTGTTCCAACGTTCATACCTTTACCGCTTAGAATTTGTGCAAATCTATCAGAAAGTAATTTTAGTGTATCTGCACCAGTAACTAATGAAATGTTGCTAAGAGGTAAATCTCTTTGTGTCATTTCACCATTAACAAAGAAGAATAATTTATCTTTAACAATTGGTCCGCCCAATCTAAATCCATATTGATACTCTTTAAATTCTGGGTATTCTTGATTGGTTTCTTTAAATCCTGCATTACCAACTAAAGATTCATTTCTTCCAAAACCAAAGATCGAACCTCTAAATTGATTTGTTCCACTACGTGTAATAGCGTTAATACCACCACCGGTAAAACCGCCGTATTTAACATCGTAAGGAGCAACAACAACTTGAAACTCCTGAATAGCATCCAATGAAACTGGATTTGTATTTGTTTGGCCGCCAGGTGTTCCTGTTGCACCTAATCCGAATAAATCGTTGTATTGTGTACCATCAATCTGAATGTTATTATAACGATTACTTCTGCTTGCTACCGAACTGCTATTCCCAGAAAATTGAGGAGAAAGTTTAGCAAATTCCTGGAAGCTTCTTGTAACAGTTGGTACTAATTCAATGTCTTTAGCAGTAACGTTTTGTCCTGCACCAGTTCTATTGCTGGAAATAATTGAGTTCTTTTCACCAACAACTGTAATATCACCAAGTTCAACAGCTTCTTCGTAAAGAGTGTAATCTAACTTAGCGTTTTGTCCCAATTGTAATGTTTGTCCTTCATAAACTTGAGGTTTAAAACCGACAAAAGAAACAGTAACTTTATAAGGACCACCGGTTCTAAGACCGTTTAAATTATATTTTCCATCAACACGTGATGTTGTACCATATTCTGTTCCTGATGGTATGTGAACAGCTAATATGTTAGCGCCGGGAAGCGGATCGCCATTTGAATCAACTACCATTCCATTCATAGCTGCTGTTGTAACACCCTGAGCATAGATATTTCCTTGCATCAAAGTGAAAGAAACCAACAGGAGCATAAAAAATGATAGTAATGAGTAACGATTAATCATTGTTTCTCCTTGAGATAGTTTAGGGATAGTGCATTTAAGATAAGTTTAATAGTAAATTTTTTCTGCATAGCAAAGAATCAATAAATTGTATAAGAAATATGAGGGTAATGATTTTTTTATGCAAGCATGGATTGGTGATTTTTTAAAATTAATATTTTGTTAATCTTACTCAATTATTTGCTTTTTAAAATAGTTGTATTTTTTAACTATAATCACATTATTTATATTTACAACCACAACATTCCTAAATAAGGGAGTCTCCAGAAAAATGCAAAAGTACAAATTTTTTACTCTTTTAATTATCGTCATATTTTTTTCCCAGGGATCTTATCATTCACAATCTAAAAATTACACTATACTTGTATCGTTTGATGGTTTTAGATGGGATTATGCTAACAGAGGATTCACTCCAAATTTAGAATTTATAAAAAAAAATGGAGTGCACGCATTATCGTTAAAACCTTGCTTCCCTTCAAAAACTTTTCCTAATCATTTTTCAATTATTACCGGAATGTATCCTCAAAATCACGGAATTATTGCTAATAATTTTTTGGATCCTATAACTGGTAAATTGTATAAAGTTGGAGATACAACTGAAGTGCGAAATCCAAAATGGTACAAAGGTGAGGCGATTTGGGAAACAGCTAAAAGGCAAGGAGTTATTACTGCAAGTTACTTTTGGCCTGGTTCTGAAGTTAATCTCGAGTACAGAAGACCAACTTATTATGAAAAATACGAACATAAACGAGACTATGAAGAAAGAATTAATGGCGTGTTAAATTGGTTAAAACTTCCATTTAATAATCGCCCAAAGTTTATTTCACTTTATTTTGATGCAACAGATACTTACGGCCATAGATACGGTACAAATTCAGCAGAAGTAGATAATAGTATTATGAGATTGGATAGTTTAATAGGAAAGTTGTTTAACGGATTACATGAAATTGATCTTTATGACAGCACAAATGTTATCATCGTTTCTGATCACGGAATGGTGGATATAAGTAATGAGAAAATAATTAATGTAGATAAAATCCTAAATGAACTTAAACCCAAATTAATTGATTATGGTCCGGTTATGTATGTATTACCAGAAGAAAATCAAACAGAAAATATTTATAACAAATTAAAGTTAGCTGAAAATCACTTCAAAGTTTATAAACGTTCTGAAATACCAGAATATTTTCATTTTTCAAAGAATCCTTTAATTTCGGATATTGTTTTAATTGCTGAACCCGGTTGGAATTTAATGACCAATAAAGATGTTAGTAGATATGGGAATATGAAATCGGGTGGAAATCATGGATATGATAACAATGCAATAGAAATGCACGGTATATTCTTTGCTATCGGCCCAGATTTTAAGCAAGGCTATACAACCGGAACTATAGAAAATATAGATATTTATCCTTTACTTGCAAAAATACTTTGTATCTTTCCAAATAATAATATTGATGGAAAACTTGAACGAATTGAACATCTATTAAAATAGTTTTTTCAAATAATAACAAACTTTATTTTGTACTTAGTATATATTTAAAAAAGTCGAAAGAAAAATATTGAATCATCTTAATCTTAGTTACACAAAAGGTAAACTTAATAGTGGATTAGAATATATTCTTTACCAGGATAAATCCTTACCTCTTGTTTCAGTAAATATTTGGTATAAAGTAGGCTCTGCATATGAAACTAAAGGTAAAACCGGTTTGGCTCACTTGTTTGAACATATGATGTTTCAGGGATCTGAAAATGTTGCTAAAGAAATGCATTTCAGACACATTCAGGAATCTGGGGGAACTTTAAATGGTTCAACATCCACAGATAGAACAAATTATTATGAAAAACTACCCGCTAATTATCTAGAACTAGCTCTCTGGCTTGAATCGGATAGAATGGGATATTTTCTTCCTGCACTTACTCAGGAAAAACTTGATAATCAAAAAGATGTTGTAAAGAATGAAAGATTGGAACGATACGATAATCAACCTTATGGATTAGCATGGGAACTTATTAATACAAATCTTTATCCTGCAAACCATCCTTACAGTTGGTCAACAATTGGGATTTTAAATGATATTGAAAGCTACACATTAGAAGATGTTGAAAAATTTTTTAAGAATTATTATTCCCCAAATAATGCGTGTCTGGTAATAGCCGGTGATTTTGAGGAAAATGCAACTATCGATTTAATTGAAAAATATTTCGGATCAATTAAATCTTTTGAATCAAATCATAAACCAAAAACATCTACAGCCAAACTAGAGAAAAACATATTAGTTGAATATAAAGATAATGTGCAGCTTGATAGAATTTATCTTGCATGGAATTCAGATATTATTTTTGGAGAAAGTGATTCTACGTTAGAAGTTGCTGCAGATATTTTATCGGGTTCAAAAAACTCACGCTTGTACAAAAAACTTGTTTTTGATTTACAGATCGCTCAAGATGTTACTGCATTTCAATATTCGGGAAAATTCGGCGGACAGTTTATGATCATTTCTACTGCTCGACCTGGAGTTACTCTTGATAAAATTAAGAATATAATTTTAGAAGAGGTTAAACTTATCGGGAATGATGGTGTATCAAGCAAGGAGCTTGAAAAATCTAAAAACGGAATTAAAGCACAGTTTATTTATGCAATGCAAAACCTTGATACGATTGCGGATTATCTAAACCACTACAATTACCATTTGGATGAACCGAATTCATTTGAGTTTGATCTTGAACGCTACAATTCAGTTAATAATGAGTTATTAAAAGCAGCTGTTAATAAATATCTTACAAAACCATTTGTTGAACTTCGCATAACACCCAAAGGATGATTGAATGACTATTGATCGTAAAAATAAACCGAGTACAAATTTTAATATTGATTTTAATCTTCCGAATCCGAAAGAATTTTTTTTAGATAATGGTTTACGTGTTATCCTTGTAACAAAGGATAAACTTCCAATGATTAGAATGTATATGATGATAAATGCGGGAAGTAAATATGATTTTGAGAGTAAAAATGGTTTAGCATATTTAACTTCACTTGTTATGGATGAAGGCGCAGACAATCTCAATGCCTTACAATTAAGTGATGAATTTGATCTGCTTGGTGCAAATTTTAATTTATCTACAGAGAATGATTTAATAAATATAAGTCTTCAATCTCTTACAGATAAATTTGAAAATGCTCTTGAGTTGTTTTCAAAAGTATTATTAAAACCAAATTTTCATGATGATGATTTTGAGCGTGAAAAGAAGAAACTGATAACAAGAATTCTGCAGAGCAAAGATGAACCTGATTATTTAGCGGACCAGATATTTGACAAGATTATTTTTGGTAATAAAAGTGGTTATGCATCGCCCGTCTCTGGTTACAAAGAAACTGTTGAAACTATTTCTGTTGAAGATGTCAAAAATTTTCACAAAAGTTTTTTTTCGCCATCAAATTCTTCGGTTGTTGTTGTGGGGAATATATCTCAGATGGAACTTTCAAACTCTTTAAATAAATATTTACCTGATTGGAAGAACAACAATAACAACTTTACATTTCTAAATGAATCACCTCAGCAGACAAAGCGGATTTATGTTTATCACAAAGAAGATTCCGTGCAAACAGAAATAAGGGTTGGACATATTTCACCTAACAGAAACAACGATGATTATTTTAAGCGAATGTTATTAAATACAATTCTTGGTGGACAATTTACAAGTAGAATAAATTTGAATCTTCGCGAAAGAAACGGATATACTTATGGAGCAACTTCCAGATTTCAATACTATAAAGATTCAGCTTTTTTTGAAGTAACAACATCTGCGGGAATTGAAAATTCTGTTAATGCACTAAAAGAGATTTTATTTGAATTAGAAAACATTCATAACGGGGTAACTGATAATGAAGTAGAATTTGCTAAATCATCTATAACAAAAAAATTTCCATTAAACTTTGAAACTCATCGGCAGATTTCAGCAAGTTTAACCGGAAAAATATTATACAATTTACCTGATAATTATTTTCATAATTATATAAATAGTGTTAACTCAGTATTAAAATCGGAAATTAATAAAGCAGCAAAAGATTTTATTAACAATGACAATCTTTCTATTGTGCTGATCGGTGATAAAAATTTAATTTTACCTAAACTGAGCGAAATACCGATTGAGGTTTCAGAGGTTAATTTGTTTGGAGATATAGTTTAGTTTTGTTTTAAATCAGGTGGATTTTTTATGAAGATATCACCCGGATAAATAAACTTAAACCCAATTTTTCTGTAAGCAGGTATTAAATTAATTATTGAGGAAAATTCATCAGCACTAACAAGTAAAACTTTTTCATCTTTACTTTGTAATGTCTGCATAAAATTCTGAAAATTATCTTCAGCATTTACGTTAGATGAGGACAATACACTTAATGATGAAGAATGAACAAGCAATATCCCTCTTTTCTTCAATTCTGATTCGATAATCTTAAAATTGTTTGATTCAAATAAATCAGACTGAACATCTATAATAAAAAATGCAGCTGAATAGAACGCTCCAACTATTTCTTTTATGGATTTTTTAATCCTATTTTCAGAAAGTTTATCGGATAACGTAAAGTTTAGTTCGGTGATATTATCATTAAGTAACAAAGCATAACGCTTACTAGCTTTTGCTAGTAAACTAAGACTTTTTTTAGATTCTTCGCAGGGAATTAGTACACAGTAATAAAGTTCCGGCGTCGCTAAAATTGAGTTAAGAATTTCTTCATCACTTAGGGGCAGATCTATTACTAAAAATGAAGCTGTTCCATATTGTCTTTTAATGTCATCAGAATAAATAAACTCGGCTGCTAATTTTAAATGTTTACCGGAGGTAATTTTTAACAATGTCTTTTTTGTTTTAATCAATTCTTCTGCATTAATTTCAATATCATAATCCCATAAAAGATTTTTTATTTCAAGATTTAATAGTTGTATAGGTACATCTTTTGGAACATTAACAAGATAAGTTGAGTAGAGCGAATCACCAACAATATCTTTTAGTTTTTTCTTTACAATCCAATTCCCCGAAAAGCCAAAATTGCTTAACGCAGTCTTAAATATATGATCTAACTCAATTCCCGAAATTGCTTCTCTATTTTTAGGTGGCTCATTTTTACTAACAAATTTTGTAACAACAATGTTTACCACCAAAAGAATAATTACAATTCCTAAAAGAACAAAAGTAATTTTTTTTAACAACGAAAGCTTAAGCATTAGTTTCTTAGTTTAGATTTGAAATTAACTTGATATTAATTTCAAATAAAAGTTTACAATTTTTTAAATGCTAAAATTTTTATTTATTGGAAAAAGAAGGTTTTCGTTTTTCTAGAAAAGCCTTCGTACCCTCTTGAAAATCATCCGTTCCGCAACAAAGAGCAAAGAGTGATGCTTCCATATTTTGTCCTTCTTTAAGTGAGACTTCATCAACAACTTTAACAGCTTTTAATGCTAACCTGATTGCTTGCTGACCTTTGCTTGCAATTTTAGCTGCCATTTCAAGTGCTTTACTTTGCAATTCACTTTGCGGATAAACTTTATTGACTAATCCAATTCTTAGAGCTTCATGTGCATCAATCATATCAGCAGTTAAAATCATTTCTGCTGCTCTGCCAGAATTTATCAATCTTGTTAATCGCTGTGTACCACCATAGCCAGGAATAATTCCCAGGTTAACCTCAGGCTGACCAAATTTTGCATTATCACTTGCAATTCTTATGTGGCAAGCTAATGCTAACTCGCATCCACCACCGAGTGCAAATCCATTTACAGCAGCGATTACAGGTTTTTCAAATTTTTCGATTAATGAAAAAACTGATTGTCCAAATTCTGCAAACTTTTTCCCATCAAGCATATTAAGTCTGTTTATTTCAGAAATATCTGCTCCTGCCACAAAAGCCTTTTCACCACTGCCAGTAACAATAATTATAAAAATGTTATCGTCTGATTTAAGTTTTTCAAAAACCAGTTTAATTTCTTGCAGTGTTTCATGATTTAGAGCGTTTAGCTTATCAGGTCGGTTTAGGGTTACAATTGCAATATTATCAGTAACGGTTATTAAAATATTTTTGTATTCCATTTTTGCCTCTAGAGATTAATATATAAAGGAATTCTTACTTTTAGATCTACTGATAGAAATTGATTAGTTGGCATATAATTGTAGGCCGCTAAAAATTCCATCATAAACATTGATACACCTGCTCCGGCACTAAATCCAAATTTACTTTCATCTTCCAAAAAATTATTTCTATCGGAATTCTGATCAAATTCGTGAAGTCTTTGATAGTATGTGTAGGTTGCAGATATCTGAACTATCGGCATTAAAAGAACTATGTTTTCTAATAGAGGCGAAAAATAATATCTGGCACCAATATTAACAGGTAAAGCATTTGTATGATAGTTTGAGTATTCAGATTCCTGAAAGAAATTTTGTGAGCCTGGATATTGTTCAAATCCAACATTTGCAAAAATGAAAATAGGAAGAAATTCATTATCAGTGTAAGTAAATTCAACATTTAATCCGTAGCCTATATCGGTTGTATTAGAAAAATCTCCCAACGGCAATCTTGGTCCAACACCGAATGCTACAAAAAAACCTGTTGCTTTACTCTCCGGAGGTTTTTCTGCAAACAGATTTATTTGAACAGCTATAAAAACAATTATTATATATTTAATTGTATTAATCATTTCAATCAATATTAGTTAAAAATGTTTTTATCAAACTTACTGCTCATTCCTATAATCTAAAGTTGTAATGGTCACATTATGATGTGCAAACTTACCACCAAAGTATCCCGTTTGAAATACAAAATAATTACCAAGCAAAGAAAAAATAATAAATAAAAAAACGATTACCTTTGTAAGTCGTTTTTTCTGAAATAAAAATAATCTTATAAATAATAATGCAGTAAAATACCAAACTGTAATATTTGCATAGGTTTGATGGTTATAAAAATATTCTCGACTTTGGTCTGACCACTCTTTGACCAGTTCAAAAGCTTGATTGCCAGATAAAACTGAAATTAAGGCTCCAATCACACCAATTACTAAAAACAAGAATGCCGATTTATTAAAAAATTCCTTTTGAGTAATCAGGTACAATAATTCTATTAAAGAGTATCCAGTAAGGAATGCTATAGGAAAATGAACTACTTTAATATGTATATCCGCTAAAAATTCCATATCAAATATTATCCAATCAAAACAGATCCGCCATTAACATTTAATATTTCTCCATTTACATGTCTCGAAAGATCTGAAGCGAGAAATAATACTGGACCAGCAATATCATCGGCAGAAGCAATTCTTTTTAAAGGTATTTTTTTAAGTTCTTCATCTAGACTTTTTTTATTAGTTAAAGCGGACTTAGACATATCAGTTAAAACCCATCCCGGTGCTACGCTATTAACATTGATATTATATTGCCCTAATTCTGCAGCAAGAGATTTTGTAAAAGAAATCATTCCGCCTTTGGATGCAGCATAATGCGAATAATTGGATTCACCTCTTTGCCCTGCTGTTGATGAGATATTAATTATTTTCCCAAACCTTCTTAATTTCATAGAAGGAATAATAAATTTTGAAAACAAAAACATAGAAGTTAAGTTAACTTTTAATGTCTCTTCCCATTGTGATAGAGTCATTTTATTAATTTTACCTTCTTTCCAAATTCCAATATTATTAACCAGAATATCAATATGACCAAAATCTTTTAGTACCGATAAGACTCCATTTTTAATTTCTGATTCATCGTTAACGTTAACTTTGTACCCCCTGCATTTAGCTATTTTTTCATATCGTTTTTCTAACTTAACTGCTAAAGCAGGATTTGCGTTATAAGTAAATGCAACAGAGGCACCGGCCATACAAAAATACTTTACGCAAGCAGCACCAATTCCCCTCGAGCCGCCAGTAATAAGAACTTTTTTTGATTTTAGATTTAACATTATTAGTACTCCACTTTATACAAAAATAATCCTTTAGCAGGAACAGAATCATAAGACTCTTCTCTACTTTTTGAGTTAAAAATATCTCTTACAAAAGATTCAGAAAAATCAAGCTCATGTGCTTTTAATATAGTACCCGCAATTGCTCTCACCATTCCATGTAAAAAACGATTTGCTTGTATATAAAAAAAAGTTAGATCAGCAGTTTTACGCCAATGTAAATTATACAATGTGCAATTTTTGTTATCAAGTTCCGGCGTTTTACGACTGAATGATGAAAAATCATGCTCACCAAGAAAATATTTACTTAACTTATTGAGCTTTACAATATCTATTTTTTTATGATAAAAATAAGAATAATTAAGGTAGAATGGGGATTTTTTACACGTTAGGATATAAAAATAAGTCCTTCTTCTGGCATCAAATCTTGAGTGAAATTTTTGATCAACTTCTTCCATAGAAGAAATTGAAATATCAAACGGAAGTATAGAATTTAATGAATGCTTAAATCTATATATATCAATTTCATTTTCAGTTCTAAAATTTGCAACCTGCCCTAAAGCGTGCACACCAGAATCAGTTCTTCCTGAGCCTATCAGGTTGATTTTTTGCTTAATTAAAATTTCAAGAGCCTCAGTAATTCGTTGTTGAATAGTATCACTGTTTTTTTGAATTTGCCATCCGGCATATTCTGTTCCATCATACTGTATAGTCAGTTTATAATTTTTCAAAAATATTTTAGAATATTATTATTATTGCAAAGATAACTTCTAATTAAAATTATAACAATTAACAACCAATAATCATTTTTAGCTTAATTATATCGTTAAGTTAGCGGAAATATTAATAATTTTATTAGCATTAAAATTATTTCTTCTTATCTTAAGGAAGCATAAATTAAATCAATTAAATCTCTAAACTAAATTAAACCTTAAAGATGAAACTAAAGTCACATCCTGCTTTAGATTCTGATAATAAGAATAATACCACTTTGTCTGAACAAGAAAATCTACAAAAATATAAAGCAGTTTTTGATAATCATCCGCTTATCCATCTCACTATTTCTTTAGATAGAAAAATCACTTCCATAAATAAAAACGGGGCAAATGAATTAGGTTATAGTGTAGTGGAATTAATTGGTTCAGATCTTTC
>CXWK01011594.1_pt2 | contig 14302 bp, 11 predicted proteins | sample 590851 | NCBI WGS metagenome assembly CXWK01 (sample SAMEA3498364, study PRJEB10139) | wastewater metagenome | biome: wastewater treatment plant; material: activated sludge | place: Denmark | collected 2014-08-01 | reverse complement strand
GATCTGCTCCAAGATCGTGGTCGCCAATGCAACGGCGCGAACGGTCTTTACCAAGCTCATCGAGCCCAGCCTGTTGCCTGAGGATTTCAATCGCGACATCCGCAACATCCGCTGCGAAAGCACCGTGTTTCGCGTCAATCTGGTTCTGAAATCCTTGCCGGATGCACCTGTCTTTGCCCAGGCCGCGCGCGAAGACGGTGTTCTGTCGCAAATGACGATCGCCCCCAGCGTGGCCTATATGGAACGCGCGCATCGTATCGCCCAGGAAGGCGAGATTGCCGATGAGCCGTTCCTGATCGTGAAGGTGCCGTCGATGGTGGACCCGACGCTTACGCCTCCCGGACAGCACATCATAAACATCTTCGGCGGCCATGCTCCCTACACGCTCGCCAGGGGCACCTGGGACGAGCGGCGCGAGGAGCTGTGGGCAAATGTTCTGAAAGTCCTGAAGACCCAGTTTCCAGATATCGAGGGTCATATCCTGCATAGACAGGTGATGACGCCGCTAGACCTGGAACGGATTTTCGACCTGCCGAACGGTCATGTGCATCACGGCGAAATCAGCGCCGATCAGATGTTCTTCTGCCGGTTCTCGCCGAACTATGCCGACTATCGGAGTCCGATCGAACGGCTCTACCAAGCCAGCGCGTCGGTTCATCCGGGTGGCGGCGTTACCGGCGTTCCAGGGCACAACGCCGCCAAGGTCATCCTGGAAGACCGAGCGAAATGGAGCTGAGTCCATGCTGATCGATTTTTCCAGCCGCCCGCCGCTGCCTGAATTTTCCCCCGCCGCACTGCATCTGCAGAATTATCGACGGGTCTATCGGGCGAGCGAGACGCTCTCGGCGGGTTCGAAGGCTACCCAGGGCCTGGACGGGTATCTGGAGACCTATGAAAGACTCGGGACACGCCATGTCGTGCTGAAGGCGCGGGATGTCAGCACGACGTTCGGTTTCAAGATCGCCAACGAGCTGGTGTCCGATTTCGTCAAGACGCACGGCCCGCGCTTCGTCGGCTTCGCGGGTGTCGATCCCTATCGGGCGGACGCGGTGGAGGCGTTCGATCATGCGGTGAACCACCTCGGGCTGCGTGGCCTCAATCTTCAGTGCTTCGAGCTGAAGATGACGCCCGACGATGCGCGACTGTTTCCGCTTTATGAAAAAGCGATCGAGCTCGATGTTCCGGTCAACATCCACTGCGGCATCAACTTTTCCACGCATACGCCGATGTCCGTGGGCAAGCCGGAATATCTGGACAATCTCATGGTCCGCTATCCCGAACTGCGGGCCATAGCCTCGCCGCCGGGATGGCCCTGGGTACAGGAACTGATCGGCGTGGCATGGCGCCATCCTAACCTTTACATCGGCCTTCTTGCCGTCCGCCCCAAGCTGCTTGCAAAGGCGCATTCGGGATACGAGCCGCTGCTCCAGTACGGTCGTACGATCTTGAAGCACAAGATGATCTTCGGGTCGGCTTTCCCGATGATGCCGGTCGATACCGCGGTCGCGGACGTCGACAGCCTTGACTTGAGTTGCGAGGTACGCAACCTGTGGCTGTATGATAACGCGGCGCGTTTTCTCGGACTTGACCCACGTGGTGAAACAGTGCGTTAGACGTCTTCGAAACGATGACGCGTGCTTTTCGGTCTGCTTGCGAGACGGGATTCCAATCTATTCTTGAGTTAAGAGCTGAATTTGCATGTCTGATTTGAAAGCTAGGTCGCGGGGGGCTGCCGGGAAAACGATGTCGGCCAGCCGTGACGACCAGGTGGTCGACCGCCGTCGCAGCCTCATCGAGGCAGCGGTCAAGGTTATTTCCAAGCGGGGCCTTACAGGCGTCACGATCAGTTCGATCGCCGCCGAGGCGAAATGTTCCTACGGCGTCGTCTCCTTTCATTTCCAGTCGAAGGAGGGCATCATCTTCGCGGCGCTGGACCATACGGCTGCGGAGTACGAGGCCAATCTCACCCGGCTCGACGCTTCGGCGCTCGGCCCGGCGGACCGCATCCGCCGCATGATCGATACCGATTTCAGCCGCAATGCGGCCGGCCGTCATACGATTGCCTTGTGGTTGGCTTTCTGGGCCGAAGCGATCCGGGTTCCCGCCTACCACAAAAGATGCGCAGATCTGCGCCAACACTATAACCGGGCCGTCTGCGCCGACATGACCGAGCTTGCGCAGTTGCGTGGCGTATCGATCGATGCCGCGCAGTTGGCGATGTCGCTAAATGCCCTAATCTCGGGACTCTGGGTCGAGAATCTGGTGTCGATGATGCCTATGGCCGAAGGCCAGAAGATTGCTCGCGAGGCTTGCCTAGCCTTCATGCGCTGGCACTTCCCCGAAGACTTCTGAAGGGCCATGCCATGGCCCAGCAGAGATAGGGGTCGATCGGCGTGTCGTCGATCAGCAGCGGCTCGTGCAGCTCGAAATCGGCCTCGACCGCCGGCACGGCTCAGGGTCGGGCAACGGAAGAGATCGCGCTCTTCCATCAGCGTGCCGAAATGCGCATAGATCCACCCCTCTACGTCGAGGCTAGAAAGATAGTCGCGCGTCGTCATCGCAAGTGACTTACGGGCGAAATCGGTGGCGGAGGTCAACAGGCTCGGCTGGCGCTCGTCCAGGTATTCCGCGAACCAGGCGCCGAATAGTGTCGTGCAATGGATTGCGGCCGCGCTGTAGACTCTCCACGGCCACGGCAGGTCGACTTCGACCACCTCGGCTCCCAGCGAGCGGAAGATGTTGACCGCTCGCAGGATGTTGGCGCGGACGTCGCGGTCGATCTCGATGAAACCGAAGTCGAGCGAATAGGCGATCCTCCAGCCCCGGTGTCGCCGGTACCGCCCGCAAGGCGGCTTGAAGCCGACAACGCTGCAGGCCGAAGCGGAATGCGAATGGAGCCGCCGATGTCGGAGCCCGTCGCCAGAGTGGTCAACCCGGCTACTAGGGCCGCTCCCGAGCCGCCCGACGAACCGCTGGGGGGTGAAATCGGCGTAGAGAACCGATCCGTAGATCGTAATCTTGCCGGCCATCATGTTTTCGTCCTTGAGGGCGGTCACAATGCCTTCCAGGGGGCGTAGGTCCGGCGCGCGCGGCATTGCGGGATTCCGCGCACCGCGCCTGCTCCATGGCTTCGTCGGCATAGGTGAAGCAGACGGCATTGAGGCTCGATGCACTTGCGGCTATGCCGCGTCGGTTGTGCCTCGAGCAGTTCCACGGGAGACAATCGACCCGGCCGGAACATGCGCAGCGCTTCCGACGCGCCGATATAGGCAAGGTCGCGGTCCGGCATGGCCTCCACTGCTCCCCGGTGGTGCAATGACGCGTTTTTTTGACCATTGTGTGATTGATCGGTCAATCAGTTTGTTGACAGATTTGCGTTTCCAACTACTGTAAAATCGCGAAGGCCCCGGCACGAAGCGACCAAACTATCGACCTACAATCCAAGAGGGTGAAACATGAATGAATCGGGCTACGACAAGGTAGGCGGCCTGATGCCGCTCGACAATTTGCGCATGGGCGAGCGTTGGTGGCTCAGAGCCTGGGGCTGCTCGGCGCTACCTGGGCGGGGCGCATTGGCCCGCTATTCTTAATGACTGACCAGGAGCGGACTTTGCTTGTCGTGGCCACCGCGCCCTTATGCGCATGGATGGCCGGGCGACCGGCCGGATGTCCGCGTGAAGAGTGTTGCCGTATCGGCAAGTTGGAGGAACTTATGGAGCGACAGAATATCGAAAACTGCGAGAATTCCATAGAGTCCGTGGGCATTGCGCCAACGCGGCGGCGCTTTCTAGTAGGGGCAGGCGCGGCTGTCGGCATGGTTGCTCTGCCCGGTCTGCCTTGGGCTCAGAACAACCCCAAGCAAGGGGGGAAGCTGCGTTACGGCATGAACGACGGTTCGCAGCAGGAGACGCTCGACCCGGCAAGCTGGGCATCGGTGATGACGGGTTTTGCCTTCAATGGGTCGCTTTGCAATAACCTCGTGGAATTGCTCCCGGACGGCTCACTCGCGGGCGACCTTGCAGACAGCTGGACGAGCGAGGGGGGGGCAACACGCTGGACATTCATTCTGCGCAAGGGGGTGAAATTCCATGACGGTCGCCCGTTAACGCCAGAGGATGTGCGTCAATCATTTCTGCATCATATGGGTGAGGGAAGCACGTCCGGTGCCCTAGCTATCGTGAAGCAGATTAAGCAGATCGATATCGACGGCGACGACAAGGTCGTATTCACTCTTGTCGATGGCAACGCCGATCTTCCGTACCTTATGTCGGACTTTCACCTGTCGATCTTTCCGGCACAACAGGGTGGCGGTATTGACTGGCAAAGCGGCATCGCGACGGGCCCGTTCAAGCTAGAAAGCTTCGAGCCAGGAATTGCGATCCGTCTGAAGCGCAACGCTGATTACCACAAGCCTGGCTTGCCTCATTTCGATGAGGTGGAGGTGGTAAACATTTCCGATAGCACCGCCCGGCTCAATGCTTTGATGACGGGCGAAGTTGACGTCATCGAGGATGTGGATATCCGTAACGTGGCGATGGTTGAGCGGAACCCTGGCCTGAAGATCGTTCGCACGCCCAGCCTGCGGCATCTGACGTTCGACATGAACTGCTCCGTCGCGCCCTACGACAATCCAGCCGTGCGCAAGGCACTGAAGCTCGCCATCGACCGCGAGGACATTCTCGCCAAGGTCTTCCTGGGAGAGGCCAAGAAAGGCAACGACAATCCGGCCGCCTCGATCATGCCCTTCTATGCCGAAACGCCGCCTCAGCACGAGTATGATCCGGAGGCCGCGAAGGCCATCCTAAAGGAGGCGGGATTGGACAACGTGACGGTCAACCTGTCGGTGGCCGAAACGGCTTTCCCCGGCGCAGTCGATGCTGCGGTCCTGTTCAAGGAACATGCGGCAAAGGCCGGGATCACCGTAAACATCATCCAGGAGGCCGACGACGGATATTGGGACAACGTCTGGTTGAAAAAGCCGTTCAACGCCTCGGACTGGTATGGCCGCGTCACGCTCGATTTGCTGTTTAGCACGTCCTATACCTCGGACGCGCCATGGAACAACACCGGCTTCAAAGAGCCGGCCTTCGATGCGCTCGTCAAATCTGCGCGTGCCGAGATGGATCAGGCAAAACGTACCAAGATGTATGCCGAAGCGCAGCAGATGCTGCATGACGAGGGCGGGCTGATCACCGTGGCGTACGTTTCCTGGCGTCTCGCCATGACGTCGGCAATCGGTCATGAGACATTGGGCGGCATTCTGCCGGCCGACAACCATCGTGGGGCCGAGCGTTGGTGGCGGACAGACGCGTGAGTATGCGTCTGCCGACAGCGGAGAAGCATCCCGGAAGCGAGCGGAGAGTGCGACGCATGACGACCAAATCCCACCCGATCCTGTCCATGGTGGCGAGCCGGGTCGGCCTGGGACTCCTCAGCCTGCTGATCGTCTCCCTGATCATCTTCTCGGCCGTCAGCTTTTTGCCCGGCAGCTATGCCTCTGCCATTCTCGGCCAGAACGCCACGCCGGAGGCAATCGCAGCGATGGAGGCAAAGCTCGGACTGAACCGCCCCTGGCTCCCACGTTATATCGTATGGCTGGGGGCGGCGGCGATGGGAGACATGGGACTATCATTCTCGGGGCGTCCGGTGATGGCGCTGATCGGGCCGCGGCTGAAGAACACTCTCGTTCTGGCCTCGATCACCGCCGCCATCGCCGTGCCGCTGTCGATCGCGCTGGGCATAGTGTGCGCCCGCTATCGAGGCCGGCTCCTCGACAAGTTTCTGTCGACTTCGACGCTTGCCTCTATTTCGATCCCCGAATTCTTTGTAGCCTATATCGTCATGATGGTACTGGCGGTGAAGCTGCAGCTGTTTCCTTCAATGGCTGGCATCCGCAACGGCATGGGGCTGGGCGAGCAGATCTACCGTATGGTGCTACCGATCCTCACCCTTCTGTTGGTCATTCTGGCTCACATGGTGCGCAATACGCGCGCGGCGATCCTGTCGGTCATGGCCAGCCCCTATGTTGAAATGGCGCGTCTCAAGGGCGAGCCGGAAAACCGCGTCGTCTTGCGCCAGGCGTTGCCCAACGCGATCGGTCCTATCGCCAGCGTGGTCGCGCTGAATCTCGCCTATCTCATCTCGGGCGTCGTCGTGATCGAGGTCGTGTTCGTCTACCCAGGCGTCGGTCAGGCGATGATCGATGCCGTGCGAAATCGCGACGTGCCAGTCATCCAAGCCTGCGCGCTCATTTTCGCTGCTGCCTATATCGGCTTCAACCTGATCGCCGACATCGTCTCGATCGTCAGCAATCCGCGGCTGCTGCATCCGCGTTGAAGAGAGGAACCATGCAGCAAATTCTTGAAGTCCGCTCCGTAGCTCCCAACCGCTTCTTGTACGCGTTGAAGCTTGTTCTCTCGGCGCCGCCGAGCGCCAAGTTCGGCATGGTAGTCGTCGCCATCTACGCCTTCGTCGCCCTTTTCGCTCCGTTGCTAGCGCCTTATGGCGAAGTCGAAGTCGCGTCGCGCATTCCTTTCGAGCCGTGGAGTGCCAACCATCTGCTCGGGACCGACCAGCTCGGCCGCGATTTCCTGTCGCGTCTGATATTCGGCGCCCGGAATTCCATTTCGGTCGCACTGGTCACCACAGCTATATCGTTCGTCATAGGCTGCCTGGTGGGTATCTTTGCCGCGCTCGTCGGAGGATTCGTGGACCAGGTGATCTCGCGCCTCGTCGATGCGCTGATGTCGATTCCGGACCTTATCTTCACGCTGATGATCCTCTCGATCTTCGGTTCCTCGGTCTTGAACCTCATCCTGATCATCGCCGTGCTCACCGCGACGCGCTTCTATCGCATCGCGCGCGCAGCGGCGCTGAATGTCGCCAGCCTGGATTTCGTAGAGCACGCCAAGGTGCGCGGAGAAGGCATGCTGTGGATTGCGGTCAACGAGATCTTTCCAAACATCCTGCCCTTGATCCTGTCCGAACTGGGTATGAGATTCTGCTTCATCTTCCTGAATATTGCGGCCCTATCGTTTCTCGGGGTCGGCATTCAACCGCCGACGGCGGAATGGGGATCGATGGTCCGCGACAACGCCGCGCTGATCAACATGGGCGATATCACCCCCCTCATTCCCGCGGCGGCCATCGCCTTCCTGGCCATTGCGGTGAACCTCGTGGTCGACTGGTTCCTGAACCGGGCAAGCGGCCTGAACGACGATGCTTAAGACGATGGGCAGCAAACCATGACCGCGACGCCGACAGCACCCGTCATCGACATTGTCGATCTGAAGATAGAAGCGAGATCGAACGATCAGTGGTCGAAGATCGTCGACGGCGTCAGCCTGTCAATCCGTCCCGGCGAAGTGCTGGGCCTGGTTGGCGAATCTGGCGCTGGAAAATCGACCGTCGGACTGGCCGCCATGGGCTACCTTCGCCCAGGCGCGAAGGTCACCGGGGGCGAGGTTCGGCTGCTGGGGCAAAATATCTTCGCTGTCTCGGAAGAGGAGCGACGCAAGTTTCGCGGCACCAAGGTCGCCTATGTCGCGCAGAGCGCTCAGGCGGCCTTCAATCCGGCCTATCGCCTGATGGACCAAATTATCATGGTCGCTGTCGATCGCGGAGGATTGACACGCGAAACGGCGCAGAAACGCGCGCTCAACCTGTTCCATGCGCTTCAGCTTCCCGATCCTCAGAACTTCGGCCGGCGCTATCCACATCAGGTTTCAGGCGGCCAGTTGCAGCGCGCCATGGTCGCCATGGCGATGATCTGCAACCCGACCCTGATCATCTTCGATGAGCCGACCACCGCGCTCGACGTGACCACCCAGGTCGAAGTCTTGATCTCGATCCGCAAGCTCATCGAGGATTACGGTGTCGCAGCGATCTACATCACGCATGACCTTGCGGTTGTCGCCCAGGTTGCGCACCGTGTCGCGGTACTTCGTTACGGCGAGGTGGTAGAAGAGGCACCTATCGCTCAGATCATGGAGCGTCCGGTACATCCCTATACGAAAAGCCTGTGGGCGGTGCATGAAATGCCGCTCGGCCACGGCGACCGGAGCGCAGGCAAGGGCACGCCGCTTCTGATGATAGCCGGCCTTGATGCGCACTATGGCGATTTCCAGGTTCTGACCTCGATAGATCTCGAGGTCGGGCGAGGCGAGACGGTTGCGCTGGTCGGGGAATCCGGTTCGGGGAAATCGACGCTGGGTCGTGTCATCGTCGGGCTGAAGGAGTTGTCTTCCGGGCAGGTGATCTATGACGGCAAGCCGTTGCCGGGCACCTTACGCCGCCGGTCGCTGGAGACGCTGAAACAGATTCAGATCATCTATCAGTCCGCCGATACTGCACTCAATCCGCGCCAGACGGTTCGCAAGATAATCGGTCGTCCGCTGACGCTCTATCAGGGGCTGCGCGGGGCGCGTCGCGAGGAGCGGGTGCGGGAATTGCTCAACCTCGTGGAACTGAACGAAACACATATCGATCGTACGCCGGGCCAATTGTCGGGCGGACAGAAACAGCGCATCGCCATAGCACGCGCCCTTGCGGCCGATCCGCGACTGATCGTCTGTGACGAAATCACCTCGGCTCTGGACAAGGTGGTTCAAGCGGAAGTGTTGCGGATGCTGATGAGACTGCAGTACCGCCTTGGCGTCTCGTACCTCTTCATCACCCACGATATCGAGGTGGTGCGCGCCATCGCCGAGCGCGTCGTCGTCATGCAAAACGGCCAGATCGTCGAATGGGGGGCCAAGGATCAGGTTCTGGCCCAGCCCCATGCCGCCTATACGCGCAAGTTGCTCGAGTCGGTACCCAACATGGCGGTCGGCTGGCTGGACGGGGTTGTCGCCGAGCGGGCGGCCTGAGCACAGGCGAACTGGCGTCTTCCGCTCCGTGTCTGCGTGGTCCTGATCATACTTGAAGTAAGGACGCCGTCCCCGTCTTTCTCCCTTTGCAGATTGCGGCTGGCATCTAAGGTTCACGGACCCTTACCAGGCGCAGGTATGGAAAGCGTCGGAAAACATGGGGAGGCTGCCGGCATGGCTGTGACAGAGCGGGAATTCGATTACATCATCGTCGGCGCCGGATCGGCCGGATGCGTTCTGGCCGCGCGGCTGACGGAAGATCCTGACTGCCAGGTTTTGCTGCTTGCCCGAATGGTAGTCTGACTTGGGCAGGTGAACCCCGGACCACCTTGAGGTATTTTATGTCTCGCACCTATCCCCATCTCTTCTCGCCGCTCGACATCCGCGGTCACGACATCCGCAATCGCATCCTTTCGACCGGTCACCAAACCTATCTGGCTCGAGGAAATCTGCCCAGTGATGACCTGATCGCCTATCACGAAACGCGTGCGAAGGGCGGTGTCGGGCTTATTATCAACGAAGCGGCGCGCTTCCATGCCTCGACGCTCGGCGAGGCGCCGGATCTTGCGCTTCTGAGCGACGACGCGATCCCACACTATGCGAGGCTGGCGACTGCGGTGCACCGGCATGGCGCCAAGCTGTTCGGGCAATTGTCGCATTCAGGCAGGGTCACGAGGCGCATGATGAACGGGATGCGCGGCGTGGTCTTCGCGCCTTCGCCGACGCCGGAGAACCGGTTCCACGTCGTCCCGCGCGAAATGCCCACCGAAATGGTGGCCGAGATCATCGCCTCCGCCTCGGAAGGTGGGCGACGCTATGCCGAGGCCGGCTATGACGGCGTCGAACTCATGGCAAGCCATGGCTTGCTCTTTGCGCAGTTTCTGAATCCCAGCGTGAACCGCCGGCAGGATATCTATGGCGGTTCGCCGGAGAACCGGCTTCGCCCGTTGCGCGAAAGTCTGATCGGTGTGCGCCGCGCCGTCGGGGCCGACATCGTGGTTGGCCTGCGCATTTCGGCCGACGAAGCCGATGAAGGCGGGTTGGATCAGGAAACCGTCCTCGGCATCTGTCGCCAGCTTTCCGAGGAAGGTCTGGTCGACTACGTCAACACGACGCTGGGCACGATGTCGAGCCTGGGTGGTTCCATACATGTGGTGCCGCCAATGGAGATCCCACCGGCCTATGTCGCGGACAAGGCGGCGGCCATCCGTGCGGTGGTTTCGGTTCCGGTTTTCGTTGCCGGCCGCATCAACCAGCCGCAAGTTGCAGAAGGTGTCCTGGCGGCCGGCGAGGCCGACATGTGTGGTATGACGCGGGCGCTGATCGTCGATCCCGACATGCCGCGCAAGGCGCGTGAAGGGCGTCCCGACGAAATCCGGGCCTGCATCGGTTGCAATCAGGCCTGCATAGGTCACTTCCACGCCGGCCACTCGATTTCCTGCATCCAGAATCCCTCTACCGGCCGGGAACTGCGTCTTCCGCCATCCGTTCCTGTCGTACGCCGTTCATTGAAGGTGCTGGTGGCGGGTGGCGGTCCCGCGGGAATGAAGGCAGCGGTAACCGCTGCCGAGATGGGACACAGGGTGATCCTCTCGGAAGCGACGCCGCGGTTAGGAGGACAGGCGTTGCTTGCGCAGCTTTTACCCGATCGTTTCGAATTCGGAGGCTTGGTCACCAACCTAGCGACGGAATTGGCTCTGCGGCAGGTCGATGTGCGTTTGAACAGCCGCGTCGACCGGGCTGTCGTCGAGGCGATCGCCCCTGATGGCGTCATCCTCGCGACGGGCTCGGCGCCGGTTGGAAGCGAGACCGAGGGGCGAGAAGCTGGTCACGTCATCGAGGCGGCAGACCTGCTGGCGGGGAGGGCGGAACCAGGCGCGCGCGCGGTGGTGGCCGACTGGCGCTGCGACTGGATCGGTATCGGCGTCGCTATCCAGTTAAGCCGCAAGGGGCACCATGTGCGCCTAGCGGTGAACGGCATCTGTGCAGGCCAGAACCTGCAGCAATATGTACGCGATCACTGGGCCGGAAAGCTGCATGAGGCGGAGATCGAGGTCATCCCGTATGCCCGGTTTTTTGGCGCTGACGGCGATACCGCCTATTTCCTGCATGGAGCCAGCGGCCAGCCGATCGTTCTGGAAGGAACCGATACGGTGGTGCTCGCTTCCGGCAATGCGCCCGACACCGCACTTGAGCATGAACTCAAAGGCGCGGACGTGCCGTTCGTCACCATCGGCGACTGCACGATCGCCCGCAGCGCCGAGGAAGCAATCTATGATGGCGTTGCCACGACACGCGCCTTTCTTGCCCAACTGGCAGAAAATGTCACCTCCGCGGTCAAAGGTGCCGAATGACGGTTTAAGCTACCGCGTCCAAGGACGCCGGCGATCCTCGGTGTCAGTCCAAAACCTGAAAGTTTCGGCGCGAGCCTTCTGCAGTCTATCCGCTCTCTCGGGTTCCCAGGCAAGGTTCATCTGGTCAATCTGCGCTATGGTCGGACCGACGAGCAGCCCTGCTATCCCGACGTGGCTTCGATACCCGGCGGTGTGGACTGTGCCGCGCTTGTCGTTGGCGCTGCCTTGCTTGTGGATACCTTCGCTTCAGTCGCCAAGGCAGGAGTGGGAGGCGCCGTGCTTTTTAGTCGCGCCATGAGCAGATTTGTCCGACGGGCGCACACGTGGTCAAGCGACCGGCGCTATCGCGGCGGATGCTGGGATAGCGATATGCGGGCCAATTGCATGGGGTTCGCAATCTGGTCGATCGCCTGCAGGTCATCGGCATGCCGTAGCGACGATGGACATCCTCTACATACTGGGCGCACCTTCGGCAAGCTGCTCGTCCGGCAATCGAGCATGGATGAGCTGCGAACCTCCGCGAGCGGGACGATTTTCGGTGCCGGCAGTCGTTCAATGACGATGGCTTGGCACAATGGGCAGTTCATCCGCTAAGTGCTTGCGCTCGAGGATATCCAGGCCGCGATCGATTTATCGGCGAGCAGATCGGCAAAATCGAGAATATCTGCGAGATCATTCCTGCGGCTGCGCCCGACACACCGTCCGAGTTGGCCGCCTTGTGACCGAGACCTCCGGGACAGACGCCCTCTATGCCGCCGATCTTGCCGCACGCCGCCGTGAGCGACTTTTCCTTGGATGGGCCCAGGCACGCTCGCGGAGAAACCCAGCGATGCCCCGGAGCTCGTTTTGCGTTACTCAAGAAAGAGGCGCGCTTACATCGCAGGAACTGGATGCGCCTATCGGATCAACCCATCATAGAACGGGGTTTTGACAAATATCACATCAGGCACGCTGGCACCGCCGCATGTATCGCGACCGCGTATCACGCGGCCATGCGAGGCTGTGCCGGGTGCGTCTTGCGGAACTCCTGCGGGGTGATCCCGAACCGTCGCCGGAACAGACGGCTGAGGTGCGAAGAGTCGCAGAAGCCGCACTCGGCCGCGACCGAGGCGATCGATCTTTGTGTGTTTTCCAGAAGGTGCTGCACGAGGGCCAGCCGCATTTCCAGGAACGCCTCCGACGGAGACTTGTCGATGGCGGTCCGGAAACGCCGTTCCAGCCGGCGCTTGCCGACGTTCAGTTGGCGCGCGATCGACGTTATGGAAAGCGGCACGTCCAGGCACTGCTGCATCAGGAGCAGCGCCTTGTGGACGACGGAGTCGCTTGTCTGGATGTCCAGCGTGAACCCCGGCTGCGGCGCATCTCCCTGCTCCGCGTCCGAAATCATCATGATGTGTAGGCTCTTGGTGGCCGCAGACTTGCCGATATGCCTTTCGACCAGGAAGGCAGCAAGATGCGCCGTGCTCGCCCCACCTGCGCAGGTGAGTCGATCCCGGTCCACCACGAATATCTGATCCGATACCGGCGTGAGTCCGTCGAATTGCGCCAGGAACTCTCTGTGGTGGAACCAGCTGACGCAGCCGCGATAGCCGGCCATAAGACCGGCGCGGTGGAGTATGAACGTACCTGTGCATAGACCGACGAGAGGCACGCGGGCAGCGGCGGCGCTGCGCAGAAACGCATCAATATGCCTGTCGGTTCGCTCGACATCATCGAGCAAACCGCCGACCACCACGATGTAGTCGAAGCGCGCCGGGTCGCCTAAGAGCTCCTGCGGCTGGACGAGGACGCCGCTGCTGGAAAGTATCGGCCGCATCTGCTGCGCGAGTACGCTCCATCTGCATCTGATCGGCCGGCTGCGGTCGCCCTCGTCGGCCGCCAGGCGCAACACATCGACGAAGTTGGCGAAAGCGCACAGCGTGAAGCGCCTCGACAGTACGATACCTACCCTCAAGCGGGCGCCGTGGCCGCTGGAGAGATCTCGCTTGCCGTAAGGGGGCGATGTCGTCTGATGTCGCATATCTATCCAGAGAAGTGTCGCATTCATTCTTTCCAACCTGCGCGCTTGCGTCAATATGTGTCGCTATCGCTTCCGCCCACCGCCTCCGCAGCGCACGCGGGTACCGCCGTCAGGATTGCATCAAATGGAAAGAGTGGACGTCCCGAACCGTCTCTTTGCCTTCTATCTCGTCCCCAATTTCACGATGCTGGCACTTTCCTCCGCCGTCGAGATATTGAGGCTGGCCAACATCGCGCTGGGCAAAAATCTTTATGCCTGGCGGCTAGTCTCCGCTGATGGCGCGAAGGTCAAAGCAAGCTGCGGCCTGACGATCGAGGTCGACAATTCTCTCGCTGCGGAGCGGCGACATCTTTCCGACCCGCAGCGGCCCTTCATGGCTGTCATCTGCGGGGGGGGGGATATCGAGCAGCACACAAACATTGCGACGGCAGCGTGGCTGCGGGAATGCCGGCAGCGCGGTGTGGAAGTCGCGAGCTTCTGCAACGGCACCTACGTCCTCGCGCGTGCGGGATTGTTGAACGGCAGGGAATGCACCATCCATTGGGAAAACTATCCCGGCTTCGTCGAGCGGTTTGGGAGTACGTTTGTGAGCACCGGTCTCTACGTCGTGGATGGCGGCGTGCACACTTGTGCCGGAGGCACCGCCGCAATCGACATGGTGCTCAACATTGTGAAGCACGATTGCGGCGACGCCGTCGTGACGGCGGTGTGCGAGCGCGCGCTTGTCGATCGTATAAGGCAGCCGACCGACCGCCAGCGGCTTCCTTTTGCAACGCGCATGAAGAAGATTAATCCGACGATCGTCCGGCTGATAGAGAAAATGCAGGACAACCTTGCCGAGCCGCTCGCCCTGGCAGAACTGGCGGAAACAGCGAAGCTTTCGCGGCGTCAAGTCGAGCGACTGTTCAACAGCGAGATGAAGTCATCCCCGCACCGCTACTACCTGAAGCTTCGCCTCGATCGCGCCCGACTTCTGCTGCTTCAGACGTGGATTCCCGTCCTGGAAGTAGCCGTCGCAACGGGATTCGTGTCAGCGTCCCATTTCTCCCGCTGTTACCGCG
>CXWK01002448.1_pt1 | contig 14317 bp, 13 predicted proteins | sample 590851 | NCBI WGS metagenome assembly CXWK01 (sample SAMEA3498364, study PRJEB10139) | wastewater metagenome | biome: wastewater treatment plant; material: activated sludge | place: Denmark | collected 2014-08-01 | reverse complement strand
CGCCCGGCTCGCGTGGGACGGATTTCCCCCCAGCGCCCGCAAGATGATGCTGTGGTCGGTGGTCAGCGCCGCTCAGGACTCGACGCGCCGGCGACGGATCGCAACGATCGTCGCCAAGGCCGAACTGGGCCAGCGCGTCTGAGCCTCTGGCGGCGCCGACGTCCGCAACGTCCGGTTCACCATCCGCCGTTCGCCCCGCCCCGATCCGGCCCTGAGCGACGCTCCGAGTTACCGATGGGTGACGACCGGTTGCTGCGTCGCCCCACGGCGGTTGGTCGAGACGTGGTGTCCCCACACGACCAGGCCCGCCGCCACCGCATAGGTGACCGCCTGGATCACCCAGTAGATGGCGTCGATGCGGTCGTCGTGTCCGACGGCGATCGTCTGGACGACGAGCAATGCCGTCAGGAGGACCCCCATCGCCACGAGAGCGAGGTGCTTGTTGCGGATGAGGTAGCCGGCCGGAAAGCCGAGCAACAGTGCTGCAAGTTGAACCATGACGTGTCCTTTCAGTTGACGGGGAACTCGGTGGCCATGCCCATGGCCAGATGGAGCACGCCGTCGCTGCCGGGCAGGGCGCAGTACACGAGGTAGTTGCCCGGGTCCTGCTTCGGGCCGAGGTCGACCCACCCCTGATGGCCGGGGCTGATCGCCCCGAACCCGCCCACGGTCTCCAGCGGCGGAGGGCCGTTGAAGTCCTTGGCCCAGGCGACCGCGTCGGCGCTCGTTTTGTTCGGAGCGAGCCTGCCCACCCCCGCCTCGTGGGGCATGGATGGGTCGTCGTTGACCACCTTCCACACGCCGCTGCCGTCGAACCCCTTGGGCAGCGTGATCTTCATGCCCGGTCCGAGCTTGATCGTTCCCTTGGCGGTCGGCTCGGCGGCTCCCTCAGTCGGGGCACCCACCGTGGTCTCTGCGATGAGCATGTTCTGCTGCTCGTCGAAGTCGATCACGGTGTAGTTGCCGGGGTCGAGGTCGAAGGTGACCGCCTGCGATGCGCCGGCGTTCACCTGGGCGTTGCCGCCCTCGTAGGTGACCAGCGAGTCGAACTCGGCGTCGCTGGCCTGCTCGAGTTGCTTCACGCTGACCCCGTCGTTTCGGCGGAAGAAGGCCAGGTGGTGGCTGCGCTTGGTGCTCGGCGAGGCGTCGAGTTGCACGTCGACCAGGCCGCCCGGCATCTGAGCGGGCATGTCGATTGCCGTGTCGCTCAGCCTGATCTCGCTCTTCGGCCTGGCCACGGTCGCTTCGGCCTCCGCCTGCGGGGGGCTGTCCTGGTCGCCGCACGCTGCGACGCCGGTGAGCAGGAGCACACCGGCGAGGGCGGCGCCGCACCGAGAGGCGCGACGGATCTTGGTTGGTTGTTGATGGCTGCGTTGCTTGAGTTGATTGTTCATGATCCGAGTGGACCTCGGTGGCGATCACGCCGTCATGGGCGACCGGTGCCGATCACCCGTGAGATCTGCACGACCGCGTCGTGACCCTTTCCCATGACATCGGGCTCGCCCGGTGCGACGATGACGACATGACCATTGACGGCCAGCCGGCCGTACAAGCTTCGCTGCGTGACGGAGAAGCTCCGCTGCGTGATGGAGTAGCTCCGCTGCGCAGGCCGCTCGCGTCGTTGCCGTGGCCGTGGGTCCTGACCCTTGCGGTCACGGCTGTGTGCGCGTTGGCCACCATCCCGCTGGCGGTCGTGACCGTCCAACAGGGGACGGATCAGATCGTGGGCGAATGGATCTTCGTCACGTTCACGCCCGGTTTCGCCGTGGCCGGGTGGTGGCTGCTGAGCCGCCGACCCGGCATGTGGATCGGCCGGCTGTACCTGATCGCAGGCCTATCGACGGCGATCACCGGGATGGCCGCCGGGATCGCCGGAGTGGCCTACCCGGACCATGCAGCGCTGGTGGCCTGGTCGATGTGGGTGGTGTCGTGGCTGTGGCTGGTGCACGACTCCGTGATCACCGTCGTGGTCGTGCTGTTCCCCCGTCGGGTGCCCCGCGGCCGGCTGGATCGGGTGCTGATCGGGATCGTCGCGGTCTCGACGGGCGTCTCGATGGTGGCGGCGGCGTTGCGGCCCGGGCTGATCGTGACCACGCCGGACAATCCCGACGGCGCCCCGGTGCACACGTTGAACCCGGCCGGCGTCCCCGGGCTGAGGGGCATCGTCGACTCGGTCGGCGGCGCCTACCTGGCCCTGACGTTGGTGCTGAACCTGGTGATTCTTGGCCTGATCGCCACCCGTTGGTGGAGGGCCTCGGGCGTCGAGCGGCGGCAGTACCGCTGGGTGTTCCTGCTGTCGATCGGGAGCTCGCTGGTGGCACCACTGGTTGTCGTGTTCCCGGTGTGGATCGGCCCGTTCGTCGCCGTGGGCACAACCTTCGCGTTCCAGATGTTCCTGGTGGTGGCCATCCTGAAGTGGGACGTCTACGAGGCAGGGGTGGTGCTGCGGCGATCGGCGCTGGCCGCAGCTCTGCTGGCCGTCGCACTGGGGGTGTACGGCGCGGTGGTGGTGGTGACGGCCGTTGCCGTCGGTGGGTTCGGGCCGCTGCCGGCGACGGTGGGGGCGATGGTGGCCGTCTTTGCCTTCGGACCGCTGTCGTTGGTGGTCCGGCGCCGGGTCAACCGGTTCTTCTACGGGCGGCGTGACGACCCGTACTCGGTGCTGGCATCGGTCGGCCGCGGACAGGCGGAGGCCTCCGACGTCGATGACGCCCTCGACCGCCTGCTCGCATCGATCTGCGCCGAGCTTCGGCTGCCGGGCGCCGCAGTGAGGGCCGACGACGGCGATGTGCTCGCTCAGGTCGGTGACACCGACCTGCCCGCCGCCGACCGGCTCGAGCTCCGGCACCTCGGGGAGCGGGTCGGCACACTGCAGATTGCGGCGCGGCGGGGTACCGACGGCCTGACCGAGGCCGACCGACCGCTGCTGAACTCGCTGGCCGACGCCGTCGCCGCAGTCGTGGCGGCGCGCCGTGCGGCGGATCACCTCCAGGTGGCCCGGGACCGCCTGCTGATCGCTCGAGACGAGGAGCGCTCCCGGTACCAGCGGGATCTTCACGACGGGCTGGGGCCGCGGCTCACCTCGGTGGTGTTCAAGCTGGACGCCATCTCCAATCACCTGAATGCTGGTCGACCCGACGCGGCCAGGGTGCTGGCGGACGACGCCCGGGCCGAGCTGCGGGACGGGGTCGACGAGATCCGCACCTACATCGACCAGTTGGGCGATTCGATGGTGGCCGCATCCGGGCTACGAGAAGCGCTGTTGGAACGCATCGCCAGCCTGACCAGCGCCAGGCCGGTCGATATGCGGGTGACGATCGGTGACCTCGGGGCGTTGTCCGCCGCGATCGAATCCGCCATCCTCGCCGTCGCCTGCGAGGCGGTGACCAACGTGCTGCGACACACCGCTGCCCAGAGCTGCTGCGTCGAGTTGCGACGAGACCGGGACCTGTTGCTCACCATCACCGACGACGGGGGCGGCTTGGGAAGCGGCTTCACCCCCGGTGTGGGCGTCGGCTCGATGCGGCACCGCATCGAGCGCCTCGGCGGCCGGTTCAGCATCGTCGACGGCGACGTCGGGGCGACCGTCTCGTGCGCGGTTCCGGTCAGCTGATGGGCGAGCCCGTCACCATCCGGGTGGTGGTCGCCGACGACCACGCGTTGATCCGGACGGGCATCGCCACGTTGCTGGACTCGTTGGACGATCTCGAACTGGTGGGTGACGCCGCCGACGGCGAAGCGTTGCTGGCCGTCGTCGATGCCACCCGTCCGGATGTGGTGGTGATGGACGTCAACATGGCTGGCATGGATGGGATCACCGCCACCCGGCTGGTGCTGGAACGGCATCCCGAGGTGGTGGTGCTGGTGCTGTCGATGGTCGAGGACGATGCCAGCCTGGCGGCGGCGATCGAAGCCAAGGCGTCGGGCTACATCCTCAAGGCCTCGACAACCGACCAGTTGCCGCACGCCATCCGGACGGTCGCAGCGGGAGGCGCCGTCTTCGATTCCCGGATGGTCGAACGGCTTGTACACCGACGACCGGCTCCGGTGGCCGAGCGGCCCTTCCCGATGCTGACCGACCGCGAGCTTGAGGTGCTGGGCCATCTTGCGAGAGGCGAGGCCAACCAGACGATCGCCAGGTCGCTGACGATCAGCCCCCGAACCGTGGCCAACCACGTCTCGAACATCCTGATGAAGCTGCCGGCGCTCGATCGGACCGATGCCGTGATCCAGGCGCGTGCGGCCGGCCTCGACCTGGTTGCTTGACATCCACAAGGGGTGCTTACAACATGCAAGCTATGGCAAACGTGCTGATCAGAGATCTTCCCGACGACGTGCATCGAGAACTGCGGCGACGGGCCGAGGCAAGCGGGCAGTCGCTCCAGAGCTACCTATCCATGCAGTTGGCCCGAGTAGTAGAACGCCCAACGTCCGACGAGCTTCTGGAACGCGTTGCCCGACGAGCATCCGGTCGGATCGGCCTTGAGGAGGCGGTTGCCGACCTTCGTGTCATCAGGGCGGAGCGATGATCGTCGTCGACGCTTCGGTGCTGGCGAATGCGCTTGGAGATGGACACGAGGCGGGTGATGCCGCGCGAGCTGCACTCTCGGGGATGCAGTTGGCGGCGCCGGATTTGGTGGACTGGGAGACGCTTTCGGTCCTGCGAAAGCGCTGGCTGACCGGGGACCTGAACGATGAAGAGATTGCCGAGAGCGTCGATGCCTTGTGCGATCTTGAGCTGGAGCGGTACTCCGCTCGCCCGATGTTGTCTCGAGCACTGGAGTTGCGACACAACCTGAGCCCATATGACGCGGCCTATGTCGCACTCGCAGAACTGCTCGACTGCCCGTTGGTGACGGCGGATGCCCGACTTGTAAACGCGCCAGGCTCGCAGTGCGAGTTCCGCTTCGTGGTCACCATTGGATGAGGGCGTCGGGCTTAGGGGCCGCGCGGACGGGTAATAGAGATGTGCCGGTGTTAGCCCCTCCCACGGGTTGTGTTGTCAACCCGCCACTGATTCAGAGTGCGAGTCATTTGCGTGAGAGTCATAAGATCACAGTCGAAGTTCGTCGTATATCATCCGACATATGATCGACCGCAATGCCCGTCGCGGAGAGCAAGGCGAAGTGGGCGCCACCGCGTTCGCTGGATTGGTCAGTCCCGCCCCGTTGCGGCATCGGGCTGCGGGTCTGAACGATGCCGCAAAACTGTGCGGTTCCCTTCACCCTCAGCGTGTCCGCGAAACGTTTGGGCGTCCCAAGAGTGGCCGCTGAGCGTCTCGACCCGTTCCGGGTCGCAACCTTGAATGCTTCGTATCCGTCCGGTTCTATAGCAGCACCACCGATGAATACGGCCACGGCGTCCTCGGATTATTCATCGCCCTTCTTAACGATCCACGCTGGACTCCACCGCCCACCGGAACCTAAATCGTTAGATCAGTCGTGAGTCGGGAGCAGCGTATGGTGCACGAAGGCGAGCCTCAATGGGACCTGTTCATCTCCTATTCTAGGAGCTCAGCGGGACCCAAAGCTGCCCAGATCCAGCGTTCGATAGAGCGGGTTGCGAAGAACGCAGGCACGACCATCAGGTGCTTTCGTGACGAGACTTCACTGGCGCTTGGTGCTGAGCTCAGCGAGCGACTCACCGATGCGCTCGCTCGGTCGGCAAACCTCGTTGTCTTGTTGTCACCGGAGGCGCAAGCGTCAAAGTGGGTGGACCTTGAGATCCGTAGTTGGGCCGATGCCAACCACGACGCGTCCCATCTCCACCTTCTCAAACAGTCGCCTGACACCGTTCTTGGGTGGGATTCCGACCTCCAAGACTTCACGGCGGCCAGCAATGTCCCTGAGCCTCTCCGCGGAGCGTTCCACTCCGAGCCAATCTGGGCCGACGTGTCGACCGCCGACCTACAGCGACGGGAGATGCCGCGACTCGTTGCGTCCGTTCTTCAGCGCCCAGTGGAAGAGATTCTGCAGATAGAGGTTCACGACGAGCGTCGCCGACGCCGCCGCGTCCTGTCCACGACGGGTGGGCTTTCCGTGCTGTTGGTAGTTGCGCTGTTGGCCACGCTCGTCGCGTACGTTCGACAGGGCCAAGTCGCCCGCGAACAACGCATATCACTGGCCCAATCCGCAGCAGCGCACGCCACCGACAACGCCAGACTCGATCCGGTCGATGCCGTGGGAGAGATGACCGAGGCGCTTAATACCGATGGTTCCAACGTTGAGGCCCAGGCCCACGCAATTGTTAATCAGTTGGCAGGCTTCCGATCGATCCTCGACACAGGCGACGGATTCGTGGGTAGTTCGGTGTCGATTTCGTCAGACGGCAAGTTCGTGTCGATGCAGCGTCGCGATGGAACGGGCTTCCAGGTCTGGGATGTCGACCGTGGCCGTCCGATAGCTTCAATCGCCTTGCCGAAACGGGCGCAATGGTCGGAGCCCCGCTTCATATTGCGCACATCCAAGAAGGGACGCCCGCAGGTAGTCGGTTGCATTGACGACTCCATCGTCCTACTTGGAGAGGCCGGGATCGTCGACCGATACGACAAGGGACGGATACGGACCGACTCGCAAAGGGTTGAGGAGTACGGCGGTGTCTGTGTGATCCATCGCTACAAGACCTACGTGTTGATCGAGGATCTGAATTCGGTCGTCGTGTTGCGCGACAACGCTGACAAGCTCGACGTGATCGACGCTTACGACGGCACGGTTGACTGGGTCGCTGGCGACGAAGGGTTCGTAGCGTTGGTCAAGGGGTGGACTGGCGACTACTTGACGGGCTCAGTCAAGCACGCCGACCCACAGCTCGTGAGGGGACGATCCGATGTCTCGGGAAACTCCGAGGTTGATCTCGATCAGTCCTACTTCGATGCGCTGGGAATCGACATCGCGATGGAAGACGTGTTCTCATCCCAATGGTCCATTCATGATAAGTCCGTGTCTGGCGACGTCCTCATTTCATGCGGCGACTGCGAGACGAAGACGGGAGTATCGCGGCAGTTCATCTTTGTGGCGCCGATTGATGGCCCGCTTGTCTTGCACGACGAACTGAACGGAGCAATTGCCGCTTCATTCCCAAGCTCGGGTTCTGGTTTCTGGGTGCTCAACCGGGACACGACGGTGACGTCGCCTGACGGCAGCATCGTTGCGACGGGACTCAAAGAGTTCACTTCGTCACAATTCGACGAGATGCCGATGATGAGCTCGTCGGATACGATTTATTCTCTAGACATAAAGGCGATCGGGTCTCGAGTTGTGGTGCAGACGGCGGATGAGTCGGTCGTTCTCGCCCCAGCTGCGCTTGTCGCCGCTCAGTCGGCCACACTGACCGGAGCGTCAGGCGATGCACCGCCAAAGGGTTTCGTTGTCGAGTTGACCTTCTCCTCTGGGTCCTTTCGTGACGCTGTGTCGGATTCATTTTCGCCGCCCTTGGACTCGGACAACAAGCTGATTCTTCTCGGCGACCGTTCACAGATAGTCGCGATCACCAGCGACGACGCCAAGCCAGACACGGTGGTCTCCGGTCTGGCAAAAACACCGCTCACCTTCGGTACAGTCGATGTGGCGCCTGGCGACACGACCGGCGTTGTCCAATTGGATGGTGCGGTGGTCGGGTTCAGTAACGGCCTAAAGACGGGGCCCGCTGGGATGATACTCGAGGATGGACCCGATCTCGCGCTCGGTCTTAACGTTGGCGGGGTATCGGCGTCGGATACCCCCGGGGAGGTGGCCATCGCTCTCGGCTCGAGCGTGCTCATCACCCAAAGCCCGTCGACCACGAGCAAGCCGCCGACCCTGGCTCGCAAGCCGTTCTATCCGTCGACTACGCCAGACCTAGAAGATTGCACGGCCTCTTCCTACGTGCTCGGCGATACGCGTTCCAATCCGCAGCTTGACAAGGCCGTGTTCGCAGTAAGCCACTACGACGGCGGGAAGGAGTTCGGCGAGGACTTGGCCCCCACCAAGGAGTGGAAGAAATGTTTGAACGGATCGGTCGTCACACCCAATCGATTCGTCTTGGCCACCAGCGATGCCGGTGATTTGTCAGCATTCGCTGTTGCTGGCGACCCCTGGGCCCGGTCATTTCGCGAGGTCAACGTTTTCGACCGCAAGCGCAGCATCTGGCGGAAGTACACCCTTCCGTTCGATGCTGATTCCGACAGCGTGGCGGTCTCAGCTGCACCCCAGCGGCTCATGGCACGTGACCTCGCAACAAACCAGATGAAGCTACTCAGGTTGGAGGGCGGACGTGCTCGGGTTGTCTCGACGTGGCGAACGCCCACACCGGACATCTCGCCATGGGCGCTGAGCTTCGATGGACGTGCGTTGGCCACGGGCCAGGGGAATAAGGGTGGGAAGATGTTGGTTTTTGATGCCAACGATGGGTCGCTGCTCATGTCGCCCCGACACACCAACGCCGTGGAGCTGTCTATACCCCATTCGTTTCTTCACATCACGCCTGCAGCGAGCCTCAGGACGACTGCATCGGTAGCTGGCGAATACCGGTGGGACTGGGGTGCCTTTCTGTCTGACGACGAATCGGGTGACTATGAACCTGTCTTTGAACGGTTCACAATCGATGGCGCTCAGCTCTGGCCACCCCGACGCGAACTGAGGCGTCAACTCTGCGCGTTGGTAGCCCCGTCACCGTGCTGACAATGGCCCCTCGTTGAGTTCCAGTGCGTCAGCGATAAGGGTGTCATCGACCTTTTCCACGGAACACAGTGTCACCGCAACAGTGCACTCAGCACGCTCTCCACCGTGGCAGCGTCCGAAGAACGAGAACTCCAACCGGCAGCTGCGTTTCTGGTTCCCCAAAGGCACCGACCTACGCGGCTACAGCCAGGCCGAATACGACCATGCGTGCGCCGTGCTCAACAGTCAGCCACGCCGTCAACATGGCCTTCAATCAGCAGACGAGCGTTGCGCTGACGCCCTCGCGGGCAGTGACCGATAGAACCCACCGACCCTTTGCGGAGTTTCGGGATCCCAACGGTGATGTCACCAGCAGGTGTGGACACGAGCTTGTCGCGGTGCCCGTTACAAAGGTTCGTCCGGGACATGGATCGTTCGTTGGGCTCGGCGCCGATCAGGGCCGACAGTTCGGCCTCGATCAGCTCTTGGATCGCGTCGGCCACGATCTCGGCCAGGCTCGCCGCTAACGGCGAATCAACGGCGGTGAGTGACGCAGACAGCGCGTTCAGGGCAGAATCAGGTGTGGTCATCGTGCGGTGTTCCTCTCAGGTACTTGGTCGTTTCCGAGAATCGCACGATGACCGCCACCCTCACGGTGATGGTCCCGAACTACACCACGTGATGGGACTCACCCCGTCCTTGCGGTAACTGACGAATACCCTGGCTCCAACTGGTGCCCCTTCTAATGATGCTCGACCGGCCAACTCTGCGTTGTCCGCACACTATGAGAGTAAATTGGGCGCCATCGAAACTCATCACGTACGCGCCGAACTGGGCCAGCCGACGGAAGCGACACCATGAGGGCGGGGTGGGCGTTGCGGCCTGTTGGTGGCTGGTCGGTGCTGCTGGCTCGCGTCAGTTCCATGGGCGACCACGCGGCTTCGGTGAGGCGGACCGGCTTGGCTTTGGTTGGGTTGCTGACAGTGGTGCTCGGGTGGTGGGGGTTCCGCAGGTACTCCGGGCAGTATCCCGATGCCGGCATGGGGTGGCCGGAGTGGCTGTACGGCACGATGAACCTGTTCATTAACGGCGCCGATGTTGCGCCCGTTCCTTGGCAACTGGGCATCGCCCGGATGTTGGCACCCTTGGTGACCTTTGGCGTGTTGGTGGAGGTGTTGCTGGCGGCCTTCGCCCAGCGGATTCGCCGCTGGGCTGCGTCGCTGGCATCGGGCCACGTGCTCGTCGTGGGTCCAGCGAAACGGGTGCGTCCATATCTCCAGGGCTCTGCTGACGATCGAGGGCTGGGCGCGGACGCCGAGTTGGTAGTGCACATCGGACACGACGGTGGTTCGCTGGGCTCGGCGGTGATCGGGCTGCCGTCTCCACCCACCCCAATCGGGTGGGTGGACCTGACTCCGGCACGGGCGGCACGCCGTATCGTGCTCGCGCTTGGCCGGGACGACCTCACGTTGTCGGCGCTTCGGGGAGCTCTCGACCAAGGCATCCCCAAAGCGGACGCCAGCCTGGTGATCGAGCTCCATAGTCTTGAGTTGAGCGGGCGGATGGCGGTCGCTATGGCCGGCGAACGACCCGATGCCGACATCGACTTTGTGTGCCCCAACGAACTGGACGCACAGTTGGTCACCACCAGTGTCGTCGATGAGTTGGCTCGCTCACACGGGTCGGGCCGGGGTTGGTCGGTCTCGATCGTGGGTGACACCCCCACGTGTGATCGGGTGACCGAGCAGATGGTGCGGGCCTTCACACGGTCAGCGCTTCGGGGAGGTGCTGTCAGACCATGCATCTTGCGGGTCCGGTCCGCCGGGATGGAACCAGCGGCCGAGGTGGTTGACAACCGTCGGGTCGTCGTTAGTACGACCCGACGAGTTGACGAGATCTTCGAACCCGGTGCGCCGGTCCACTTGGTGATTGATCTCGACGACGAGGAGCGGTCTGCGACGTTGGCGACGGAGGCGGCTCTACGGCGCCCGGGAAGTGTGGTGTGGACGACGCACGGTTTTGCTCTTCCGTGGGCAGCGACTGCTCCCCCCGGCGATGGGGCTTCGGTGGACCTTCGTCAGGTCTCGTTGTCGGCAGTGGCCAAGGCGGGGGCGCTGCATGGACCGTTTGGTCGAATCGCAGCGAAGCGAGCACAGCGTTCCGGGCGGCCGACACCGGTGCCGGACGCAGAGTCGGTCCGACGAGCCGTTGCGGTCCTGCTCGACCAAGGGTGGGCGGTGGTGCCCGAATCGGACCTGCGACCCGCCGAACGGAGCAGATTGCCGAAGTACTTCGACTCGGGTTCGGCCAAGGTGCTCCGCACGTCGCCTGACCTTGCGGCCGACCCCTCGCACTTGCTGTACGAGTTGCAGCGCGAAGGATTGATGGCGATCCCGCCCCTGTGGGAGTCCGATGGGGACGTCGGCCCGGTTGAGATGCCCTCGGACGAGACCATCGAGGTGATGGCCCTAGCGATTCACGAGCACTATCTGGCCGAGCAGGCCGAGCAGGCGAACCTTCCTGCCTTGCGGCCTTGGGCTGAGCTTGACGAGAGGTTTCGAGCTCAGAACCGGGACCAGGCGCGGGACAACATCTCGAACCTGCACTCCCTTGGGCTGAGCGTCGTGGCGGCCGGATTGCTCTCGAGCGACCCCGTCCAGTTGGGGGAGGTCGACCTCGCCAACATGGGCGTCGCCGAACATGACCGGTGGTCACACCAGAAACGTGAGCAGGGTTACCGCTTCGGCCCGGAGCTGATTCTGGAAGGGGCAGACCTGCGTCACCCCAGCTTGCTCCCGTGGGACGAGCTGCCCGCATCCGAGCAGGAGAAGGACTTGGCCCCCATCCGCCAGATTCCGGTGGTCCTCGCAGCGGCCGGGTTGGCGATAATTCGCTGAGGCCGAGGTGGTGTCGAGTGGTATCGGCTGTGATACCGCTGGCGTACCCTGGCGTCATGGCGATGACGCTTCGACTGACCGATGAGGAATCAGATGCGTTGCGGGCGAGAGTGGACTTGGAGCAACGCTCGATGCAGGAGGTGGCTCGCGAGGCCGTCCGCAACTACATCGAGGACCGCAGCCGTGCCGAGCTGCTCGAGCGGGTGCTGGATCAGGAGCTTCCCCGCTATGACGAGGCCCTCAGGCGGCTGGGGGAGTAGGCATCGGCGTGACGTTGTTTCTGCGAGCGGAGGATCTGCTTCGCATCGCTGAGCGGACACTGGGCGGGCCACCGCCGATCCATGACGTTGGATTGCTTGAGTCGGCTGCGGCCCGGCCCGCCGCTTCGCCATTTGGCGAGCCTGCATACCCAACGCTGGAGGAGCAGGCGGCGGCGCTGGTGCATTGTGTGCGCCAATCACGCTTTGGTTGACGGAAACAAGCGGCTGGCCTTGGGCTCGCTGATCGTGTTCCTCGGGATCAACGGGCACCGGCTGACGTGGAGCAACGACGAGGCGTACGGCTTCATCATGGCGATTGCTGCTGGCGAGCTGACCGATGTGCCCACTATCGGGCTGCGAATCCGGGAGGCGACGGACCCGATCTGATGATGCGGCGAGGTGGGTCCGACCTGCGTCCGCCCGCAATCTGCAGACCCGATCTGGGGTGGGAGGAGCCGGCTGAGCGACGCTTACCCAAGGACGGCTACTTGTCGGCGTTGTGGCGGCCGACCAGTTGGCGGGCGATCACCTTGACGCACAGCACCTCGTCGGCGCCCTCGAAGATCGACAGCACGCGGGCGTCGACGAACAGGCGGCTCACCGTGTACTCCTCGGCGTAACCCATGCCGCCGTGGATCTGCATGGCCTCGCGAGTGACCCACTCGGCCGCCTTGCACACGTAGGCCTTCACCATCGAGGCCTCCATCACGCCCTCGCCCTTGGCCATCAGCCTGGCGACCTCAAAGCTGTACTGGCGGGCGCCCTGGATGATGACCGCCATGCGGGCCAGCTTGGCCTGGGTCAGCTGGAACTCGGCGATGTTCTCGCCGAACACCACCCGGTTGTTGGCGTACTCGCGGGCCTGCTCCAAGGCGGACTGCATGACGCCGACGGCGCGGGCTGCGGTCTGCAGACGGCCGTTCTCGAAGCCGGCCATCTGGTAGTAGAAGCCGCGGCCTTTGCCGTCCTCGCCGCCGATGAGGTTCTCGTCGGGGACGAACCAGTTCTCGATCGCCACCTCGTAGCTGTGCATGCCGCGGTAGCCGATCGTGTCGATCGGGCGGCCCTCCATCTTGCCGCCGCCCGACGCGTTCTCCTGGGTCAGCTCGAAGCCGTGGCCGTCGCCGCGCTCCTTGGGCACGATGAACATCGACAGGCCCCTGTGGCCCACCGAGCGGTCGGTGTCGGTGCGGGCCAGCACCATCAGCACATCCGCGCGGGCGCCGTAGGTGCACCAGGTCTTCACGCCGTTGAGCAGCCAGCCGCCATCGGTCTGGGTGGCGGTCACCTTGACGCCGGCGACGTCGGAGCCAAAGTCGGGCTCGGTCACCGCAACGGCGTTCATCACCTCGGCGGAGGCCAGCTTCGGCATCCACTCCTGCTTCTGGGCCTCGGTGCCGCCGGCCTCGAGAGCGCGGGCCAGGATCTCGGGGCGGGTGATCAGCGAGCCGCCGGCGCCCAGCGAGCCGCGGGACAGCTCCTCGGTGGCGACGACCATGGCGATGTAGTCCGAGGCGCCGCCGGAGGCGAAGCCGCCGTATTCCTCGGGGATCGACAGGCCGAACGCACCCATCTCGGCCAGGCCGGTGACGATCTCCTCGGGGATGTCGCCGTTGTGGCGGTGGATCTCCTCGGCGATCGGCATGATCTTGTCTTCGGCGAACCGGCGAAAGGCGTCCTGCACCATCTCAAAGTCGTCGCCCAGGTGGCGGGGGCCGTCGGTGTTGGCCAGCGAGGCGAGGAAGTCCGCTGCCCGGTAGGTGGCCACGAAGTCCCGGGCGCCGTCGAGCGCATCGGGGGCGACACCCCACTCGGCCTCCCGGCCGAACAGCTTGGCACCCAGCTCGGCCAGCGCATCGGCGATGAACGCGGCGGTAATCAGGCCCTCGTCGTCGCCCTTGGAGCCATAGTCGAGCAGCCCCCGGCCGCACATCAGCGCGGCGGCGGCGTGGGCGACGTCGTAGGCCAACACCTGGTTGGCGTCGATGCCGTCCTCGGCCAACCGGCCGACGGCCGAGTCGATGACGGCCTGGCCAACATCCAGGGCGGCAGCGGCGGCGGTGAGGTCGGGGGTGACGGGGGGTGCGGCGACGTCGGTCATGGCGCCATGTTACCGAGCGGTAGCCTTTTGCTCCCAGACGCAAAGCCTCTTCCAGCGCCCGGCGACTGCCGCCAGGTCAGCGAAGGCCTGCCCGGGGCAGGACTGCCAAAGAAAGCCTTGCGATCCCGGCCACCCACGTTGGGCGGCGTCGTAGGATCGGGTGATGGGGACTAGGGTGACCGGCACCGAAAAAACCGGTAGCACCGAGTTGGACGACGACGACCTACACCGCGACGGGGTGGAACCGGCGGCAGCGGTGGGGTTCGGCCGACAGGCGGGCTCCTACGCCAAAGTGCGACCGGCCTATCCCGCAGCGGTGATGGAGACCCTCATGGGCCTGCTGCCGCCGACATCCGACGCGCACGTCTGCGACCTGGCCGCCGGCACCGGCATCCTCACCCGTCAGTTGCTCGACAGCGGCTA
>CXWK01009141.1_pt2 | contig 14319 bp, 8 predicted proteins | sample 590851 | NCBI WGS metagenome assembly CXWK01 (sample SAMEA3498364, study PRJEB10139) | wastewater metagenome | biome: wastewater treatment plant; material: activated sludge | place: Denmark | collected 2014-08-01 | reverse complement strand
CGCTGGAAAGTGAGCGGCCCCATCCAGTTGGGGTTGTCCTTGTCCGTCGAATAGCCGACGCTGAATTTGGCCGTCTCTTCCAGCACGGCAGCCACGAAGGCGTCGTAGACCTTCTCGTGGACGTAGACCCGCTCCACCGAGACGCAGGCCTGCCCCGTGGAATAGAACGCCCCCCACACCCCCCACCGGGCCGCCGCGGCTATGTCGGCGTCTTCCAGCACGATCATGGGGTCCTTGCCGCCCAGCTCATACATGAACGGGGTCATGTCCTCGGCCGCCATTTTGGCCACGATGCGCCCCGTCTTCACAGAGCCGGTCAGGAAGAGCAGGTCGGGCTTGGAGCGCACCAGCGCCTCGCCCACGCGGGCGTCGCCGTGGAGAAAGCGGACGTAGCGCGCCAGCTCCGGCACGCGGCCAAACAGCGCCTCGAGCAGCACGCCGGTGGCCGCCGCCACTTCCGACGGCTTCACCAAAACGGTGTTGCCCGCCAGCAGGGCGGAGACAATGGGCGGGATCATCAGGTCGATGGGGTAGTTCCACGGGCCGATGATGCCGACCACGCCGTATGGCTCGCGGTCGGTGTAGAAGCGCTTGAAGAAGTAGAGGCCGCGCGGCACACGCTCGCGGGCCAGCCAGCGCGGGGCGTGGTTGGAGTAGTGGTGGATCTTCTCCACGGTCATGAACACTTCGTGCAGCGCGTCGAGGCGGCTCTTGCCGTGGTCCTGATTGACGACCGCGGTGATCTCGTCGGCCGCGTCGACGATGACGCTCTGGAGCTTCTTCACCAGCCGCGCCCGCTCCTTGACCGACCTGGCGGCCCATTCCGGCTGGACGGCGGCCATCTCGTGCCGGGCGCGGGCCACATCGGCCGCCGTCGCCATGCGCACCTCGCCGAATTTTTGGCCGGTCGCCGGGTTGAAGAATTCAATACAGTCGTTTCGTGAGTCCATTCCCTACCTCAAGATTATTTGTTCAGAGCAGAGACCTGACAGGTGGGCGCGACCATCTATTTCTCTGTGCCACACTTTCCGCGCCCACCTGTCAGGTCTGGCCTATTAGGATTATTTCTTCTTCAAGCCAAACAGCAACAAAAGCAAGGGCAGCACGCCGATGAGCAGCATCAGCAGCGCCGGCGTCGGCCGCTTGCGGGGGCGGGGCACGGCGACGACGCGGCCGCCGTCCAGCTTCGCCACCGGGCGGCCGTCGACCGAGATCAAATGGGGATAGGGCAGCGGCTCGGCCGGGGCGGCCGCGGCGCGGGCCGGGATGCGGCTCATGGCCCGCTCGGTCATGGCGGCGATGGTCAGGCTGGGGTTCACGCCCAGGTTGGCCGGCACCACCGAGCCGTCGGCCACGTAGAGGCCGGGATAGTTGAACACCTGCTGGTCGATATCGACCACGCCCTTCGTCGCGTCGCCGCCCAACGGGCAACCGCCCAGGATGTGGGCCGTGTTGGGGATATTGAGCAGGTCGTTCAGCCCCACCCAGGGCACGCCGTCGACCTTCTCGGCGAAGCGGTTGACGACGTCGCTGCCCGCGGTCACGCAGGCGGGGATCGGCTGATCCGGGTCGCGCTCGGTCTGCAGGCCCAGGCGGAACCCCTTGGACAGATAGCGCCCGCGCCGGAACGACATCTTGTTCTCCACCGTCTGCATGATAAGCAGCACCGTGTCTCGCTCGGCCCAGCGCGGCAGGAAACGGGTGTGCATGAAGTCGCCGGGCTTGCGGAAAAAGTGCCTCAGCGAGGCGACCAGCCGCGCGCCCAGACTATGCCCGGCATCGCCATAGGCGGCCAGCGGCCAGATGAGCGAGCGCATGAACGATGAGCCGGGCGGATAGCGCACCGGCTCGACGCTGGTCTCGTCGTCGGCCCAGAAATGGCTGGTGATAGCCACGCCCTGGGAGAAATCTTCCTTGTCGTGCCGCGCCGTCACGCCCATCAGGGCCTCGCTGTTGCTGCGGACGCTATCGCCCAGGCAGGGGGAGATGAGCGGCAGCGTGCCGTGGACGTCGCGGCAGTTGAGCAGCAGCTCCACCGTGCCCAGCACCCCGGCGGCGACGATGACATTGCGCGCCCGGACGGTGGAGCGGCGCTTGCGGCCGAAATCGGTGACCTTCTCGGTGGCCACCTCGTAGCGGGCTTCGTCCGGTTGCGCGCCGAAGAGCGGCCGAATGAGATCGACGTTGTGCTCCGGCAGCACCTTTGCACCGTGCTTCTCGGCCAGATAGAGGTAGTTCTTGTCCAGCGTATTCTTGGCATTGTGGCGGCAGCCGACCATGCAGCCGCCGCAGTGATTACAGCCGGTGCGCGTCGGCCCCTGCCCGTCGAAGAACGGGTCAGCGACGGTGACGCCCTCCTGGCCGAAGAAGATGCCCACGCCGGTGGCCTCGAAGGTATCGGCCTGGCCCAGGTCGTCGGCGATACGCAGCAGCGTGTGGTCGGCCGGCCAGAAGCGGGGGTTGGTGGTCGTGCCCAGCATGCGGTTGGCCGTGTGATAGTGGGGCATCAGCTCCGCTTCCCAGTCGGCCAGGCCCGCCCATTCCGGCGCTTCGAAGAACGCCTTGGGCGGGATGCGGTGGGTGCTGGCGTAGATGAGCGAGCCGCCCCCGACGCCGGAGCCGTTCAGCAGCCAGATGTCCTTGAAAAAGTTCAGCCCCTGCGGGCCGAAGCAGCGCAAGGCGGGCATCCATAGATATTTAAATACGTTCCAGTTGGTTTTGGGGAAATCGTCGGCGTTCCAGCGCTTGCCGCGCTCGATGACCAGGACGGAGTAGCCCTTCTCCGTGAGCCGCCAGGCGGAGACGGAACCGCCGAAGCCGGAGCCGATGATGACGTAATCGTAGACGAAGGAGTTGTCGTGGACCGACGGCCCGCGGCCGATCATCGACTGGGTGTTGTCACTGTGCCCGTTGCGCGAGATGTTCATGTTCCCGTCCCCTGTTATAACGCCTGATATTTCGGCTTGTAGTCGGCAACTTTGATTGCGCTCTCAACGACGCAAAAGCGCCTGACTACGAACCAAGCCCTTTTCGGCATTATAACACATCGCGTCATGATGACGCAATGTGTCAACAACCATGCATTGCACTCCACGCCGGTGTCGGCTACACTCATCATCCGAAAGCCCTATGTCGTCTGCCGTTGCCTCCCCATCCCCCTCCGCGCCTCTTTGGTGGCAACCCGCTGCCCGCGTCTTGCTGCCGGTGGGGGTCTTCGCGGTATTCATGGCCTGCTATTGGCGGATCTACGACCTGTCGACGGCCATCCCCGCCTATGGCGATGCCGTCGAATACCTGTGGGTCACCCGCTGGTTTGTCGGCGCGCTGCGCGACGGCTCCGGCTCATTGCTGTTCGCCCCCTACGTGTTCATGCCCGGGGGCTGGTCGCTGGCGACGTTCGCCAACGGCATAGGCGTGTTCCTGTTCATGGTGCCGGTGGCCTGGCTCACCAACGAGGCGGCCGCCTTCAACGTGCTGGAATTGGCCGCGTTCTTCGTCGCCTACCTCGGCATGTACCGGCTGGCGCGGCCGGCGGCCGGTCGATGGGCCGCCATCCTGGTTGCCCTGCTCTATCTGCTGTGGGGCGGCCGCTGGCTGCGCGCCGTCGGCCATCTGCACATCCTCATGGGGTCGGCGCTGCTGCCGTGGATGGCCTACTGCCTCGAACGGTCATTGCCTCCCGGCCGCCGTCGCTGGGGGTGGCTCGCGGCGACCGGCCTGCTGTGGGCGCTGGCGATCAGCTTCAGCCTGTACTTCATCTGGATCGGCCTGTTTCTGGTGGTGGGCTGGCTGCTGGGCGCGGCCTGGGGGCGGCGCGTGTCGTTCGGCCGCGCGGCCGGGCAACTGGTCGCCGTCGGGCTATTGGCGGTGCTTTTTTGCTCCCCATACCTTTATCTCTACTGGCGCGGCCAGACCGGCGCGGTCGGCTATGACGTCGGTCATCTGAACGGCTGGAGTCTCAGCCTCAATTGGCTGCCCGCCCTTTATCCCTACCACCCTGTCCCCTTTCTAAGTGAATTGGCCCGACAACAGCTCAACGGCGTCCTCAATGAATCGAGCGTAGCCGGCTTCGGCATCGTCCTGTCGATTCTGGCCGTGGTCGGGCTGGTTGCTCGCGGCCGCCGGCCCGAATCGTGGCACAGCGCCGTCGCCGTTGCCGCCATCGGCATCCTTCTTGCCCTGGGGCCGACGCTCCATTGGGCCGGCGACCCCGTCCGACTGCCCGCGCTCGCGCCGCTAAACGAAACATTCTGGCGCGCCGCCCACGCCCTGAAGCCGGACATATTCCCCGGCGAAACCCCGCCGCCGGAATTCGCCGACGGGATCCCCCTGCCCGGTCTGTGGCTGACGGCCGCCCTGCCCTATTTTGAAGGCGCGCGCGTCCCGTCCCGCTATCTGCTGGCCGCCGCGCCGGGCATACTCTTGCTGGTGGCGTGGGGCATCCGTCGCCTGCCGAAGCGCGGGCTAAAGATAGCGGCGGTTGTTCTTCTGTTGCTGGAGGCCGCGCGATATCCCATAACCGGCGTGCCGTTTCCCCTGCCGCCACACCCAGCCTTCGCCGCGCTGGCCGGGCTGCCGATTGCGCCGGGCGAGAGCGTGCTCGATCTGACCTTGCCCGCGCCGGGCGTGCTGTTCCTCGGTGTCGGCGGCGAGGTGCTGTGGGCGACAACCTTGCACGAAAAACCCATCGCCGGGGGCGGCGGCAGCATCCTGCCGGCACATTCCGCCTTCCTGCGCGACTGGTTCTTCGCCAACCCCGACCCCACCGCAGCAGCCGATTTCCCGACGTTGCTGCGCGGCTACGACATCCGCTATCTCTTGCTCCACATGCCGCCGGAGCCGGTCGGCTCGCTGCAACGACTGGCGGCGGGAACGCCCGAGTTGCAATCCCACGGCTGTTATGATCCGGCATCCGGCCCGCCGTGGAACCACCCCATCTGCCTCATCGAGGTTCTGCCCGAACCGAACCCGACGTTCAACGTCTTCCCGGCCGAGAACTGGGGCGGCGACGAGGGATGGGGACAGTGGGCGATGGGGCGAGAGAGCGCCGTCCGCTGGGCGGCAACGAACCGGGACGAAGCGCGTTTCGCGGTCGAGGCGTTCCCCCAATGCATCCCCGGCGCGGCGCAGGAGATGGAAATCGTTGTCGCCGGCCGGGTGCTTGCCGCCCATCGCTGGGATAATTGCGACCCCTGGCGCGGGGAGATCGTCGTTCCGTCTGAATTGATCAACATCGGCTGGAACGAGATCGTCCTGCGCTTCGCGCGCGCCGATCGCCCGACGGACGTGACTGGCGGCGCAAACCCCGACACGCGCGAATTGAGCGCCGGGTTCGCGCGGTTCGAGCAACTGCGATAATCCGCGGCCCCGGATTCAATCCCCCGTCAGGGGAGCGGCGGCGGCGTGGCCTCGGCCGGATAGCCGGCGCAATCGCTCAACGTGATGACCTGCCCCGATACCCAGACGGAACGCCCTTCAACGACGATGACCCACCAGGCATAGAAGGCGTCGCGGCCGATGACCTCGGCGGTCTGTTCCGGCACCAGCTGGCCGATCTCCCGATAAGCCTGGCCCGGCCCCTCGCGCACGACGGTGCTTTGCCCGGCAGTCAGCAACAAGCGGCACCCCGGCGCAGGGGTCATGACAGACAGCAGTTGCGGCGGCGACGGCGCCCCGCCCACGGCCGACAACACCGTGGGAGTGACGGCCGATTGCGCGGCCACTGTAGCCTCGACACTGTCGTGAATGGCCGTCTCCATCATGACGGCGATCGCCCCGACCAACTCATCGTTGCCCGACGACGCGACAACGGCCTCCGTGCACGCGGTCATGAACAGTAACAAGAGCGATATGGAACCCCATAATACCCTGAAACGCGCTGGCTTGGCGTTCACCTGCTTTCCCCTCCACTAGACCCACCCTACGCAACACACCGGAACGTTGAACAAACTCAAGGGTATCATATTATTGCCCGCCATACTGTAAAGCAGGTTTCAGTTTAGCGGGCAATTTCGCTCAATGGGCGGCCGAGGATCATAGCTGGACGGATGCGGCCGGTATTTGGTCGTCAACAAGCCGGTCAGATGGGCTTTTTGATCAGTAAATTCATTGATCTCTCATTTAGAAGATGGCATAATATTGCCCTTGGCAACAGGGAGAGTCACCCCGCTCATTTGTTTTCCTCGCGGTCACGGGTCCGTCAACATAAACTACATATAAATAGTTCCGGAGGTGCAGCGAACTAAACTTCGAAATAACCACAACAAGCGTCGCAGCTAACCGCTGCTGCCGACGGGGGCCTTATTCCAGCGGCACAAGTACATTAACACAAGAACCTGAATCTCGAGTTGTCTACAGGAGAACAATCGATGAAACCCATCTCGATCCGGCGTAGCCGGTTTGTCTTGGTCGCAGCAGCACTATTGCTGGTGCTTCTGGCTTCATCCCTGGCACTGGCCCAGGATTCGACCGGCGGCTTTACCGCCACCCCCCTTATGCCCGATGGCGACGTACTCACCGCCGCCAAACCCGCCAACGACGGCATCTCCGCGCAGCGCGCCGTCATAGACCCCAATGAGCTCGAAGTCGTCAGCGTCATCGTGACGCTGGATGGATCGGTCAGCCCCGACGCCCTCGCGGCCATCACCGGCGGCGAAGTCATCAACCGCTATGACAAGGTATTCAACGGCGCGTCCCTCGTGCTGGCGGGGACCCAGGTCGACACCCTAGCGGCCGTCGACGGCGTGACCGGCGTTTACCTCGACACACTGCAACAACTCGACACCGACGCCAGCCCGCAGTTCATCGGCGCGCCGACCGCCTGGAACGACCTGGGCGGCCAGGGCAGCGCCGGCGAAGGCGTTGTCGTGGGTATTATCGACAGCGGCATCTGGCCCGAACACCCGTCCATGTCCGACCCCGACCCGTTCGGCAAGCCGTATGCCCCGCCGGCCATCGCTCCGGCCCATTGCGACTTCGGCAACACGGCCTATAACCCCAACGACGCGCCGTTTACCTGCAACAACAAGCTCATCGGCGCCTACAACATGCTCAACACCTATAAGGCGCTGAACGCCCTGCTGCCGGGCGAATTCGACTCGGCCCGCGACGATGGCGGCCACGGCACCCACACCGCCACAACGACCGCCGGCAACGGCGGCGTCGCCGCCTCGCTATTCGGCGTGTCCGGCACCGTCTCCGGCATCGCGCCGCGTGCCCAGGTCATCGCCTATCGCGTCTGCGCCAATGCGGGTTGCTATCAGAGCGACTCCGTGGCCGCCGTCAATCAGGCCATCATCGACGGCGTCGACGTGATCAACTTCTCGATCAGCGGCGGCGAAAATCCGTACTCCGACGCGGTTGAACTGGCCTTCGCCAACGCCTACGACAATGGCGTGTTCGTCTCCGCCTCGGCCGGCAACAGCGGCCCCACGCCGGAAACGGTCGCCCATCGCGGCCCGTGGACCATGACCGTGGCCGCCAGCACCAGCAACCGCTTCTTCCTGAGCACGCTGACCCTGACGGCCGATAACGGCGACACGCTGAACCTGACCGGCGTCACCGTCACCGACGGCATCCAGACGCCGACCCCGGTCGTCAAGGCATCGCCGATCAACTGCAACAGCGCGGCCGCGCCCAACACCTACACCGGCAAGATTGTGATCTGCGAGCGCGGCACCATTGCCCGCGTCCTGAAAGGCTACAACGTGCTGCAGGGCGGCGCGAGCGGCATGATCCTCTATAACCCGGCGCTGCAAGGATTGAGCACCGACAACCATTACCTGCCCAGCGTCCACATCGAATACCCCGACGGCGGCACGCTGCTCAGCTTCATGGATTCGCACACCGGCGTCATGGCCACCTTCACGCCCGGCACGGCGTCCACTGTCCAGGGTGATGTCATGGCTGCCTTCAGCTCGCGCGGCGGCCCGGCCCAATCGCTGGGCGTCAGCAAGCCCGACATCACCGCCCCCGGCGTCCAGATTCTGGCCGGCAATACACCGATGCCGGCGACGTCGGCCGGTGGCCAGGCGGGCGAACTGTTCCAGGCCATCCAGGGTACGTCCATGTCCAGCCCCCACATCGCCGGCGCGGCGGCCATCGTGGCCGCCCAAAATCCGGACTGGACCCCCGGCCAGATCAAGTCGGCCCTGATGACCACCGCCTATACCAGCGTGGTCAAGGAAGACGGCTCGACCGCAGCCACTCCGTTCGACACCGGCTCCGGTCGGGTCAACATGGCGCGGGCCGGTTGGGCGCCGCTAACCTTTGATGAAACGGTCGACAATTTCATGGCCTACGAGGACGCCCTGTGGTATGCCAACTATCCCAGCCTCTACGTGCCGAATCTGGCGGGCAGCCTGACCGTCGAGCGCACCGTTGAGGATCAGACCGGCGTGAAGACGACGTGGCAATTGAGCGTTTCCTCCCCCTCGGACCTGAAGATCAGCGTGCCCAAGAAGATTATTGTGCCGGCCAACGGCACATACTCCTTCCTGATCACCGTATCGGCCCCCACCGTGCCGGACGGCGAAGTGCGGCACGCGCGGCTGCAGATGAAGTCCAATCGCGGGATGACGCTCACATTCCCCATCACTATCGTCCGCGGCCAGGCCGTGATCACGATGGAGAAGGTATGCGCCCCGAGCATCATTCGCCTCAAGGACACCACGAACTGCACCATCACCCTGGTCAACACCGGGTTCGATGACGCGGCGTTCGACCTGCGCGATTTGCTGCCGAAACAGCTTCGCCTGAACGTCAATTCCATCACCGGCGGGACGCAGATTCCTCGCAACAAGAGCGGCGTCCAGGCCAGCGGCGTGCTGCAGGGCGCCGAGCCGCCCAATGTGAACGTGACCATTGATCCGCTGGCGTCGCCGGGAGGCTATCTCCCGCTCGGTGTCGCCGCTGCAGCAGGGTTTGGGGATGAGACGATCGGCAACTGGAACGTTCCCGCATTTCTCTATGGGGGCGAGGTTTACACCAGAATCGGCATTACATCCAACGGATACGCAATTGTCGGTGGTGGAACCGCGGCTGACGTTCAATTCGCCAACACCGACCTGCCCAGTGCTTCCCCGCCGAACAATGTACTGGCTCCATTCTGGAGCGACTTGAATGTTGCCACAGCTCCTGCCGGCGGCGGCATTCGGGTTGCTTTGCTGTCGGGAGGCGGCAGCAGCTGGATCGCCATCGAATGGAGGAATGTGCCGAACTACTCCAACCCGGCGCAGTTGAATAACTTCCAGATCTGGATCGGTGTCATGGGCGACGCCACCCCCGTCGAGGACATCTCCTTCACCTATGGGTCTGCCATTACCGGCGGTGACGGCGGCTTCCTGACCGTGGGCGCGGAGAACGTGTTCGGCAATCGCGGCGATACCGTCTATTACAACGGCGCCGGCACTGCGCCCGTGCCCTCATCCACCGGTTACGAAGTACTCGTATCCACCGCTCCCCCTGCTCCGGGCGGATCTCACACCCTTTCCTTCACGGCCACCGGCAAGAGCACCGGTGCCTGGACAAACTGCGCGGAGATGACCTCGGACGTATTTGCGGGCACAGCGATGGCTTGCGCTTCCGGTCGCGTCAACGGCCGCTAGCAGTCATATCCACCGGCAACCGGGTTTCACGGACGAAACCCGGTTGCTAAACTAAACCAAAACGGGTTTCGGGCGCAATCCTGAAACCCGTTTTTCATTGACGGCGCAAACTTTCACACAATTGTTCGCCGCGCATGAAGACGCCGCTCCACAGCCCGCGAACGTTTTCTCCGGCGTCGTGGTACCATTATTACCATGCGACGATAAAGCAGGTTGCATTGTCCGGCATTTCTTTTGCTACAATAGAAATTGATGCAACTGTTGTACAGAGTGATCAGGATGACACGGAAATGACCACACAACTACTCGCCGCTCAATCGACGGCCAGCCTGACCGACCAGGAACAGCGGCAACAGCTGCAAACCGAGTTGCTGGTCACGTCCTCGACCGTCATCGCCATGCTCGGAATGACGTGGGGTCTGATCTACATGTACTTCGGTGCGGTAAACGCCGGAGCCATCCCTATTGCCTATGCCGCGTTCTCGTTTGCCAGTATCGGCTATTTCGCGCTGACCGGCCGCTTCCATCTGTTCCGCTTCAGCCAGCTGCTCATCACCTTGCTCTTTCCGGCATTGCTCATGCTCGTCCTCGGCGGCTTTGTCAATTCCAGCGGCGTCATCCTCTGGTCCCTGACCTCCCCCGTGGGCGCGTTGCTCTTCAGCAGCCGCCGCCGGGCGGCCGTCTGGTTCCTGGGCTTTGCCGCCATCGTAGTGGCGGCCGGGCTGATCGATCTTGGTTTGTTCGGGCCGGAACTACCCCAACAAAGCCCGCTTTCTTCGGGGCTGATCATCACCTTTTTCATCCTCAACGCCATCGGCCCATCGGTGGTCGTGTTCCTGCTCCTGGCCTATTTCACCCGCCAGCGCGACCAGAACCAGGACCTGCTGGTGGCCGAACAGGCCAAGAGCGACGCACTGCTGCTCAACATCCTGCCCCAATCCATCGCCCGCCGCTTGAAAGACGGGCAGCACAGCATCGCCGAGTGCATCGACAGCGCCAGCATCCTCTTCGCCGACATCGCCGGGTTCACGCCCCTGTCGGCCGAACTGGGCGTGGAGGATGTCGTCGAGTTGCTCAACGACCTCACAACCGGCTTCGACGACATCATCGAGCGCCACGGGCTGGAGAAGATTCGCACCATCGGCGACGGCTACATGGCCGCCTCCGGCGTGCCCACGCCGCGCGTCGACCACGCCCGCGCCCTGGCCGGCGCGGCGCTGGAGATGATCACCTTCTCCCATGAGCTATCACACAAGTACGGGTTCCCCATCCGCCTGCGCATCGGGATCAATTCAGGCACGGTAATGGCCGGGGTCATCGGCCGCAAGAAGTTCAGCTACGACATCTGGGGCGATCCGGTCAACGTCGCCAGCCGCATGGAGTCCCACGGCGTGGCCGACACCATCCAGATCGCCGAGCGCACCTACGAGCTGGTGAAGGGCGAATTCGTCACCGAGCCGCGCGGGACGATCGAGATCAAGGGCAAGGGGATGATGAAGACGTGGTTTTTGGTGGGGAGGAAGTAGTATATAGCATAGAAACCGAGTTTCTTCCGAGAAACTCGGTTTCTAAAAGCTAAATCATCGGCGCCGCCCAGCGCGAATGCTGCACCTTCATGCACTGATTCATCACCACATCCAGCCCGGCGGCGCGGGCGCGGGCGGCCGCTTCCTCATTGATGACGCCGATCTGCATCCACACCGCCCCCGCCCCGGCGGCGATGGCCGCATCGACGATCGGCCCCACCTCGGCCCCCGGCCGGAAGATCTGCACCACGTCAATCGCGTCCGGCACGTCGGCCAGGCTCGCGTAGCCCTTCTCCCCCAACGCCTCCTCCACCTTCGGGTTGACCGGAATCACCCGGTAGCCCTGTGAATCCAGATACGCAGGCACGGTATGGGACGGCTTCGCCGGGTCGGCCGAATAGCCCACGGTGGCGATCGTTTTGGCGGTGCGCAGAATTTTCTCGATGGTTTGTTGTTCTTCGTTGGTCATATTGCTGATTATACATAGCGAATCGCGGTTTGTCGCCGGTCATGGCCACGACAATTCACACACCTTGCATCGCGGCCAACAACCGGACAAAATCGGGCAATTTTCTCTTCAAATTGCCCGATTTATCTCTTGACAACCATACCATAATGGTATAATCAACCCTGTTCCAAGTTTTGTCGTTGCCCGTTTACCCTTGGTCGATCCCATTCATCGTTGCCGGGCCTGGATCGGCGGGCGCCAAGTTTTCAATAGAGGACAACAGAATGAAACCCCGTATTGTTGCATTGATGCTGCTCGCAAGCATGCTCTTGCTGGTTGGCCTGATACCGGCTGCAGGGGCGCAGACGGCCGTACAGGAGCAGCCCACCATCCCCGATTTAGCGCTGCGACAACAGCGCGCCGCCGCCAGAGAAGCGGCCCGACAATCCGACACACCGCCCCCCGCGACCGCGGGAGAGCCAATCGACGCGCTCCGCCTGGAGCGCCACCCCGAAGAAAAGGCCCGGCTCGACCGGCCCACCGCCGCGCCCACTGCCGGCGCGCCGGCAGCACCCATGCTCTCGGCCTCGTCTGTCTTGCCGTTGTCATCTCCGGAGCCAGGCACGGCCGTCGTCATCACCTCGGTCGACGATATGGGCCGGAACGGAAATAGCGATTCGAACGATCCCGCCCTTTCCGACGACGGCCGCTACGTGGCCTTCGCTTCGTCTCCTGACAATCTCGTTCCGGGCGACTGGAATGAAGNNGCAGTTCCTGGCAGCCGTCGATCTCGGCCGACGGCCGCTACGTGGTCTTCTACTCGTCTGCCGACAATCTCGTCAACGACGACCTGAATTGGAGTTCCGATGCTTTCCTCCACGACCGGCAGACGGGCGCGACCACGCTCATCTCGCGCCACAGCGACGGGACGCAGGGAAATTGGGACTCTTATGATCCGGTTATCTCGGCCGACGGCGCCTTTGTCGCCTACTACTCCTACGCCGATAATCTGGTCGACAATGACGAAAACGGCAGCATTTCGGATGTCTTCCTCTACGAAGTCACCACGGGCCAAACGACCCTGATCTCGCGTCACAGCGACGGCACCCAGAACAACGGGGGAGCATACAGCCCGGCCATTTCGGCCGACGGCAGCTTTATCGCCTTCGTCTCTTATGCCGACGATCTGGTGGATGCGGATACAAACGGCTATGAAGATATTTTCGTCCGCGACGTAGCCGGCGGCACAACAACGCTTGTCTCCCGTCATACCGACGGCACCCAGGGTGACGATTGGTCGTATTCCCCCTCGATCTCCGCCGATGGGCAAATCGTTGCCTACTCCTCGTATGCCGGCAACCTCGTCGATGACGACGCCAACGGCGCGGGAGATGTCTTCGTCTACGACATGCAAGCCGGAACGACCACGATGGTTTCGCGCCACAGCGACGGCACGCCGGGCAATTGGGATTCATACGATCAGGCCCTTTCGGGCAATGGCCGTTACGTCCTGTTCTTTTCCTGTGCCGACAACCTAATGGATGCCGACGCAAACGAAGGAGGTTGCGACGTATTTCTCCATGATTTGCAGACCGGCGCAACGACCCTCGCCTCCCGTTCCGCCACCGGGGAACAAGGCGACTGGTCCTCGTTTTCCCCGGCGATCAACAATGACGGGTCTGTCATAGCTTTCGGGTCAATGGCCACCAATCTTGTCTTCTCGGGTTGGGATGGCTGGGCAACAGATATCTTCGTTCGCTACACCGGCTTGGCAGATCTGTATTCGATCTCGGGCCGAGTGACGGATGAATTCGACAACGGCCTGGGTTGGGAGATTGTGCGCGACGTCAGCGGCGCAACCGTTTATACCGATGAGTACGGCTACTACACGCTCGACACGCTCCTCCCCGGCGACCACGGCGTATGGGCCTGGGACGAGGGCTATTACTACCTGTTCCCAACCACCCCGGCGGCCGTCACCCTGCCGCCGAATGCCGTGGACGTCGACATTCAGGGCCAGACCAACGACTATTACGGCGGAGAGTTCCCGACGGTAGCCGACGCCTACGTTGACGAGGCCAAAAAGACCAAAAACTACGGCCTGCAACCCTACCTGCGGGTCAAGAACGCCGCCAAAGACCTGAACAGCTACCTGAAGTTCGAGGTCGCGGGACTGCCGTCCTGTCCGTCTGTCGACTATGCCGAGGTGCGCCTCTTCGCCACCGACGGCGGCCCGGATGCCGGCACACTCTACCGCACCGGCAACGACTGGACGGAAGCGGGCATCAACTGGAACAACGCTCCGGCACTTGGCGACTATCTGGATGGGTCGTGGTCGGTCGACAACAACCAATATAACTGGTTCTATCTCGACGACGTTAATCGCAACGGCGCCTACAGCTACGCGCTGCGCAACAATTCCAGTAATCAGGTGCAATATGACAGCGGCGAGGGGGCCAATCCCCCCATTCTCTACGTTTACTGGCTCCAGAAACCCGAACTAATGCCCGACGCGCAGTACGAAATGGATGTCACGGAAGGCCTGGCCCCCGTGACGGTGCGGTTCACTGACCAATCCGAAGGCTGCCCGACCTCGTGGTATTGGGAGTTCGGCGACGGCGCAACCAGCACCGACCCCAACCCCACCCATACCTATACCGACCCCGGCTACTATGAAGTCGTGTTGACCGTCAGCAACAGCGAGGGGCAGGATCGCAAAACGCAGTGGGTCAACGTCATA
>CXWK01098594.1_pt1 | contig 14324 bp, 13 predicted proteins | sample 590851 | NCBI WGS metagenome assembly CXWK01 (sample SAMEA3498364, study PRJEB10139) | wastewater metagenome | biome: wastewater treatment plant; material: activated sludge | place: Denmark | collected 2014-08-01 | reverse complement strand
GGTCATGGGCAGTCCTCAGGCGTCGATCTGGTCTTGGATCAGGCGGTCGTAGGCGGCCTGATCCAGCAGTTGGCCGAGCGCGGCAGCGTCAGCGGGCTGGAAACGGAAGAACCAGCCTTCGCCCAGCGGGTCTTCGTTGACCAGCTCCGGGTTGCTGTCCAGTTCCGAATTCACGTGCAGCACCTCACCGTCCAACGGCATGCCGATGCTGCTGGCGGCTTTCACCGATTCCACGACCGACACTTCGGCTCCGGCGTCGAAGCTGGCCAACTCAGGCACCTGAACGAATACCACATCCCCCAATGCCTGTTGGGCAAACGCCGTGATGCCAACGGTGACAGTGCCGTCAGCTTCGGTGCGCAGCCATTCGTGTTCGACGGTAAAACGCAATTCGCTCATATCAACTCCTCATTGTTCAGACTCATCCGCTGCAGGTGGCGGAGGCGATGGGCAGGCTCGGGTGTGGGTAGCGAGCTTGGCTGGAGGAGAGATAGCAAGGGTGGTGCCAAGGTTGATTAGTTGTTTTAAATCAATGGCTTAGTGATTTATTGGGCAAATTGATGCGCGGTTGCCGTATTGAAATCAAGACAGGCACGGGAAGGGAAGGGGCCGAAGTCCGGTGTAGACAGGTTGAGAAGGTTTTGTCTTGATTTCGATACGCTGTATCGATTTGCACACAGCATCAAAGTGGTACTCAGTCCCTGTGGGAGCGAGCAAGCCCGCTCCCACATTTGACCGAGGTGGTCTTACGACTTGTTGGGTATGCCGTACTTGCGCAACCGAATGGCAATCGCACTATGGGACGTTTGCAGGCGCGCCGCGAGTAGCCGGCTGGATGGATAACTTTGGTAAAGCTGCTCCAGCAAATTCCTTTAAAACCCCTCGACAGCCTCCTCAAGGCTGCCCACCTCGCCATCGTTCCGGCGCTGCACAGCGGTGCGCGCAATGTCCAGGTCGTCAATGTCCACCAACGGGTTCTCGCAGATCGCCGCCGCGCGAAAGATCACGTTTTGCAGTTGCCGCACATTACCCGGCCAGCGGTTTCCAAGCAGGGCGGGAAAGGTGCTGGGCGCCAGGCGACAGACCGGGCGCTGGATCTGCGCGCAAGCCTGCTGCATGAAGTGCTGGGCCATCAACAGGATGTCGTGGCCACGTTCGCGCAGTGGCGGCACCTGCAGGTTGAGGACATTGAGGCGGTAGAACAGGTCTTCGCGAAAGTGCCCTTCGGCGACCATTTTTTCCAGGTCGCGGTGGGTCGCGCTGAGGATCCGCACATTGACCTTGACCTCGCGATCGCCCCCGACCCGGCGGAAGCAGCCATCACTCAAAAAACGCAGCAGCTTGGCTTGCAGGTACGGCGACATCTCGCCGACTTCGTCGAGAAATACCGTGCCCTGGTCAGCCAGTTCCAGCAGCCCGAGCTTGCCACCCCGTTGTGCCCCGGTGAACGCTCCGGGGGCGTAGCCGAACAGTTCGCTTTCGGCCAGGCTCTCGGGCAGCGCCGCGCAATTGAGGGCCAGGAACGGCTTGTCACGGCGACCGCTGATTGCGTGACAGGCGCGGGCCACCAGTTCCTTGCCGGTGCCGGTTTCTCCCTGGATCAACAGCGGTGCGTCGAGGGCCGCCACCCGTTGCGCGCGGGCCTTGAGCGAGCGGATCGGCGGCGACTCGCCGAGCAGCGCATCGAAACCTTCGGCGTGATCATGGTGTAGCGCCGAGAGGCGTTCACCAATGCGATTCGGCTGATAGAGGGTGAGCAGGGCGCCAGCGTCGGTAATCGGCATGGCGTCGAGCAGCAACGTGTGGCCACCAAGACTGACCTCGTGCATGGGCAGGCGGAAATGCTGGGCGATCAAGGTGCGTTGCAAATCGGCATCGTCGAACAGCGCGCTCAGAGATTCACCGGCCGGTTCGCGACCGCACAGGGCGATCAATGCCGGGTTGGCCAGCAGCACGTGCCCACGATCATCGACCGCCAGCACCGGGTCGGAACTGGCGGCCAGCAAGGCGTCCAGTTGCAGGCGCCGACGTTGCCCCGGAAGGATGTCGACCAGGGTCACCGCCTGCACACCGCGCACGCCGAACAGTGCCTCGCGCAACTCTTCCAGTACTTCGGCGCCGAGGGTCGGGGCGTCGATGTAGACGTTCGGCGGCACCATCTCCACGGCGTCCAGATTGAAGCTGCGCCCGCCGAGCAGGGCCAGCACTTCCTGGGTGATGCCGACGCGGTCGATGAAGGTGACGTGGATGCGCATGACAGGCCTGCAAGATGGGCGAACGAAAATCAGTATGCCGGGGCGAATTCGAGTTTGGCGAGCGTCACGTCATCCATTGGCCGTTTTGCGGGTGCTGGCCGCCAGGTCCTCGAGAAACGCCTGCAGGATCGGCGGCGGTGCCACACCGCGCCGGGTGATCACGTCGAACGGTGATTTCAGCCGCAGGCTCGCCGGGCCCAGTTGATGCATTTCGCCTGACTTGAGCCACTGGGCGGCGAAGTGCTCGGGCAGAAAACCCATGTAGGCGCCGGAGATGATCAGGATCGCCGAGGCTTCGATATTGTCCACGGTGGCCGCCGCCTTGCTCACGCCCAAGTGTTCCAGGTCGTATTGCTGCATGTAGCCGCGTACGACGATGCGACCCGCGCCGATTTCTTCGAGCAACTCGGCACCTTCGGCCGTGCTCCCATACAGCGGGTGCCGGCGCCCGCAATACAAGCCCAGCGCTTCCTGATACAGCGGCGATTGCAGCAGGCCCGGTACATGGATCGGAAAATGCCCGATGGCCAGGTGCAGGCGACCGTCGAGCACCCGTTCTTCCAGTTCTGCCGGAGTGCCGACGTACACGTTCAGGTGTACGTCATGCCCGCGCGACACGAAGCGCTGGGTGGTGCGCGGGATCGGCGAATCGGGGTCGGTGATGGTGGTGTCGATGATCCCCAGGTTGAGCTTGCCGCTGATGTGCTGCTTGAGTACGTCGGCGTCCATGCAGAAATTTTCCACTGCCGACAGCAGGCGCTGGGTGGCTTCATGGATCGCCACGCCTTGCTCGGTCAGGCGAAAGCCGCTGCGCCCGCGCTGGCAGAGCTTGACCCCAAGGCGGGTTTCCAAATGGGTCATCTGTTCGCTGATGGTCGACTGCCCGGCGTTCAACGCCGCCTGGGCGGCGGAGAAACCGCCGCAGCGGACAATCGTGGCAAATACCCTGAGCAGTTTCAGGTCGACATCGTGCAGTTGGATCATCGGGAACCTCCGGCATGGGGATGCATCGGGAATGCCGATATGAGTATCTGATGTATAGCATTTTTTCCACGAAAACCTGCGCTCATAGTCTTTCCAACGGCGGTCGCCTTGCAGTTCCGCCAAGCCGATAACAAGAAGTGGAGAGGCTAGAAATGTCGAACAACGGTTATGAATCCGGTCGTCTGAACCTGCCATTCGTGGGTCATTGCACCTTTGGCAAATCCCCGGTGTGCACCGATTGGGATGCGCTGGATGCCGACGTCGCGGTGCTTGGCGTGCCCAACGACATGGGCACCCAGTGGCGCTCCGGCGCACGCTTCGGACCACGCGGGATTCGTGAAGCATCGACGCTGTTTTCCTTCGGCCACGCCGGGGCCTACGATCACGAAGATGACGTGATGTACCTCACCGCATCGGACGTGCGCATGGTCGACGTCGGTGATGCCGACATCGTCCACACCGACATGGCCACCAGTAACAGGAACACCGAATACGCGGTGCGCAAGATCCTCGATGCCGGTGTGATGCCGGTGGTGCTGGGCGGCGATCACTCGGTGCACGCACCGGTCATCAAGGCCTTCGAAGGGCGCGGCCCGATCCACATCATCCACTTCGATGCACACCTGGACTTCGTCGACGAGCGCCACGGCGTGCGTTACGGCCACGGCAACCCGCTGCGCCGCGCCTCGGAAATGAACCACATTGTCGGCATGACCCAAATGGGCATCCGCAACGTCTCGTCGTCCAACCGCGACGACTACGAAGCGGCTCACGAGGCCGGTTCGAAGATCCTCTCGGTGCGCGATGTGCGTCGTCTTGGCGTCGAAGGTGTACTGGCGCTGATCCCGCAGAACATCAACTACTACATCACCATCGACATCGACGGTTTCGACCCGTCCATCGCCCCCGGCACAGGCACCCCGAGCCACGGCGGCTTCCTCTACTACGAAGTGCTGGAAATCATCCAGGCCCTGGCCAAGCGCAGCAAAGGCAACATCGTTGGCATGGACCTGGTGGAGGTGGCACCGGTGTACGACCCGACCGGCATGACCTCGATCCTCGCTGCGCAGCTGCTGCTGAACAGCATCGGCTTCATCTTCCACGAGCGGGGCTTGGTGCGAGCCGCCGCCGAAAGCGAATCGCTGGCTTAAGAGCTGGCCAGCCTGAATATCGAAACCACGAAGACCCGGCAGGAACTGACTGCCGGGCAGAGAGAATAAAAATGGACACGATCGTCAAAAGTTACCTGCAGAAGTTTGGTGTCAGCGAAGCCACCCAGACCTTCCTCAGCAAAGCGCAGAAGATGTTCATAGGCGGTACCTGGGTCGACGCCAGCGACGGCCAGACGTCCGAAGTCATCGAGCCCTCGACCGAAGGCCTGATCACCCGCATTCCCATGGGCACCACTGAAGACCTGGACCGCGCCGTGCAAGCAGCCCGCGCGCAGTTCGATGGGGGTGAATGGAGCCAGGCAAAACCGGCGCAACGCGAACGCCTGATCCAGCGCCTGGCGGATTTGATCGAACAGAACGCCGACGAGCTGGCCCAAATCGAATCGATCGACATGGGCAAGTCGGTAAGCTTCGCCAAGGACGTCGATATCCAGGGCACCGTCGATACACTGCGCTATTTCGCCGGTTGGGCCACCAAGCTCCACGGGCGCACCGTCGAGCCTTCGCTGCCGGGTAATTACCTGGCCTATACCCGCAAGGAAGCGGTAGGGGTGGTCGGCGCCATCGTGCCGTGGAACTTCCCGCTGCAAACCATGGCCTGGAAACTTGGCGCGGCGCTGGCCACCGGTTGCACCGTGGTGGTCAAGCCCGCTGAGCTGACCTCGCTGTCGGCCCTGCGTTTCGCGGAACTGGTGCAGGAAGCGGGCATTCCGGACGGCGTGATCAACATTGTCACTGGTCGCGGCAGCGTGGTCGGCGCGGCCATGACCACCCACCCCGGCATCGACAAATTGACCTTCACCGGTTCCACCCCGGTGGGCCTTACCGTTGGCCGCGCGGCGCTGGACGACATGAAGCGGCTGACCCTCGAACTCGGTGGAAAGTCGCCAGTCATCGTGTTTGCCGATGCCGACATTCCGGCCGCGGCACAAGCGGTCGCCAATGGCGTATTTTTCAACTCCGGGCAGGTATGCGATGCCGGTACGCGGGCTTATATTCATAGCAGCGTCCATGACGAATTCCTGCGTGAGCTGATCGCCTATACACGCACCCTGAAAATGGCCCCGGGCCTGGACCCGGACTGCTTCATCGGCCCACTGGTGTCGGCCCTGCAAAAGCAGCGCGTTACCGAGTACATCGAGACCGGCAAGGCCGAAGGCGCCGAACTGGTGTACGGCGGCCAACCGGTCGATGGTCCGGGGTTCTTCGTCGAGCCGACCATCTTCGCCAACTGCCGAAACGACATGCGCATCGTCCAGGAAGAAATCTTCGGTCCGGTGCTGGTGACAGCAAAGTTCGATGATGATGAAGAGGCCCTGGCCCTGGCCAATGACTCAGCTTTTGGCTTGGCGGCTGCCCTGTACTCCAACGACCTGGGCAAGGTGCATCGCCTGATACCACGCCTCAAGGCCGGCTCGGTCTACGTCAACGCCCACGGCACCCTCGACCCGTCGATGCCGTTCGGTGGCTACAAGCAGTCCGGGTTCGGCAAGGACCTGGGCGCCGAGCAGCTCGATTACTTGCTCGAAACCAAGGCGGTGTGGATCACCTTGCCGTGAGTCATGGCTGACTCTTGAACGACACAAACCCTGTGGGAGCGAGCCTGCTCGCGAAGAGGCTGGCATATCCAGCATCAATGTCGCCTGAAACATCGCCTTCGCGAGCAGGCTCGCTCCCACAGGTTCCCCACCAGGGATGTCGTTCACCCAAAAGAACGCGGTTATCTCGTCATGATCTTCCAACAATAAGAGTCCATCATGAACACTAACGCCAAGTCCGCCACGAGTGTGTCTTCCCTCGACGACAAATCCGTTGTCGAGGGGCATTCGATTGACTTCATCCCCGAGAACGAGCGCACCGACAAACTGTCGAGCCAGGGCCCGTTCTGGTTCCTCGGCAATTTCACCTTCTTCACCATGACCATCGGCTTCGTCGGCCCAAGCGTCGGCCTGACCGCGCTCTGGACCACACTCGCCGGCACCCTGGGCATCATGTTTGGCACGCTGTTCATGGCGTTTCACGGTTCGCAAGGCCCGCACCTCGGCTTGCCACAGATGATCCAGTCCCGCGCGCAGTTCGGTTACCGTGGGGTGATCCTGGTGCTGCTGGCGACGCTGTTCGTGTTCGCCGGGTTCAACATCGTCAACCTGGTGCTGATGATGCAGGGCCTGCACACGCTGTTCGGTTTCAGCCCCGCGCTGATCGCGGTGGCGGTGACCCTCCCGGCGGCGGTGTTGGCGATCCTCGGCCATGACTGGATGCACCGCAGCTTCAAATGGGCGTTGTGCCTGTCGCTGCCGCTGTACGGCCTGGTGACCCTGGCGGTGTTGATGGGCTGGGTACCGGACGCCGTGTTGCCGGCGCTGGCCGAGGGCGAAGCGGCCCCCGCACCGCTGGGCTTCAACTGGACCGGTTTCATCGCGCAGTTCGCGGCCGCGGCGAGTTACAACATCGCCTATGCCCCCTACGTGTCGGACTACTCGCGTTACCTGCCAAAGAACACCTCCAGCGGCAAGCTGATCGCCGTGGTGTTTCTCGGCGCTTCGTTGTCCGGAGCGTGGATGATTTCCGTCGGTGGCTGGCTGGCCGATCACCTGCATTCCACGGATGTGCTGGTGGCCCTGGGTCAAGTCGGCAACACCGTGTCGCCACTGATGGGCACCGCGGTCGTGGTGGTGACCATCCTGGCGTTCCTGCCGGTGATCGCGATGAACATCTACAGCGCCAAGCTGACTACCCTGACCTGTGTCGATTCGATCAGGCACATCGAGCCGACCCGCAAGGCGCGGATCCTCGCCATCGCGTTCGTGATCCTGCTGCAACTGGGCGTGGCCCTGAGCATCCAGAGTTCCGGCAAAGGCCTGTCGGTGCTCGGCATCTACCTGGTGGTGATGCTGTACTTCCTGGTGCCCTGGACCTCGGTCAACCTCACGGACTATTTCTTCGTGCGCAAGGGCCGCTACGCCATCCCGCACTTCTTCATGCCCCACGGCAACATCTACGGCAACTGGGGCCTGCGTGGCATCGCCGCCTATGCCATCGGCTTTATCTCGATGATTCCGTTCTTCTACATCTACGACGGCGTCGTGCAACGCGAAGTGTATGTCGGCCCGCTGGCCAAGGCCCTGGGCAGCATCGACATCGCCTGGCTGGTGGGGCTGATCGTCTCGGGCCTGGCGTACTACTGGCTGAGCCGTTCGATCGACCTTGCGCGCGAAGAGGCCGTTATCCAGCAGGTCGAAATAACCTCCCCGCAATACACCACTGGCGACACGCTGACCCATAAACAGCAACCACGGCCGGTATTCACTCAAACGACGGTCGGGAGATAGCCATGACCACGCAAAGAATGACCACGCAAAAATACGACTACATCATCATTGGCGCAGGCTCGGCAGGTTGTGTGTTGGCCAACCGCCTGAGCGAAGACCCGGCCACCTCGGTGCTGGTCCTGGAATTCGGCGGCAGCGACAAGAGCGTGGTGATCCAGATGCCCAGTGCGTTCTCGATCCCGATGAACACCAAGAAGTACAACTGGCGCTACGAAACCGAGCCGGAAACCTACCTCAACGGCCGGCGCATTCATTGCCCGCGGGGCAAGGTGCTGGGTGGTTCGTCGTCGATCAATGGCCTGGTGTACATTCGCGGCCACGCCCTGGATTTCGACGAATGGGAATCCCTCGGCGCCCAGGGCTGGGGCTACAAGAATTGCCTGCCGTACTTCAAGCGCGCCGAAAGCTACGAGTCCGGTGGCGACAGCTATCGCGGGCAGACCGGACCACTGCACACCACCAACGGCAATCACATGAAAAATCCGTTGTACGGGGCCTGGGTCGAAGCCGGCGCGGAGGCGGGCTACATCAAGACCGAAGATTGCAACGGCTACATGCAGGAAGGTTTCGGTGCGATGCACATGACCGTGAAAAATGGCGTGCGCTGCTCCACGGCCAACGCCTACTTGCGTCCGGCCATGGGCCGTCCGAACCTGACGGTGATTACCCATGCGATGACGCGCCAGGTCATCCTCGAAGGCAAGCGTGCAGTCGGGGTGATGTATGACCACGGGGGTCAGACCCACCAGGTTTATTGCAACCGCGAAGTCCTGATCTCGTCCGGGCCGATTGGTTCGCCGCACCTGCTGCAACGCTCCGGCATCGACCCGGCCGAGGTCCTGCGCAAGGCCGGGATCGGCGTGCGCCATGACCTGCCGGGCGTAGGGGAGAACCTGCAGGATCACGCCGAGGTGTACATCCAGTTCGGCTGCAAGGAACCGGTGACGCTCAACAGCAAGATGGACCCGCTGAGCAAATTGATGATCGGTTTGCGCTGGCTGCTGTTCAAGGACGGCCTGGGCGCCACCAACCACTTCGAGGCCGGTGGTTTCATTCGCTCCGAGAAGGGCCTGCGCTGGCCGGACATCCAGTTCCACTTCCTGCCGGCAGCGATGCGCTACGACGGCAACAAGCCGATCAAGGGCCACGGTTTCATGGTGCTCACAGGGCCAAACAAACCGAAAAGCCGTGGCTATGTGCGCGTGCGGTCGGCCGATCCGTACGAACACCCGGAGATTCGCTTCAACTACCTGGAGCGCGAAGAGGACCGCGAAGGCTTCCGCCGCTGCATCCGTCTGACCCGGGAGATCATCGGCCAGAAAGCCATGGACCGTTTCCGCGACGGCGAAATCGCTCCCGGAGCGCTGGTGACCAGCGTTGAAGACCTCGACGCCTTTGTCCGTGACAACCTCGAAAGCACTTACCACCCCTGTGGTTCGTGCCGCATGGGCGAGGACGACATGGCGGTAGTGGATTCCGAGCTGCGGGTGCATGGCATCAAGGGCTTGCGGGTCATCGACTCTTCGGTGTTCCCGACCGAACCGAACGGCAACCTCAATGCGCCGACCATCATGCTCGCCGAACGGGCTTCGGACCTGGTTCGCGGGGTAAAGATGTTGCCAGCGTCGGATGTGCCAGTGGGGCTGGTAGAGAATTGGGAAAACAGCCAGCGCACGACCTTGCCAGGACGTAACGTGCGCGTTTAAGCAAATCCTGTGTGGGAGCGAGCCTGCTCGCGAAAGCGATGGACCAGTCAACATCAATGTTGAATGTCATGGCCCCTTCGCGAGCAGGCTCGCTCCCACAGGAAAAATTCGATTGCCATTGCTAGGCTCAAACTCCCAAGACCGCAATGGAGCACCCTCATGGCTATCCTGGCCCTTCGCGCCGACGCCTCCCACATCGACACGATCGCGCCGTTATTCGACGCTTATCGTGGCTTCTACGGCCAGCCGTCGAACCTGCCCCAGTCCCGCGACTTCATCGCCGAACGCATTGCCCGCGACGAGTCGGTGATCTTCTTCGCCGAGGACACCGTCGGCCAGGCGCTGGGTTTCGTGCAGATGTTCCCAACCTTTTCCTCCATCGACGCGCACCGCACCTGGCTGCTCGGCGACCTGTTCACCACGCCCGCCGCCCGGGGCAAAGGCGTTGGTACGCTGCTGATGAATACCGCCCGCGACTTTGCGCGGTTGATGGGAGCCAAGGGCATGACCCTGGAAACCGCCACCGACAACTGCAGTGCCCAGCGCCTGTATGAGTCACTGGGCTATGTGCGCGATCCGGGCTACTTCACCTATTGCCTGGACCTGCGCCAAGACTGAATCAGCGATCCCGGTCGCCGAACACCGGCCGCAGAAAGCTCCGCTCATAGCTGAGGATGAACTTTTTATCTTCGGCGAGTTTGAAGGCGGCAATGCACTCTGGGTCGCTCATCGATTGTTGGCGGTAACTTTCGTAGGCCGCCAGGCTTGGAAAGGTGAACATCGCCATGGCGATGTTGTTGGCGCCTTCGGATGGCAGGAAATAGCCGTGATGCTGGCCACCGAATTTTTCTACCAGGGGGATCCACAATTTTCCGTAATGCTCGAAGGCCTCGAGCTGGTAGGGGTCGATAACGTATTTCAGGTAGCAGGTGATCATCGGTGCTCTCTTGGGGTAAAAATTTTCAGCAGATTGTACGCCCGCGCCATCAGCGGTGGCACGTCTTCGCCTGGTTCACAGCCATCGCGCTTGAGCCATTCGGCCGGGGGCAAACCCACCACATTGAGGAAGGTTCGGGAAAACGAGGCTTGCGAACTGTAGCAGACCGCCCCGGTGGTTGAGGCCGGCTGCACCCGATTTATTGTAGGAGCGAGCATGTTCCGGGCCGTGTTCCGACGATGGTCGTCAACGATGATGCGGGGAACCTGGCACCCCGCGGTGCCCTCAGGTTTTTCGCGAGCATGCTCGCTCCTACAGGTTCCAAAAAAACCTATCGTGGAGCGACCTCCCGTGCCGCTCGCGCACATTCGATGAAAGCCTTGAGCGTTGCCGGCACATGCCGTCGGCTTGGGTAGTACAGATGCAGGCCGGGGTAGTAGGGACACCAGTCGCCCAGCACCTGGATCAGGCTGTCGTCCGCAATCTGCGCCTTGACCATGTCTTCGAAGATGTAGGCCACGCCGACGCCTTGCAACGCCGGGCCGACCATCAGGCTGACGTCGCCCAGGGTCAGCGGGCCGTCTATCTCGATTTCCTGGGCGATTGCACCCCGTTCGAACTCCCAGCGATACATAGCGCCACTGGGGAAACGATGGCGGATGCACGGAAGGCCATGCAAATCCTCGGGTTTTTGCGGAATGGGATGTTTACGGAAAAAATCCGCTGAACCCACGACCACGGAACGCATGAAGCTGCCAATCGGCAGGGAGACCATGTCCGCCTCCAACCGAGCGCCGAAGCGTACGCCGGCGTCAAAACCCTGCGCCACCACATCGACCAGCGCGTCGTCTGTCACGATCTCCAGTTTGACGTCCGGATAGGCTTCGAGGAACTTGCTGGCCAGTGGCAGCAACACCAGTTCGGCGGCCTGGCGACCCGCGGTGATTCTCAGGTTGCCCGAGGGTTTTTCGCGATAATGGTTCAGGTCTTCCAGGGCATCGTCGATATCACGAAAGGCCGGTTTGAGTCGGGCAAAGAGACGCTCGCCGGCTTCGGTCAGGCCGACGCTGCGGGTGGTGCGATTGAACAGCCTGACACCGAGTCGGTTCTCCAGGGTGCGCACCGCATGGCTCAAAGCAGAAGGGGTCAGCCCCAGTTCGACCGCTGCGCGGCTGAAGTTCAGGTGATTGGCCACGCACAGGAAGGTCGAGAGGTCAGCGGCCGAAGGCGCTTTCATATGTGAATACCTTTCACAAAGTCATGCAATATTGCTGGGATTATCACATCAGTAAGGCAGTTTTAAAGTAGCGTCAACTCATCAAGAAGGCCCGGCAATAACGCTCGGGTCGCTGAGAGGAGGAGTTGAAATGCGTACTTGGTTCATTACTGGGGCTTCCCGTGGTTTTGGTACTCTCATCGCAGAACGTGCTCTGCGTGCCGGCGACGCGGTGATTGCCACGGCCCGTAAGCCCGAAGAAATAGCTGCCAGGCTCGGCGATCATCCCAACCTGTTGGCCGTGCGCCTGGACGTGACCCGCGAGGAGCAAGCGCATCAGGCCGTCGCAGAAGGCATCAAGCGTTTCGGCCGCATCGATGTGCTGATCAACAATGCCGGGTTCGGCGTGCTGGGCGCGGTGGAAGAAACCAGCGCCAGCGAGACCGAGCGTCTGTTCGCCACCAACGTCTTCGGCGTGCTCAACGTGACCCGGGCGGTACTGCCGCACATGCGTCGCCAGCGCAGCGGACATGTGATCAACATTTCTTCCATCGGCGGCTACCACGCCTACATGGGCTGGGGTGTCTACGGTTCCACCAAGTTTGCGGTAGAAGGTATTACCGAAGCGCTACACCAGGAACTGGCGCCGCTAGGGATACATGCCACGGTGGTCGAGCCGGGCTTCTTCCGCACCGACTTCCTCGACGAGCAATCGCTGGTGAAGACCGCGCTGGAACTGTCGGACTACGATGAAACCGTCGGCGCCATGCGCAAGCATGCCGAAGCCGCCAACCATTCCCAGCCGGGCGATCCGGTGAAGTTCGCCGACGCCATGCTGGCCCTGGTCAATGCACCGAAGCCGCCACAACGGCTGGCACTGGGCAGCGATACCATCGCGCGCATCGAAGCGAAAAACCGCTTTGTCGCCCAGGAATTGGCGCAATGGAACGAGCTGGCACTGTCCACCGATTTCAAGGACTAACTACACGCGCACCAAAAAATCCGGACCCATTCACAGGACTCCGGATTTTTTTGTGCATGAGATTTACCCTTGTAGGAGCGAGCATGCTCGCGAGAAACCCACGGGCGCCGCTGGGCATCTGGTTCTACGCGTTATCGTTCACGACCATCGTCGGAACGCCACCCGGAACATGCTCGCTCCTACAGGAGATCAGCGGCATTCCATGCAGAAATAGGGCATGACGTCGGAGCTGGCATCGTAGCCATTGCTGCCATCGGCGTAATGATTGTGCCGCAGGCGGTCGGAGCCACCTTCTGCCACCCTTGTCCCGCGCATCGAGTTGTATCCGCCTGCGGCAACGTTGTTTTGCTTCAGTCGATCGGAACCGTCCGATGCCAGTTGCCGCTCGCGCAGGCGATCGGCACCGCCCTCGGCCAGTTGCCGTTCTCTCAAACGATCAGCCCCACCTTCGGCGACCTGATTCTGCTTGAGCTGCCGTTCTTTCAGGCGATCGGCGCCACCTTCAGCCACCTGATTCTGCTTGAGACGCTGCGCACCATCGGCAGCCAGTTGTGGTTCCTTGGTGCGGTCTTCACCCTCCTCGGCAGCGTTGTGCACGGCCGTGTGGGCGCCGGACGTTCCGGCTCCCGCTTCGGCGGCCTGTGCGTTGGCCGCGAGCAAACCGAGGGCCGAAAAGAGGGCAAGTCCTACTGCAAGGCGGGGGGTGTTCATCATGTTCACCTAATAAGTCTCGGGGATTGTTCAAGCAACAAGTGGGCAGGCATGAATGCCGGCTATTGCAGCCCGGACATTCGATGCCTGCATCTTAATTGCCTGAAAAATCCCGTCACTTATGCATAGGTTGTCCAGATCAACATCCAGGTATTAGCCAGTCATACGCGAGTATGCCGGGCGATGATCAATCGGCAGGCAACACCGGCGGCTTACCCTGGTCCTTCAATAGAAAGACGACAAACTTCGCCGGCTTGTCGTTGCTGGCATTGCGGCCCACCGTGTGTATGTCGTTGGGTCCTTCATGGAAGCTTTGTCCGGGCTTCAACGTGACTTCCTTGCCACCCTTGACCCCCATGACGATCGAGCCTTCGAGCACATAGATGAAGCCGTGGGCGTCGTGTCGATGAACCGGGTCGGCACCGCCCGGCGGGTATTCGACGGTGAGCATCAGCACTTCCTTGCCGGGGTAATCGGGCAGCGCCGTGACCGACACTTCCTTGACATCCGGGTGCGGCGCGTCGGCGGCCAGGACCCGGGCTGGCAGAGTGGACAGTGCAAGCAGGGCGAGGAGAACGTGGGTTCGCATGGGACTCTCCTGAATGTGTACGCGGTTTGCCTTATTAGACGCCAGCGCTCTTGAGCCATTGATCGAAGTGAATCTTGCCGAGGATGGGATTGGCGCCAGGGGTCAGTGACTGGTCGTTGATGATCGCGCCGTAATATCCGGCGTTGTCGTCGGTAATCACTTCACGCTGATCCTTGGTGTGTTGCAGGTAGGTTTTTGCGAACGACACCAGAGGTTGTTTGTCAGGGCCAGCCACTTCCTCGATTTTGCCGGTGGGCGCCGCCACGGCAATTTTGGCCAGTGCCGCGGCGACATCGGCCGAGGCGATCGGCTGCAGGGCGGCCGATGTCAGGCGAATGGTGTCGCCTTGTGCGCCTGATTGTGCAATGGCGCCGATGAACTCGAAGAACTGCGTAGCGCGCAGGATCGAGTAAGGCACACCGGCTTTCTTGATGATCTCT
>CXWK01007428.1_pt4 | contig 14329 bp, 15 predicted proteins | sample 590851 | NCBI WGS metagenome assembly CXWK01 (sample SAMEA3498364, study PRJEB10139) | wastewater metagenome | biome: wastewater treatment plant; material: activated sludge | place: Denmark | collected 2014-08-01 | reverse complement strand
ATGAACCGCTGGGTGGGAGCCTTCTCCTCCTGAGCCTCTTCCACGCGACGAACGATCCGCGCCAATGTGGTATCCGCGCCAACGCCCGCGGCGCGAACTCGAAGAAGGCCGTCCTGGTTGACGGTTCCGGCAAACACCATACTCCCTGGCCTTTTCTCTTCGGGGAAAGGCTCGCCGGTGATCATGCTCTCATCCACAGCCGACTGGCCATCGATGACCTCGCCGTCGACGGCTACCTTGCCGCCTGGCTTGACGATCACTGTCTCGCCGATGGTGACTTCGTGCGGCGCGACCTCAAGCTGGCGGCCATCGCGCATGACAATGGCGGTCGTGGGCGCCAGGTCGAGCAGGCTTTGGAGGACTTTCCGGGTCTGGCTCAACGTTCGCGCTTCTAGATAGCCTCCGAGGACGAAGAGAAACGTTACCGCCGCTGCTTCCCAGTATTCGCCAATGATCAGTGCACCCACGGTGGCAATCGTCACCAGCAATTCGATGCTGACATGGCGGTTGCGCAGGCTGTTCGTGGCGCGCGCGACAATATCGGCCCCGGCCAGGAGCGCTGCCAGTATCATCATCCCGTTGTAGCCCATACGCCAATCCAGGAGAGTATCGACGGCGAACGCAGCCGCGATCAGTAGCCCGCTGGCGATCATCAAGCCCTGCCGCCGCGTTTTCGGAGTGCTGAACCAGGAGATTAGCTTTTTCATCAACACGTTTCCTCCGTCATACGGAGAAGGCGGGGTCGAAATCCCCGCCCCCCATTCACTCTAGAGAGCGGCAATCTTGGCCTCATAGCCGGCGGCGCGCACAGCGGTGACAAGTTGGTCCCCCTTCACGGCCACCGGATCGTGCTCCACGACAATACGGCCTGTGTTGAAGTGAACCGTCGCCTCTGTAACCCCATCCAAAGCCTTGAGCGCCTTCTCGATCTTGGCCACACAGGAGGGGCACGATAACTCTTGACTGCGTAGAATGGTTTTCATCTTGATTCTCCTTATTCAAAGATGCATACACCATACACAATCCGCGCGGGTCGTTATATGATCTGGCGCAAGTTACAGCGCCGATTTTCCGATGGACGGGTTCAAATGGACCGAGGACCGGGCCGAAGAGAGGGATGGCCTGTAAATAAAAAAGGACGTCCGTAGGCGTCCTCGTTGCACATTCGGCCCGCGACCGATCAGTCGATGGCCGCGATGGCCCGGAGACGGGAGTGATCGGTGATGGCGACCCACTGGCGGCCGGTCTCGATCAGGCCATCCTTCTGGAACTGGCTCGCGATCCGGCTGGCGCTCTCCGTGGTACTGCCGACCATGCCGGCCAGGTCTTCGCGGGAAAGCGGCATCTGGATCAACACGCCCATATCTCGCGGTTGGCCGAGTTTCTCAGCCAGTTTGAGCAGGGCATACGCAATGCGCTTCTCCACAGAGTGAGCGCTGATCTGGCGGATGGCCTCGTGGGCGTCGTGCAGCCGGGCAGCAGTAATATCCAGCACTGCGAGGGCGGCGGTGGGGTACTGGATCAGGATGGCGCGGAAATCCTCTTTGCTGACACTCAAAGTGCAGGTAGCCGTATGAGCAATGACGGTGTCGGCATAAGCTTCTTCGCCCGATAGCGACATGCTACCGAAGAACTCCCCCGGAGTGAGGATATCGAGCAAGACATCTTGCCCGACCAGGGTGTGTCGCATCATCCTGACGATACCCGATGCAACGACGTACAGGCGCCTTGCCGGAGCACCGGCGTAGAGTATCGGCTCCTCGGCATCGAATCCCTGTTCCCGAAACTGGGTATTGATCTCCCGAATCGCCTCCATTGGCAGCATTGCAAAAAAAGGCAGATGGCGCAGAATCGTCATGCGGAGGTCGATGCTACACAAGTGCGGCGCGACCGAGGTCAATTCGACGGGAGACTTCTTACGATGCTTCGTCATTTATACACGCGAACAGTTAGCTACTCACTGCTTTCTTGACCAGCGCGGCGAGCTTTTCCTCTTCGGCGGCGGTCAGCGCCGTTACCGCGAAAGCGACCGGCCACAGGCTGCCTTCGTCGAGGTTGGCTACGTCGTTGAAGCCAAACGAGGCGTAGCGCGAACCGAACTTATCCGCGGCCTGGAAGAAGCAGAGGATCTTGCCGTCCCTGGCATAGGCCGGCATCCCGTACCAGGTGCGAGGCGTGAGGTCGGGCGCGTTGGCCTTGACGATGGCGTGGATGCGCTCGGCCAGGCGGCGATCCGGCTCCGGCATCTCGGCGATCTTGGCCAGCACGTCGCTTTCCCCCTGCTCCTTGTTCTTGTTGGCGCGCGCTTCGGCCTTCAACTCTTTGGCGCGCTCCTTCATGGCGGCCTTTTCCTCGGCCGTAAAGCCCTCGGCCTTCTCGGCATCCTTCTTGGCAGTCTGGCTCATCGATACCTCCTCACACTGAATGGATGATAGACGTGGCCCCCTGTTGCGCGGCTACAGCAGGTATCACGCCCATCGCGGCCAATACTATAATGGTTGCTCCCCACACACGCAACGCGATAACAGGTAACCGCATTCCCTCTCCCCTGCTCCCCCGCCCCCGCTCCTCCGCCCTTTCCGCCCCACCACGGACATTGACATAGTCTTGCCACTTGATATAATTAGAGTTTGGCTGAGTGGGTTAGGGTTGGACGGCAAGAGAACAAACGAAGAAACCGTAAGATGCGACTCGTGCGTAATTCTGGAGGTTTCCCTTTGCGCCTCATATAAGCTTCGTGCCTTTGGCATGGCTCGCCGCCCGGCACTGTCCGTAGGGATAGCGTCTATTTGACTCGGCCACCTGTTGCGACCCGTCGCCAGGAAGGGCCGAGTTTTTTATTGTCGAATCGGGAACCTGTAACCCGCCAAACAAGAGCCGGTTTTAGGACTTAGTCTATGTCTGATGAATCGATGAATTCACTGGAAGATCTGCTGGACCAGCACAGCTACGACATGCCCCAGGCGGGCGACATCCGCACCGGCGTGATCGTCGCTGTCACCCCCCAAGGCCTGATCATCGACCTGGGCCTGAAGCGGGACGGCATCGTGCCGCAGTCGGACCTGGCCCAGTTGGAACCTGAGGAGCGCGAGGCGCTAAAGGTCAACGATGAGGTGCCGGTCTACGTCGTGCAGACGGAAGACCCCGAGGCGCTCGTCGTCTCCATCCGCCTGGCGCGGCTGAATCAGGACTGGATCGAGGCCGAGGCCCTGCTGGCCAGCGGCCAGATCTTCGAGGGCGAAGTCATCGGTTACAACAAGGGCGGCGTCATCGTGCCCTATGGCCGGATTCGCGGCTTTGTGCCCATCTCCCACCTCAGCGACGTGACCCCCGGCATGGGCGAACGCCGCCGCCAACAGCGGCTGGCCCGCCTGCGCGGCGAGCAGATCGGCGTCAAGATCATCGAGGTCGACCGCCAGCGCCACCGCCTGGTCATGTCGCAGCGCGAAGCCCACAAGGAGTGGGAGGAGAAGAAGCGCGGCGAACTGATGGAGACGCTCCAGCCGGGCGATGTGCGCACCGGCCGCGTCAGCGGCATGCGCGACTTCGGCGCGTTCGTCGACCTGGGCGGGGCCGATGGCCTGGTGCACATCTCCGAACTGTCGTGGCACCGCATCGACCACCCGCGCGAGGTCGTCAAGCTGGGCGATGAGATCGAGGTCCACGTTCTGGGCGTCGACCAGGAGTCGGGCCGCATTAGCCTGAGCCGCAAGAAGCTGCTGCCCAATCCGTGGGATACCGTCGCCTCGCGCTACAACCAGAACCAGCTCATCGAGGGCCGTGTCACGCGCATCCTCGACTACGGCGCCTTTGCCGAGATCGAGCCGGGCGTCGAGGGCCTGCTCCACGTCTCGCAACTGTCGCGCAATCCGATCGAAGATCCCCGCTCCGTCGTTAAGGAAGGCGAGGTCCACCTGCTGCGCATCGTCAGCATTGACCAGAAGCGCCAGCGCATTGGCCTGAGCCTGAAGGCGGTTACGCCGACGGAGCAGATCGAGTGGATGGCCCAGAAGGAACTGGCCGAAGCGTTGCGGCGCGAAGAGGAAGAACTGGCCGCCGCCGCCCGCGGCCCGGCCTACCGCGAGGAACAGCCCGCGGCCGAGCCGGAAACGGAAATGGCCGCTGAGCCAGCCGAAGCCGAATCCGTCGCCCTGAGCGAGGCGGCCGTCCAGGAAGCCATGCCCGAAGAGCGGGCGGCCGAGCCGGAAGGGACCGAAGCTGCCCCGGACACGGCCGGCGTCAGCCTGAGCGAAGCCGTGGTCGAAGACGTGGCCGACCAGATGCCGGCGGTCGAGGAATCGACCGCGCACGAGGTCGCTGTCGAAGAAGGCGACGCGCCGGAGCCACCGGCCGAAGAAGTCGCTGAAGAAGCGACCGCAGAGGAAGTCACTAACGAAGCGGCGGCCGAGGAAACCGGGCTGCCCTTCGACGAAACCGATGTCGCGGCGGACGNNAGCGGTCGCCGAGGAAGTCGAAATGCCGGCCCTGGCCGAGCTGGCCGAGGCCGCCGAAGCCGTCGAGGCCGCTGACGAGGCCGTGGCCGCAGCGGCCGAAGAGTTGCCCATCCCGGCCGACCTGGCCGAGGCCGAAATGCTGGCCGACGAGGTTGTCGCCGAGGCGACGACAGCGGTTGAGGAAACGGCCGAAGAAGTAACTGAGGAAGTGGCCGAAGAGGAAGCCGGATTGCCGGCGGCCGAGGAAGCCACCGCCGAGAACGCCGTCGATGAAGATGCCGGCGAGGCGGAGACAGAGTCAGCGGATTAGTTTAAGGAGTCTATGGCTAGTAAAGAAGATAAGCTGGAAGTCGAAGGCACGGTCATCGAGCTACTGCCCAACACGCAGTTCATGGTCGAGTTGGACAACGGCCACAAGGTGTTGTCCTATCTCTCCGGGCGGATGCGCAAGCACTACATCCGCATCCTGTTGGGCGACCGCGTGCGCGTGGAGATGACCCCCTACGACCTGGATCGCGGGCGCATCACTTACCGCTACCGTCGCAACGTGCCGACGGCTGAAGTCTAGCGCCTCGCCCCGCTTGCGCCCGTCTCGCCGCCGGCCCCGTTGGCCGCGCGGCCGGTTGTCATTGCCGATGGCCGGCCACGTAGCTGACCCAATCGCCGGCGGAGATGACGCGGCGCACCTGCCCCCCGGCGGCGGCCAGCGCCGCTTCCACGTCCGGCCCCTGCTCGTCGATGATGCCACTCAGGATCAGATAGCCGTCAGGGGCCACGTATCCCAGTAACCCGTCTTCGCCCAACAACCGAATGATGACCGGGGCCAGAATGTTGGCCACGACGATGTCCCACGGCCCCGGCCCGGCGGCTTCGGCCACGCCGGCCAGTTCGCCGCGCCAGACGTGGATGCGCTCGGCCACGTCGTTCTGAGCGGCGTTGTCGAGCGTGGCCCGCACGGCCAGGGCGTCGGTGTCGAAGGCGGCCACGTGGGCCGCGCCCAGCCGGGCGGCGGCAATGGCCAGAATGCCCGACCCCGTGCCCGCGTCGAGCACGGTCACGCCCGGCCGCACCAGGTCTTCCAGCGCCCGCAGGCAGCTCTGCGTCGTCGGGTGCAGCCCGGTGCCAAAAGCCATGCCGGGGTCGAGCACCAGCGTCACGTCGTCGGGCCGGGCGTCGTCGTCCGGTTCGCCGGCCAGCCACGTCGGCCGGATGCGCAGCCGCCGCCCCAAGCGGAACGGCCGGTAGTGCTCCTTCCAGGCGTTGGCCCAATCCTCGTCGCGCAGTTCGCGGAAGACGGGCGGCGGCAGGGGATAGAGGCGGCCGAGGTGGTAGAGGACCTCTTCGACGCGCCGCCGCAACGCCGGTGAGTCGTCGTCCTCCGGCACGTAGAGCTTGACCACCACGCCCGGCTCCAGCGCCTCCGGGTCGAGGTTGGTCTCGTCGCCGCGCTGCTCCAGCACCACGCTTTCCTGATAAGCAAAAGGCCGCAGCATCTCGGCCACGGCCTCGGCTCCTTCGCCATCGGTCTGAACGCTGATTTCCAGCCAGTACATAGGGATTTATCCGAACAGGTCGCCCAGCGCGTCCTTCAATTGGCCCAGCAGGCCTTTGTCCTTCTGCGGCACGACTTCCTTGCCCAGCGTGCGCGACAGCTCCTGGAATAGCTGTTGCTGCTCCGGCGAGAGGTGTTTGGGGATGGCTACTTGCAGGATCACCGACTGGTCGCCGCGGCCAACGTTGGCCCCGCGCCCGCTGCGATCCAGCTTGGGCACGCCCAGCCCGCGCAGCCGGAACTCCTTGCCCGACTGCGTGCCCGCCGGCACGGTCAGCGTCGTCTCGCCGTCCACGGTCGGCACGGCGATCTCGTCGCCCAACGCCGCCTGGGCGACGTTGATTTGCAGCACAAGCAGGATGTCGTCGCCGCGTCGCTGGAAGTACTCGTGCGGAGCGACGGTGAGCACGACAAACAGGTTGCCCGCCGGGCCGCCGTCGAGACCCGCCCCGCCCTCGCCCGTCAGGCGAATCTGCGTCTCGCTATCGACACCGGGCGGAATCTTGACCTTCTTGGTAACAGTGCGTTCGACCAGCTTGCGGCCGTTGCACTCGTGGCAGACGTTGGGGATCAGTTCGCCCGAGCCGCCGCAGGTGGTGCAGGTGGCGACGTTGACGAACTGGCCCAGGATCGACTGCTGCACGCGCCGCACCTCGCCCGAGCCGCCGCAGGTGGTGCAGGCGATCGGCCGCGTGCCCGGCTCCGCGCCGTTGCCGCCGCAGACGCCACACGTCTCCGGGCGGCGATACTCGATCTCTCGCTCCACGCCGAAGATGGCCTCTTCGAAGGTGATGGTCAGGTCATAGCGCAGGTCGCTGCCACGGCGCGGGCCGCGCCGGCGGCGGCCGCCCCGCGCCCCCGCCCCACCGAAGGAGCCGAAGAACTCCTCGAAGATGTCGGCGAAGCCGCCGAAGCCCTGCTCATAGCCGCCAAAGCCACCGTTGCCGACACCGGCATGGCCGAAACGGTCGTAGGCTGCGCGCTTGTCGTCGTCCGACAGCACCTCGTAGGCTTCGCTGATCTCTTTGAAGCGCTCCGACGACGACGGATCGGGGTTGACGTCCGGGTGAAACTGGCGGGCCAGCCGGCGGTATTGCTTCTTGAGGTCTTCTTTGGTTACCGTCCGGGAGACTTCCAGGACTTCGTAGTAGTCGCGCTTCATAATTAATTAGGAATTAGGAATTGGGAATTGGGAATTAGGAACGCATTGCTGAATTCCTAATTCCTAATTCGTAATTCCTAATTTTCACTAAACTCGCCCTCGACCACGTCCTCATCGGCACGGCCGTCGGTCGGGCCGCCCGCGTCGGGGTCGGGCTGGTCGCCGGTCTGCTGGTACATGGCCGCCCCGGCCTGCTGCAACGCCTGCTCCAGTCGTTGCGCGGCGGCGGTCATGCCCGCCGGGTCGCCACCGTCCATGGCCGACTTGACCGCGTCGATCTCGCTCTGCACGGCGGCGCGGTTCGACTCGGGGATCTTGTCGCCGTTGTCGCGCAGGAACTTCTCGGCCCCATAGACGGCCGAGTCGGCCACGTTGCGCGCCTCCACGTCCGCCTTGCGGCGCGTGTCTTCGGCGGCGTGGCTCTCGGCGTCCTTCACCATGCGCTCGATCTCGTCCTTGGCCAGACCGCTGGAGGGGATGATCTGCATCGCCTGCTGGCGGTTGGTGGCCTTGTCGCGGGCGCTGACGTTGAGGATGCCGTTGGCATCGATGTCGAACGATACCTCGATCTGCGGCACGCCGCGCGGCGCGGGGGGCAACCCGTCGAGGATAAAGCGGCCCAGGCTCTTGTTGTCGTTGGCCATCGGTCGCTCGCCCTGCACGACGTGGATTTCGACCTGCGTCTGCCCATCGGCGGCGGTGGAGAACACCTGGCTCTTCTTCGTCGGGATGGTCGTGTTGCGCTCGATGAGCGCCGTGGCCACGCCGCCCAGCGTCTCGATGCCCAGCGTCAGCGGCGTCACGTCGAGCAACACCACTTCCTTCACGTCGCCGCCCAGCACGCCGGCCTGGATGGCCGCGCCCAGGGCCACAACCTCATCGGGGTTCACGCCCTTGTGCGGCTCGCGGCCGAAGAACTTGCGCACCGCCTCCTGGATGGCCGGCATACGGGTCATGCCGCCGACGAGGATGACCTCAGTGATCTTGTCAGTGCTGACGCCGGCGTCCTTCAGCGCCTTGCGACACGGCTCGATGGAGCGCTGCACCAGGTCTTCGGTCAACTGCTCCAGCTTGGCCCGCGTCAGCGTCAGGTTCAGGTGCTTCGGCCCGGTGGCATCGGCGGTGATGAAGGGCAGGTTCAACTCGCTCTGCATCGTCGTCGACAGCTCGATCTTGGCCTTCTCGGCCGCCTCGCGCAGCCGCTGCAACGCCTGCTTGTCGTTGCGCAGGTCGATGCCTTCCTGCATCTTGAACTGGTCGGCCGCCCAATCGACGACGCGCTGGTCGAAGTCGTCGCCGCCCAGGAAGGTGTCGCCGTTAGTCGACTTGACCTCAAAGACGCCGTCGCCCACTTCCAGGATGGAGATGTCGAACGTGCCGCCACCCAGGTCATAGACAGCGATCAGCTCTTCGACCTTGCTGCCCAGCCCATAGGCCAGCGATGAGGCCGTCGGCTCGTTGACGATGCGCATCACTTCCAGCCCGGCGATCTTGCCCGCGTCCTTGGTCGCCTGGCGCTGGCTGTCGTTGAAGTAGGCGGGCACGGTGATGACCGCCTGCGTGACGGGCTGGCCCAGATAGGCCTCGGCGTCGGTCTTGATCTTCTGCAAGATCATGGCCGAGATTTCCGGCGGCGAGTACTCGCGGCCGTTCATGACCACGCGAATGTCGCCGTTGGGCGCGTCGTGCACCTCATAGCCCACGTAGCCCTTGGCCCGCTGCACCTCAGGGTCGCTGTACTTGCGGCCCATGAAGCGCTTGACGGAGTAGATGGTGTTCTGCGAGTTGATGACCGCCTGGCGCTTGGCCACCTGCCCCACCAGCCGCTCGCCGGTCTTGGGGTTGACGGCCACCACCGACGGGAACAGCCGGCTGCCTTCCGCGCTGGGGATGACCACCGGCTCGCCGCCTTCCATCACGGCCACAACGGAGTTCGTTGTGCCCAGATCAATACCGATTATCTTTGCCATGTCCTTTCTATGTCCTCAGACGTCTTGAATCTACAGATCGAAGACGATTTATCCGCAGATTGGGCAGATTGGGCAGATTCTAAGAAGGGAATCAAGTCGCAACTTCTCTGAAAATCTGCCGAATCTGCCCAATCTGCGGATGATTATCTCCTGTAGTTGTTTTCGTTTCTTACTCGGCCACCATGACCAGCGATGGGCGAATGACCCGCTCGCCCAGGCGATAGCCGCGGCGCATTTCGCGCGCCACCTGGCCGCTCTCATACGCGCCCGACGGCTCCTGGCCTAGCGCCTCGTGCAGGTTCGGATCGAACGCCGCGCCCAGGGCCGGAATGGCTTCCACGCCCATCTCTTCCAGGGTGGCGATCATCTTGCGATAGACGAGGTTGACGCCGGCCAGCCAGGGATCGCCCGCCACCCCGGCCGGGACGTTGTCCAGCGCCCGCTCAAAGTCATCAATGAGCGGTAGCAGCTTGGCCACCAGGTCGGCGTTGGCGTTGGCGTAGGTCTCGGCGCGCTGCTTCTCAAAGCGTTTGCGGGCGTTGGCGAACTCGGCCTGGGTGCGCTGCCAACCGTCGAGGTTGCGCGCCGCCTCGGCCCGCGCCGCGGCCAACTCGTCTGGCGGCGCAGTCTCGGCCGCCTCGGCGGCCAATCCGGCCGTGTCCAGCGCTTCGGCGGCGTCGATCTCCGCCGCGTCGTCTTTCAACCGTTCATCACTCGTCACTGTCACTACCTACCTCGATTAAGCCCAGAGCCCGAGCGCCTGTCTCGGGCGGGGCCTGGAGAAAGTACTCATAGACAAAGCCGCTCATCAAGTCCGCTACATAGCGGACGGCGGCCACGTTGCGGTCATAGGGCATGCGCGTCGGGCCAACGACGGCGACCGTGCCGGAGAAGCTGTCGCTAACGCCATAGCGCGACAGGATCAGGGTGCAATCGCGCAACTCTTCCCAACGGCCGTCGCCGCCGATGACCACCTGCACGCCCTCGCCGCCCTGGGCCTGCGTCTCCGACAAAACCGAAGCCAGCAGCGTACGCTCTTCCAGCACGCGGATGGCCTGGCGCGTGCCCTCGTCGTCGAGGATGTTGACCAGGCCGTCGCGGTATACGTCGCTGATGGCGCCATAGTCGGCCCGCCGCAGGATGTCGACCACCAGCCGCGTCACCTCGTCCTCCAACGTGCCCAGATGGGCGCCGGACTTGCGGGCCACGATGTCTTCGGCGTCGAGATCGACGAAGGCGGCATTGAGCCGGTCGGCGGCGGCGCTCAGTCGCGCCTGCGACAGCGGCTCGGCCAGGGTCAGCATCTGCTGCTTCACCTCGCCGCCGAAGAGGACGACGATCATCAGCACCAGACGCCCCTGCGTGGCGATCAGTTGGACGTGCTTGAAGCGGTTGGCGCGGGCCTGCGGCGCGGTGACAAAGCTGGCGCTGCGGGCGGTGCGGGCCAGAATGGCCGCGGAGAGGCGCATCCACTGGTCTAGCTCCAGCCGCGCCTGGTGAAACTGGTGGCGGATCATCTCCCGCTCGTGCAGCGGTAAATGGAACTCGCCCAGTAGCTTCTGGACGAAGTAGCGGTAGCCGGTCTCGGTGGGGATGCGCCCGGCCGAGGTGTGCAACTGGCCGACATAGCCCAACTCGCCCAGCAGGGCCAGGTCGTTGCGCACCGTGGCCGAGCTGATGTCAAGGCCGAAATCCTCCACCAGCGTCTTCGAGCCGACCGGTTTGCCGGACTCAATGTAGCTGTGGACCACCATCGCCAGAATACGCTCCTGGCGTTCGGATAGTGGATAGAACTCGCTCATGCCTTGATACAGCCGAAACCGGGTGAAGGGGCCGCAGCCCGAAGCCACCCGGTCGTTGTGCCTCTAAACTCCGTCGCGCCGCTTAGCACTCGCGTTCCCGGAGTGCTAAACAGGGCAGAATGATCATAACATGCGGGGAAATCAGCGTCAATAAGAAGGGCGTTAGATTGAGGAAAGGGGCCAGGTTCCAGGGAAGAGCGGTCTTCCCTGGAACCTGGCCCCTAATAACGCGGCTCGTCGTGCTTGGGGGCGATGACCTGCCACAGCGTGCGCAGCAGGATTTTGGTGTCCAGCAGGATCGACCAGTTCTCGGAGTACCACAGGTCGTACTTCGTTCGTTCGCTGATGGAACTGTCGCCCCGCAGGCCGTTGACCTGCGCCCAGCCGGTCATGCCGCCCTTCTCGCGGTGGCGATCCATGTAGCGCGGCACGGAACGGCGGAACTGCTCGACGTAGTAAGCCTGCTCCGGCCGTGGCCCCACCAGGCTCATCTCGCCCAGCCAGACGTTGATGAGGTTCGGCAGCTCGTCCACTTCCAGCCGGCGCAGCCACATTCCCAGGCGTGTCTGGCGCGGGTCGTTCTTAACCGTCCAGCCCGGGCCGTCCTTCTCGGCGTCGGTGCGCATGGAGCGAAACTTGATCATCATGAACTCGCGGCCGTCCAGCCCCATGCGCGGCTGGACAAAGAACACCGGCCCCGGCGACTCCAGCTTGATGGCCAGCGCGGCCAACAGCATCAGCGGCGACAGGACGATCAACCCCAGCGTCGCCAGGGCGAAGTCGATCAGCCGCTTGAGCGCCAGCAAGTAGCCGCGCAGGGCATAGTCGCGCACCGACAGCAGCGGCAACCCGCCCAGGTCGTCGATGCCGGCGTGGGTGGTGATGTACTGGAACAGGTCGGGGAAAACCTTGATGCTGACGCGGCCACGCTCGCAATAGGAGATGACGTGCAGTATCTCGCGGTGGCCTTTCTCCGGCATGGCGATGATGACTTCGTCGATGCGGTACTCGGTGATCAGGTCCGGCAGGTCTTCCGGCTGGCCGAGCACGGGCAGGCCCAGCAGTTGGCTGCCCCGTTCCTCGCCATTGACGATGCCCACCAGGTCATAGCCCAGCGCCGGCGACCAGACGATGCGTTGCAGGATCATCCGCGCGGTGTCGCCCGTGCCGACGATGAGCACACGATCCTTGCCGATGCCGCGGTCTTGCAGCCGCTTGCGTACCCAGGTGTGGAAGACCCGGCCGAACGTCAGTAGCACGATGGTCAGCAGCCAGTCGTAGACCATCATCGCCCGCGGATAGTCGAGAATGGCCGGGTTGTTGCGGAAGATGATCGTCGCCACGGCCAGGGCGATGAGCATGCCGACGGAGACGCTGACGAAGACGTAGTAGATCTGGTCGATGCGCGAGATCGACCGCGGGATGTAGTACTGGCGATTCAGGAAGAGGACGGTGACGATTGTGAACAGTTGAATGACGAACAGCCCGGCGTAATCGGCCAGCGGCACCTGGTTGAGCAGCGGCTCCGGCCAGGCGATGCTGACCCGCAGACGATAGGCCAGGGCGAACGCCGCGCCGATCAGCAGCGAATCGAGCAGGACCAGGGAAACTGTGTAGAGGGTGCGGATGCGCTGCGTGGACATATCGGCCGAGGATTCTATCAGAGCCGCCGCGACGTTCAAGCGGCCGGGCAATCATCGATTGTCTGTATTGTATGCTGCGTGGGCGTCGCTTACCTGACGCAAACCCGTTGGTAGTCAGGCGCTTTAGCGCCGTTGTTCGATGTAATGTAAATGCTGCCCTGGGTGGGTTGCAAGTGACCAGCCATTTAGCCGGCACTATGCATCGACCGGTCGCGGTGGATTGAAATCCACCCCTCAACCCGCCGCGCCTTCAACCCGCCGACATAAGCCACGAATGTGCTCAATACTCCTCAACGGGCAACCCCACCTTCGCCTGCTCCACGTGCCGCAGAATCGACTCCGCGCCGCTGACGGCGGTGTGGTCTTGCGTGCCCAGCATGGCCGCCAATTCGCGCACGCGCCCGGCGGTGTCCAGGGCGTCGACGTGGGTCGTCGTCCGCCCTTCGGCCACGGCCTTGCTCACGTGGAAGTGGGCATCGCCATAGCCGGCCAGTTGCGGCAGGTGGGTGACGACGATGACCTGATGGTCGGCCTCGGCCGCCAGCCCCCACAGCTTGCGGCCAACGATGTCGCCCACGCGCCCGCCGATGCCCTGGTCGATCTCATCGAAGATGAGCGTCGGCGTCTCGTCCACCTGGGCCAGGGCCGTCTTCAGGGCCAGCATCAGCCGCGCCGTCTCGCCGCCGCTGGCCACCTTGGCCAGCGGCTTGGGCGGTTCGCCGGGGTTGGCCGAGATGAGGAATTCGACGCGGTCGATGCCCGTCTGGTCGAAGGCCAGCCGCTGCTCGGCCCCGTCGCGGGTGACGTAGCAGCCATCGGCCGCCGGCTGGGCCTGGAAATCCACGGCGAAGCGCGCGCCCTCCATCTTCAGGTCGCCCAGGTGCCGCTCGGCCGCCGCCGACAGGCGTTCGGCCGCCGCCCGCCGCCTGGCCGACAGAGCCGCCGCCAGTTCGCCGATGCGTCGCAGAAAGCGCTCGCGCTCCTCGTCCAGTTCGGCCGTGCGCACCTCGCTGTTCTCCAGCGTCTTCAGCTCGGCCTCGGCCCGCTCCTGCGCCGCCAGCAGCCCGGCGATGTCGGCCTCGTTGTACTTGCGCTTCAGGGTGCTGATGGCCTCCAGCCGCGCCTCGACGCCGTTCAGCCGGCGGGGGTCGAACTCCAGCGCGTCGAGGTAGTCCTGCACGTCGCCGGCCANNTGGCCAGTTGGCTCAGGGCGTGCTCGACGCGGCCGAGCAGGTCGAGGGCCGCCGGGCGGTCGTCGTCGATGGTCGTCAGCAGGGCCACGGCTTCGGCGGCGTGGCGGCCTAACTGCTCGGCGTTGGCCAGCCGTACACGCTCGACGCGCAATGTCTCTTCCTCGTCCGGCTGCGGCGCGGCGGCGCGGATGTCCTCGATCTTGAATTGCAGCATCTCGACGCGCTGGGCCAGATCGCGCTGGCTGCGGCGCAGCTCGTCCAGTTCGCGTTGCACCGCGTGCAGCCGGCGCACCTCGGCGGCCAGCGTCTCGCGCTCGGCCTCCAGCCCGCCGAAGGCGTCGAGCAGCGGCAGATGGGCGCGCGGCCGCAACAGCGACAGATGCTCGCCCTGGCCGTGGATGTCGATGAGCGGGTCGGCTATCTGGCGCAGGACGTTGAGGCTGACCGTGCGCCCGTTGACGCGACAGATGTTACGGCCGTTGGCGCGCAATTCGCGGGCCAGCACGACAAACTCGTCGCCGTCTTCGTCCAGCCCTTCGGCCTCCAGCACCGG
>CXWK01006169.1_pt1 | contig 14329 bp, 15 predicted proteins | sample 590851 | NCBI WGS metagenome assembly CXWK01 (sample SAMEA3498364, study PRJEB10139) | wastewater metagenome | biome: wastewater treatment plant; material: activated sludge | place: Denmark | collected 2014-08-01 | reverse complement strand
CGCGACCCCACGCCACGTTCCAGCGAGCTCGTCGGAGGTGTCCAGAATGTGACCAAAGGCCCGGCAGGGACGGCCCAGTTCGGGTAGTAGCGTTTCGGCCGTGACGCTCTACCTCGTCCGCCACGGGAAAGCCGGAACCCGCGACAACAGCGACCCGCTGGACACTCAACGGCACCTGGATCGGAAGGGGTTGCGCCAGGCGGTCTGGATGGCCGACCAATTGGGGGGCCGCCCGATCGGCGCCCTGTGGTCTAGCCCGCTGCCCCGCTGCCTTGAGACCGTCGAGCCGATTGCGGCCCGGCTCGGCCTCGACGTGGAGCCCACCGAGGCGCTCACCGAAGGCACGGATCTCGAGATCACGTGGCGGGTCGTCGAGCAGGCGCTGCTACGAGGCACCGACACCGTGCTGTGCTCGCACGGCGACCTCATCCCGGCATTGATCCACAGGGCCGAGTGCAGAGGCATGACCGTGGAGGGTCCGGCAGGGTTCGTGAAAGGGTCCATCTGGATTCTGACCGTCGATGGCGACCGCATCAGCGGAGGTACCTACGTCGCCCCTCCCGCCACCTCGGAGCTGCCCAATTCGTAGGGGCCCCGGCAGACAGTTGCCACCCGCAGTGAACCATCCGCAACGGGTGGTGTCGACTTGTTCGATCCGGTCGAGAAAACCTTCGAAAACCCTGTAAATCAGCGGGTTTTGGGTGGTCGAGGACCGGCTCATTGGGGTACACTACGAACATGGGTTCGATAGTCCTCTTGGCGGAGGCGGCTGAAGCAATCGACACGATTGGCAACGGGCTGGATGCCTTGTTTGCCACCGGGATGAGCCCGGCCGACGACCGTGATGCGATTCAGTGGATCACCGAACTCGAAACATTGAGTCGTCGCGTGGCGGCCGCCCAAACCGGGCTGGTAGCTGTGATCGACCGCGACAACCTCCACGCGGCTGATGGTCACGCGTCGGCGAAGGTGATGGTCCGACATCACGCCAAACTCTCTGAAGGCGACGCCAAGGCTCGAACCCAGGTGGCGGCCGCGTGCCGTGACCTCCCGGATGTTGCTGAGGCATGGCAGGCCGGACAGGTGGGTGCCAGCCAGATGCGGGTCATCGGTGAAGTGCACGCCAACCCGCGTGTCCGCCCAGAGATGGAAGCCCGCCAGCTTCGGTTGTTGGACGACGCGAAGCTGATGAGCGCGCGACGGTTCGCCCAAACAACCCGCAGCTGGGCCCGCCTTGTCGACCAAGACGGCCCCCAGCCGGCCGGCGAACGCAACCACGAAGGGCGCGACTTCAAACTGATCCCGGATCCAATCGACGCGTCGTGGACCCTGTCGGGATCGTTTGGGTCGATGCAAGGCGCTGAGATGCGCGAGATCTTCGATCATTTCATCGACGCAGAGTTCAAGGCCGACTGGGCCGCCGCGAAAGTGCTGGTGGGCGACCGGGTCACCAAAGCCGACTTGGAACGCACTGACGCCCAACGTCGCGCGGACGCACTCCACCGGTTGTTCCGTGATGCTGCAGCGGCCCCTGAAGGTGCTGTGCCGCCTGGGTTCATACACAACATTCATTGGTCGGCCGAAACCTACGAAGAACTCCTGGCGTCCCTGAGCGACAATCGTGCACCGCGCCCCGACCCGGACACCCACATGTGTCGCACCCCCGACGGGTTCGATATCGACCCCACCGAAGCAGCCACCAACTCGCTGCTGTTCTCGTTCCGGCGGATGGTCGTCGACGCCAAAGGCGTCGTGATTGATCTCGGGCGTGCCCGCCGGTTCACCGGATCGGCCCGCACCGCAGCCTCCGGCCCCCACCAACGATGTGTGTGGCCCGGCTGCTGGGTCCAAGTCTCAGCCTGTGAGATCGACCATCTCCACGAACACGCCAAAGGCGGCGGCACCAACCCAACCAACGGAATACCGTTGTGTGGCCGTCACAACCGATGGAAACAAAAAGGGTTCACCGTGCATCGAGAACCCGACGGCACCTGGCGCCTCACCCGACCAGACGGAACCCAAGCCGCCTGAATGACCGGGTCGAACGCGGCCGCGGGCCGCTCCGAATACTTCCGCCGATGCGGCTACCAGGCTTTCGCCAAGCACGCCGAACGGGTCAGCCGCCGGTTTGGGTGGTGGTCGTCGTCGCGCCGGCCGGCGGTTCGCCCGGCGACGTCGAGCCGGTTGTCGAGGTCGAGTTCGCTGCAAGCTGTTCCTCGGCCACGCCCCGGATCGCCTCCGCAGTTACGTCGGGGGGCAGCAGGCCGCTGGGCCGCTCCCCCAGCTTGTCGAAACGATCCAGCAGCTCCAGCGCCAGCTTCGGGTTTTCGCGGGCGTTGGCGATCCCGGCCGACAGCAGCAGCGCGGTCGGCTCCTCCGGGTCAACCTTCAGCGCCTCGTCCAGGCGCTTCACCGCCTGGTCGTAGAACACACCCTGGCCAAGAGCCGTGAAGACCAGACCCTGGGTGGTGAGCGCCACGACGTTGTCCGGCTCGGCCTCGATCAGGTCGTCGAAGCACTTCAGCCCGTCGGTCAGGCCGAGCGCCCCTTCGGCGTCGGGGAGCGGTTGGCCTGCGGTCGTTGTGGTCGCAGCGGCCGACGCCGCATCGGACACTGTGCGCCAGCACTCCCGCACGTCGGCGGGCAGGTTGGCCTCGGCCACCGCCGACTCGAGGCCCTGCTGGCGCAGGATCGTCACCATGCCCGGCGGCGGATCGGAGGCCCAGAACGCATCGATCTCGGCCTGTGCCGCCTTGGCGTCACCCGCGCGCAGGTCGACCGAGGCCCGAAACACGCGCACGTCCGGGTAGCTGGGATCGGCCTTGACCACGCGGTCGAACCGCTTCCTGGCCTCGTCGGTCCGACCGGCCCGGGCCAGCGCCCAACCGCTGTAGGTGAGCGTCTCGTTGTCGTCGGGTCGTTCGTCGAGCAGCGCCTCGTAGCAGGCGATTTCGGCGTCGGGATCGCCCCGCTCGGTGCGACACGCATCGAGACGTTCGTTGAATCCGGTGACGCCGGAGATGGCCCCGCCCGGGGCCCGGGTACCCGCAGATTGAGCGACCAATACGCCGCCGATGACCGCGATCACCAACAGCGTGCCGAGCACGGCCAGGTTGCCCTTCCGGCGCCAAAGCGGCGTCGAGGAACGGCCGTTCGATTCGCCGTCGGAGCCATCGGAGCCATCGGAGCTATCGGACGAGCGTCGGGCTCCTTGGGCGCCAGGGGCCCGGCGACTTCGTTGGGCGGTAGGAGCAGGCTTTGGGTCCAGGCGCCGCAGCACCGACGCCAACCGAAGCGTCAGGTCGTCGCGTACCCCGTCGGCCTCTTCAGCATCGAGGTCGCCGGCCGCGGCGTCCTCCTCCAGGCGGGCCAGTGCGCCCAGCAGTTCGTCACGTTCGGCTTCCGACGCAAGCCGCTGCGCGGGATCCAGGTGGGGGTCCTCCGCTCGGCCGCCTGCTCGGTCGCCCTCGATGGGCTCAGCCATGATCGGCGCGTTCGTGGTGGTCGTCCCCGGTGCGCAGCCACTCGTCGAGGGCCGTCTCAACCAGGCGTCGGTCCTCGGCGCTTGGACGGGCGCCGCGTTCGTTACGTTGACGCAGGCTGACGCCGGCCCCGGCCACCGCGGCGCCGAACACCACCACCGGCAGCACCCACACCAAGGCGCTCAGGCCCGATGAGGACGGGTTGAGGAGCACGTCGTCGTAACGCGACGAGAAGTAGCCGAAGATCTCGTCATCGGTCGCACCGGCGGCCACCCGCTTGCGGATGTCCTCCCGGGCCTCGACGGCGAAATCGGTCTGGGAGCCTGCCACCGACTCGCCCGAGCACTGCACACACCTGATCTGGGCGGCCAGCGCCATCACCCGGTCCTCGCCGTCGGCACTGCGACGTCCCAGGGCCCCGATAACGAGCGCCACCAACACGACGACGCCCAACAGTCCCCAGGCCAGCCGCCGCGTCGACAACGGAGCACGACGCTCAGCTCCCATCGCCACCCCGGCCCTCCTGAGCGGAGCCGCCCACCTCGGAGATCACCCGATCGAGATCGTCGGCGCGCACCCCACCCGCAACCTTGGCGGCGATCACGCCGTTGGGCGCCACCAGGTAACTCTCGGGCAGTTTCACGACGCCGAAGTCCAGCGCAATCGGGGCGGTGTCACCCACCGCCACCGGCCAGTCGCCCCCGTTCTTCTCAAAGAACGCCTTCAGGTCCTCGGGCTGGTCCTGAAATGCCACCGAGATCACCGAGGCATCGCCGGAGGCGGCGTGCTGCTCGGCGAACCGCACCAACTCGGGGTGCTCCTGCTGACACGGCACGCACCAGGTGGCGAAGAAGTTCACCAATACCCACTGACCCCGATAGTCGCGCAGATCGACGCTGCCGCCGGAGAGCGTCGTGGTGGCCAAGGGCGGGGCGGGCTTACCCACCAGCGGCGAGGAGGCCGGGTCCTTCGGATCATCGCTGTCCTTGGTGGCCACGACGAGCACGCCAAAGAGCAGCACCATGACCCCCGCAACCACGAGGGCGGTCCGACGCACGTTGGAGCGCGGCCCCTCATCGGGCACGGGCCTCGTGACCTCGGGGGCCTCGGCCCNNCGCCGCGACGGCGACGACCCGCCTCCGGGACAGCGGCCATGGCCGTGCCCAGAACCATCACCAGGCCACCAACCCACAGCCACGAGATGCCGGGTTGGATGATGGCCCGCAACGTGATGCGTGGCTCCGACTCAGTGGGAGGCGCCGATACCGCAAGGTAGATGTCCCGAGCCGGACCGGTCTTCACCGAGGGCGTGCCGATCACCTGGCCGGTCGAGGCATACCGGGTGACCGTCGGCTCGTACACCTGGTCGTCGATGCGCACCGCCATGACGTACTCCATGCCCTGGGGCAGGTCGCGCTGGGTCACGCCCTCGTATGTCAGCGTGTGACCCGACAGCTTCACGGTGTCACCCTTCGACATCGTGAACTGCCCATTGCTGGAGTAGGCGGCACTCACGGTGAACGCAAGCGCCACGATCACGAGGCCCAGGTGCACCACCATGCCCCCCGATGCCCGACCGAAAAGACCCCGCACGCCGTGACGTCGCACCGCAAGGATCAGGTGACGGATGGCGGTACCGCCGGCGAACCCGGCCAGGCCGATCGCCACCAGGGGTTGCACCCCGCGGGCGCCCAGCAGCAGCGCCAACACCAGCGCCGCAGCGCCGCACCAGGCGGGCCACAACAGGCGCTTTGACAGCAGCTCCGGGTTGGCGCTCCGCCACGGCAGGACCGGCGCGATCGCCATCAACCCCAGCAGCCCCAGGCCGATGGGGCCCGACATGCGCTCGAAGTAGGGCTCGCCGATGGACAGGGTGCCACGGTTGAGCGCCTCGACCACCAGGGGGAACGTGGTGCCCAACAGCATCACGAAGGTGAACGCGGCAAACAAGATGTTGTTCGCCAGCAGCGCCCCCTCCTTGGACATGGCCCGGTCGATGCGGCCCTCGCCACGCAGCAGATCGCCACGCCAGGCGATCAGACCGATCGAGAGCGCGACCACCAGGCCGAAGCCGCCCAACAGCACCGGGCCGACCGTGCCGTTGGAGAAGGCGTGCACCGAGTTGACCACGCCCGATCGGGTGAGGAACGTGCCGAAGATGGTGAGCGCAAACGTGGAACACAGGAGCGCCAGGTTCCACACCCGCAGCATGCCCCGCCGTTCCTGCACCAGCACCGAGTGCAGGAAGGCCGTGGCGGTCAGCCATGGCATGAACGAGGCGATCTCCACCGGATCCCAGCCCCAATAGCCGCCCCAGCCAAGCACCTCGTAGCTCCACCAGGCCCCCAACACGATGCCGCCGGTGAGGGCGCCCCACGCCAGCAGGGTCCAACGACGGGTCTCGATCAGCCAGCCCTCCCCCAGGCGGCCGGTGACCAACGCACCGACTGCAAACGCAAACGGCACGGAAAACCCGACGTAGCCCAAGTAGAGCAGCGGCGGGTGAAAGGCCACCAGGATGTGGTTCTGCAGCAGCGGGTTGGGGCCGGGGCCGTCGAAGCCGGGCGGCACCTGGGTGGCCACGAACGGGTTCGCAGGGCCCATCAACAGCAGGAAGAAGAAGGTGGCGATGCCGAACATCGTGACCAGGGCCCAGCCCACCAGGTGGTCGTCGACGCGCTTGCGGAATCGCCAGGCCACCGAGGCCAGGTACCCCGACAGCAGGATCACCCACAGCAGGATCGATCCCTCGAGGGCCGACCACATCGTGGCCACGTTGAACAACGGTGGGGTCTTCGAGGACCCGTGCTCGGCCACGTACTTCACGGTGAAGTCGCGGGTGATCAGCGCACGTTCCATGGCAATGACCGCCGTGACCGCGCCGGCGAACACCGCCCAGGCGTAGGTGCGCGACGATTGCACCATGGCCGGGCGGTTCCGGATCATGCCGATGGCGGTGCCGAGGGCACCCATGACGGCAGCCACCAGGCCGATGGTGATGCCCAAACGACCGAGCCCGACGTTGCTCACCGGCGGGCGGCCACGCGCGTCATCGGCCCTGGTTCTTTGCGGCGTCGATACGGTCGGGGTTGTCCTCGTCGTAGCTCTCGTCGTGCTTGATCACCAGGCGTTCGCTCTCAAAAACGTCGCCCTTCCACTGTCCCTCGGCCACCACGGGGATATCGGTGTTCTCAAACAGTGCAGGCTCGCTGCCCGAGTGTTCCACGGTGGCCGTGGCGCCGTTGTAGGTGAGGTCGAAGGTGACCCCGTTGGGGGTCTTGGTCACGCTGTCCGGGACCACCGATCCCTGCATCCGAAACGCCTGGTCGCCCAGTTCGTTGCGCTGGGCCACCGCCTCGTCCACGTTGCGGAAAAACACGGTGGCGTCCGACAGGCCCATCACCACGGCCACCACCAGCGCAGCCAGCACCGCGACGCCCACCAGCATCCAGGCACGGCGACTTGAACGGCTGCGAGGCGCAACGGCGTCAGCGGGGCCGGTGCGGGGCGAAAGGTCGAGCGGTGATTCAGCCATGGGTGCCTCCATCTTGGCCATCGCCGATCAGGAAGCGGCGTCGCTCACCCGGCACCTGCCGACTGAGGCGGCGGCCGCGCCGCACCAGCACGAAGGCATACACCGCGAAGGTGCCAAAGGTCACCACCCAGGCGACCCAGATCAGCGGCCAGGGGTCGTCAGCGGTGATCTGAGGAGTGGCCAGAACGGCTCTGAGTTGTTGCACCGCCACCATCGCGCTCACGCGTCCATCCCCTTGGTTGCGACCGGCTCGACGGCCGTGCCGTCTGAAGCACCGGCGGCCTCAGCCCGTCGGGCATCGATGGCCTCGGACAGGCCACCCTCCTCCACCTGCAACTCCAGCCAGCCCACCCGGAATCGGTGGATCAGGAGCCAGGCGGCCAGGGCCGTGCCCACGGTGAGCCCAAGAAACAAGGTGAAGAGCTGGAGCCCACCCATCGCCGGGTCGAGCTCGCCAAACAGGGTGCTTCCCTGATGGTAGGAACGCCACCAGTCGACCGACTTGTGCACCAGGGGTATCAACAGCGCCGAGCCGAGGCCCAGCACCGCCGCACGGGTGGCGCGGGTGGTCGGGTCGAGGATCGAACCCCGCAAGGCCACGTAGCCCAGATAGGCCAGGAACATCACCAGCGTCGAGGTGAGGCGTGCATCCCAGTCCCAGTAGACGCCCCAGGTGATCCGACCCCAGAATGCGCCCGTGAGCAGCGTCAGGCCCAGAAACACCAGGCCGACCTCGGCGGCGGCGGCGGCCAGTTGATCCCAGAATCGAGACTTGCGCCACAGCCACATGGCCGAGCCGACGGCGTTGACGACAAACAACAGATACGCCGCCGAGACGGTGGGCACGTGCACGTAGATGGGCCGCATGCGCTCACCCAGTTGCACGTCCGGCTTGGTAATCGCCAGGCCAAGCACCGCCAACAGCACGCCGCCCAGCACCACGATGGTGCCCAGCACCAACGTGGCCTTTGAGCCGGTTCCGGTGGGCCAGCCACCGGTTGGGGCTTGGGCAGCATCGGCCCGAGTATCCGTCGGCGGGCCTGCGACGCTTGAATGTCCAGGCTGGGTCGTGGTCATGATTCCTCCATCAGCGACCGGTAGGCCAGTGCGCCGAGTAACACATAGCTGAGCGCAAACACCCCGAGCAGCGCCACCCAGGGCCATCCCCCGGTGCCGTCCGAGCCGCCCAGCGCCACGTCGGTGGCACGGGTGGCACCGATGAGCACCGGGGCCAGCACTGGCAGCATCAACAGGGGGATGAGGCTTTCTCGTCCCCCGGTGGAGGAGGCCAGCGCAGCCAGCAGCGTACCGACCGCGGCCATGCCTGCCGTGGCGGCCACCATGGTGGCCAGCCCCAGGGCCGGGCCCGAGAGGGGCGTGCGGTACAACACCGCCATCGTGGCCGCCAGGGTCACCTCCAGAACCAGTAGTTGGGCGGCCACCGCCGCCGCCTTGCCCAGGAACACCGCCGACGGAGCCATGCCCGACAGGCGCAGCGCGTCGCCAACCCCCGCCTCGGTCTCCAGCCCGGACGAGCGGGTCACCATCAACACGGCGGCAAAGGTGACCGTGACCCAGAACAATCCCGGGGACACCTCGACCAGCAGCCGACTCTCCGCGTCGAGGGCAAAAGCCATCACCACCAACACCAACACCCCGAAGGGCAGCACCTGCGTCAACCCCACGCGGGCCTTGAATTCCAAACGGAGGTCTTTGGCGGCCATCAGCAACGCATCGCCGATCATTCGCCTCATGCCGTCAGCCATCGGACACCCCCGGCCCGGTCGGGTCGGTGGCCGCCGGCGCCGAAGGGTCGTTCGCCACGAGACTGATGGGGTCGGGGCTGATCATGTCGGGGCTGATCGTGTCGTTGGTGATGACGCCGCCCGCCACGGTGACCATGCGTCGTGCCACCGAGCGGGCCCGATCCAACTCGTGGCTGGACATGATCACCGTCGCACCCGCCGCGGCGGCGTCTCCGATCAGTTGGTCGGTCAGGTCCCGTCCCGCCCGGTCCAACCCGGCATGGGGCTCGTCCAGCAGCCACAGCTCGGGCCGCCTCAGCACCAGGACGGCCAGGGCGGCACGCTTTCGCTGGCCCTCCGACAGTCGGGCAACGGCCAGGTCCTTCAATCTCCCGTCCAGGCCGAGGCGAACGGTCACCTCGGTGAGTTCGGAGTCGGCTCGTCCGTCGGCCCGTCCCAGGTCGATGCCGGCGGCCCGGGTCCAGAACCGAAGGTTCTCCGCGATCGTCAGGTCCGGGTAGAGCCCCGAGCCATGGCCCAGGTAGCCAACCCGTCGCCTGACGGTGGTGGGATCGACCACCAGGTCGCTGCCCAACACCACGGCTGTGCCCTCGACCACGGGAACCAAGCCGGCGCACACCCGCAGCAGCGTGGTCTTGCCGGCGCCGTTGGGGCCCTGCAACAGCACCACTTCGCCCGCATCGACGGTGAGATCCACGCCCGCCAACGCCGGAAAGCGCCCCAGGAGGGCAACCGCCGACGAGAGCTGGACGACGGGGGCCATGGGCTGACCACCTTAGTGCCGACACGTTGCGGGCCGTCCCCTCTAGAGTTCCACGCGATGTTTGCGCGGCTGCTGTCCGGTTTGGGTAAGACGATGATCGCCCTGGGCGTGATCACCTTTCTCTTCGTGGCGTTCCAGCTGTGGGGGACCGAGCTGGAGGAGTCCCGAGCCCAGAACGACCTCACCGCCGACCTGGTGGACAGCCTGCCCGCCGATACCCCCAAGGTTTCCGACGATGCCGAGGAACTCGACAAGGTGGCAGCGTCGCTGGGCGCGATCGACCCGGCCGACGTCAAGAAGCTGCCGAAACCCGCTGAGGGCGACAGCCTGGGCATCATCCAGTTCAAGCCCGACCTCAACAAGGCGGGCATCGACATGCGCAAGGTCTTCGTCGAGGGCACCAACAAGGACGACCTCAAGAAGGGCCCCGGCCACTACCTGGGCTCGCCCTTCCCCGGGCAAAAGGGCAATGCCGCCATCGCCGGTCACCGGGTGACCTACGGCGCCCCGTTTCACCGCATCGACGAGTTGGTGCCCGGCGACCTCATCAGCGTGTACACCCGTCAGGGCCAGTTCACCTACCGGGTTTTGCCACCGCCCGCCGACGCCAAGGGCCGGAAGGGCCCCGCCTACTGGATCGTCGATCCTTCGGACGTGTCGGTACTGGAGGACTTCGACGACAACCGGCTGACCCTGACCGCGTGCCACCCGAAGTACTCCGCCGCCGAACGCATCATCGTGGCGGCCGAGTTGACCGGTAACCCTGCCGCCACGACGAGGGGCAACAAGGCCGACACCACCACCGAAGTGGCGGGCGAGGAGCTGGAGGTGGCCGCCGGGCCGGACGAGGCATTCGATGATCTGGGCTGGCACTCGGAGCATCTGCCCAATGCGTTGGCCTGGTCGGCGGCAACATTCGGCGTGTGGCTGGTTGCCTTCGGCGTGGGTCAGTTCCTCGGACCCAAGCGTTGGATCGCCTATTTGGTGGCGCTGCCCGTCTTCACCTACTGCCTGTGGTTCGCCTTTACCTGGATCAATCGCTGGATTCCCAGCCTCTGAGTTGTCGAACCTTCCGTTGGATCACCCGGTGACACACCAGCCTGGTTCACGGCGTCGCAGGGCGGCCTTCGCCTCGTTGGTCACCGTGGTGGCGGCGGCGGTCGTGATCGTTGGGTGCGGCGGCAACGACGCCCCGGTGCCGCCGACCACCGCGCCGACCTCCACGACCGAGGCCACCCGCACCGACCGCGACCTGTCTCAACCGGCCGACAACGCCGTGCCAGACGGGGTCGAGAACCTTCGGGTGGGCGACTGCTACGACCCGGCGCCCGATCCCAGCCAGCGCAACGTGATGGTGCTGATCGTCCCCTGCGACCAGCCCCACCAGTATGAGGCGTACGAGGTGGCCGCCTTTACGGAGGGCACCGATGCCGATTTCCCCGGCGACGACGCGGTTCGAAACTACGCGGAGGAGTACTGCTTCCAAGGTTTCGAAGGCTTCGTTGGGCAGGTTTGGAGGGACAGCGAGCTGGACATCGAGACCTGGTTTCCTACGAGGGTCTCGTGGACCAAGGGCGCCGACCGAAAGCTGAGCTGTGTGCTCTACCACCGCAAGAAGGCCGACCTCACCGGTTCGATGCAGGGCACGGGGTACTGACGCCGGCCGAATCCGACCGGTGACGGCGTGTGCCGAACACCGCCGCGCCGCAGCGGGTCAGCGGCCGCGGAATGTGGGCGAGCGCCTTTCGGCGAATGCGGCGCGACCTTCGGCCAGGTCATCTGACGCCCAGGCCCGCAGGAATGCCTCGCGATAGCGCGGATCGTCGGCCACCGGCTCCTCCAGCAGATCAAGCCCCAGCTTCGCTCCGGCCTGGGAGAGCGGCGCCAGCTTGGCGATGTCCTCGGCCCACTCCAGCGCCGTGTTCACTCCCCCTCGACGCTGCACCAGGCCCAGCCGCCAGGCGTCGTCGAAGTTCAACACATCACCGGCGAGCACCATCGAGCGGGCCATGCCCCATCCAACCGCCAGGGCCAGTCGTTGCAGGGTTCGATGATCGGTCAACAGGCCCAAGCGGGCCACCGGCACGGCAAATCGGACATCCTCGGCGGCCACCCGCAGGTCGACCGACAGGGCCAGTTGCACGCCCAACCCCATGCAGGACCCCTCGATGGCGGCAATCGTTGGAAAGGCGAGCCCGGCGAGTGCATCCAGCATGGCCCGCAGCCCGATCGTGTAGTCGGGATCCTCGGTGGTGGTGATATCGGCACCGGCGCAAAAGTGGCCGTCGGCTCCGGTGAGCACCAGGACCCGGGGGGCCCCCGACGCCGCGTCGGAGATCGCCTGGTGCAGCGCAGCAACGGTGGCACCGTCCAAGGCGTTGCGCCGCCGAGGCCGATTGATGGTGATCACCGCAACGTCGACGAGACGCTCGCTGAGCACGGTTGGGGCATCGGTGGGCTCGACCGGGCTGATCATGATCCGCTCCAATTCGGTTGACGCTTTTCAAGGAACGCCGTGGTGCCCTCGGCGGCGTCGTCCAACGATGATCCCAGGCTCAGCATGGCCTGCAGGTGAGACAGTGCATCGGCGGCCGTTGCGTCGACCGCCCGGTAGAACGAGTCGCGACCCAAGGCCATCACCCCGCTCGGCGCCCGTGACAGGCCGGCCGCCAACTCGTCGGTCGTCGCCTCCAACTCCTCGACCGGCACCGTGCGGGCCAAGAAGCCAAACCGATCGGCCTCGGCGGCGTCGATACGACGGCCGGTCATCATCAACTCCAGGGCCCGCTTCGGCGGCATCGACCGGAGCAGCGGCACCGTGATGACATAGGGCCACAGACCCACATTGATCTCGGGCGTGCCGAACACGGCGTCGTCGGCCGCCACCACCAGGTCGCACGCCAAGGCCAGGCCCATGCCCCCGGCAAGGCAGTATCCCCGCACCGACGCCACCGTCGGCGTTCCGGCGGCCCACATGGCCTCAAACAGCGCCGGAAGTTGGCCCCGCGCCTCATGCATGGCCAGGGCCGAGCCCCCCGTCATGCCCGACAGGTCCGCGCCGGCGCTGAAGGCCCGGTCACCGGCCCCGGTCAGCACCACTGCTCCCACCCGATCATCACCTCGCACCTCGACGAAGATCCGACGCAGCCCATCGATCATCGCCCAGGTCAGGGAGTTGCGCTGATCGGGACGGTTCAACGTGACCCGCAGCACCCGGCCCGACAACGCCACGGCCAGGCCGTCCACCCCTTCGCCCGGCAGGGCCCTGATCGGCGCCGCCGGCACGTCACCGTCGGGCGGCCGGCCACCGGAGGTTGCCGCTTGAGGCGGGGACGCGGGGACGGTGCTCGACGAGTGGGGCGATTCGGTCACGGTTGCCACGGTACCGCCATGGCGCCGCCCTGTGCCGGGGTCCACTAGCGTCGTTCACATGAGCGCGCTCCTGGCACTAATTCCCGTGCTGGTCGCCATTGCCATCGGTATCGGCATCGGATTGCTGGGTGGCGGCAACCTCGGCAACCTCCTCCAGTGGCGTCCTGCCGCGTGGGAGGTGGCAGCCGGCGCGATCGCAGTGCAGGTGCTGGCCGACGCCTTCAGTTGGTCCGGGGTGGTGCCCTTCATCCTCGGGCTCGCCTCGGTGGCCGCGCTGGTCTACGTCGCCTGGATGAACCGTCGCGTCGGCGGCATGGTGGTGGTTGCGATCGGCCTGGCGATGAACCTCGTGCCGATGTTGATCAACGGCGGCACCCCGGTGTCCGCCGAGGCGCTGGTGTCCTCCGGTGCCGTCGAACAGGCCCAGGTGGCGTCGGTGCAGCTCACAGGTCCCCGCCATCTGGCCGACGCCGACGACCTGTTACGCCCGCTTGGAGCGGTGGTGCCACTGCCGATCGGGTTGGTCATCTCCTTCGGCGACCTGGTGGCGCTGCTCGGGGTGACCCTGGTGACCCAGGCGGTCCTGCGCCGCAGACAGGTGCGTGCCGGCGGTCCCGCCCCACCTGCCCGCAACCCGCGGGTCACGCTGGCCACCTACCAGGAAGCTCTGGAGACCTTGGGGCAGGGCCCCGCCGACAACCGGAACGGCGTCGAGGTCGAGCACGTCACACTGGGCAGTTCGGGCAACGTCCGCCCAGTTCCGATGCGCAACGCCGACGCGTCCGCTCCCCTCGACGTGTTGGGTCCCCGCCTGGAGGGCTTCGACGACGAGCACTCGGTGGGCGACCTGAACGATGCCGGCGTCACCGTTTCACCGGTGTCGCGCAGCGATCGGGGCGAGGGTGTGATCCGCCCCGACGCCTATGCCGACGACCACCGCCCCCGACGCCGCGTGGTGCCGCCCCACGGTGACATCCGACCCGCCCCGTCCGGACTCGACCCGGACACCGGGGAGTCGTCCGTGGTCGCCCTGACCTCACTGCCGCCCCGCACGACGCCCGATGAATCCGGCCGCCCAACGGACTCCGGCGGCCCGGCCGACCTGCCGCCCGGCTGGTCTCGGGCGGCCAACCAGACGCGAGATCAGCAACGGTCCCACGCGGCCGCCCCCTACGTTGCGTCACCCACGCCACGGGTCGAACCAACCAACCAACCGATCGGTGACGACAACGCCGCCGCCGAGCCGAGCGATGCCACCGCCGCGGTGCCCGTCACCGGTCCAGCCGGACAGCACTCCGCCCGGTCATACGACCCAGCCCCGGACCCGTCACCACAGCCGGCACAGCCGGCACAGCCGGCACAACCGGCACAACCGGCACAACCGGCACAACCGGCACAGGCAGCACCGCCG
>CXWK01080954.1_pt1 | contig 14330 bp, 23 predicted proteins | sample 590851 | NCBI WGS metagenome assembly CXWK01 (sample SAMEA3498364, study PRJEB10139) | wastewater metagenome | biome: wastewater treatment plant; material: activated sludge | place: Denmark | collected 2014-08-01 | reverse complement strand
AGGGGAATGCGTTTGCAACGCGTGCGGGTTCGTGAGCAACTCGTTCGCGACGTGTTCGAAGTGCGGCGCCGACTGGGCGTGCCCGATCTGCGGAACTTGCGAGGCCTGCCTCTCGAAGGTCGTAGAAGGCGTCGTTGCCGCGGTGGGAGAGAATCTTCCCCAGCCTGCCGAGGCCGACGACGACGACGACGTCGACCCTGAGGATCGAGAGCTGATGGCTCAAGAGTTCGCGGAGCGGATGGGAACCATGGCTGCCTTCACCCAGGTCATGGGAGCCGTCCTCAACCGCGAGGCGGAGAAGGATGGCGACGGGTCCAGCTTCGACATCCACATCGTGGAAGGCGGCGACGCCATCGAGGCGAGCTTTTCCTACGCCGACGCGATGGTGACGCTGCGGTTCACCGCGGAGTCGATCCTCGGTACGACGCCGGCAGAGTTTCAGCAGCGGCTTCGCGACATGGCGGAGGCGACGAGGAAGCTGGCGTCGTGGTGAAGCGAAGGGGCATCGACGAGTGCCGCGCGAGAGGCTGCGGCGGCTGGCTCCGCGGCGTCGGCGACAAGGTGTACGACGGCGAGATCGTGTACTGTTGCCGCTGCGGACGGGAGCACACGTTCCACGTCCCCGTCGACGGCGGCCTGGTCCGCGTCGAGATCGCGAGGAAGCCGAGACGTGAGCAAGTACAGCCATAGCTGGCAGGCGACGGGGAACCGGGGCGCGTCGTGTTTTCACTGTGGCGCTCGCCCCGGTAGCTCCCGTGCGAAGAATGGCTGCGCCGCGCCTGTGAGCTATGGGGGAAACGAGGGCCGTATTCGCAACCGGCACGACGTGGCGGACACGCAACGCGAGCTGCAGCGCTGGTGGGACGAAGGCGTGGCCGAGAACAAGCGTGTAGCGGCGGAGCTGGCGGAGAAGGAACGGCAGGAAGCGGCTGCGGCGGCGGAGGAGGAGGAACGGGTGCGACAGATCGGAGAAGCGGAGGCGCGGCGCAAGCGACGGGAGCGGGGTCCCCGCCCGATGCTGGTTCGCAGCGCGGAAGGTCGCATCGTCTTCGGCTACTCGGTGGAACCCGACGGTGACGAGCCGATCCGTTTGGAACTGGCGAGACACGCCGTCGACAGCGAGCAGGGGCTCGTGGCGTTGGCCGACGGTGTCGACGCCGTGTTCCGTGAGCCGATCGACATCGTCATCGTACGGAACTGGACCGAGCTGCACATCCTGAGCGAGAAGGCCGCCAAGAAGCTGGAGAAGACGGCGAAGACGCCGCCCTGGAAGCTCTGATCAGCGCTTCACTCGCCGCACCTTCGCCTTCACCTTCGCGGCCAGCAAGACGTATTCGCCCTCCAACGGTCGGAACGACACGCCGATGGCGGCCTCGTAGAGGGCGTTGAACCATGCCTGGGTGCGCTGCGGTGGCGCGAGGATCGCCCTGACTCGACTCGATTTATCGAGCTGAATCACGACGCCGACGCGGTCCTTGCTCTTCCCCGAGAAGCGGTCCGCCATGCTCTCGCGCATCGTCCAAGACGAAAGCCCGTGGTTGCGAGTCACCGGTATCGTAACAACGTCGCCGACCTCGACGTCGGCGAGTTCGGACCGTCGCGGCACCTTGAATCCGCGGTACAGCGCCGGCAGGGCGTCGAGCTTCATCACCCTCGCGAAGTGGCGGTTGAGTCGGATCAGGTTCCCGATCATCGTCTGGCCCGTGTACCAGCGGCGCATGCTGTGGAGCATCAGCAGTAGCGTGTCGGGCCCAACGTCGTCGATGAAGCGCAGCGCCGCCCCCCTGTGCCGGCTCGGCCAGGCGGCAACGGCGTCAGCAAATTCAGCCACCGCCGTCTTCGTCAGCGTCGGCATCCGATCGTTGCTCTTCGTCTTGCGGAAGCTGCTGCGTGCCATACGCACGGATCTTAGCACCACGGCTGGAACGACGGTGTGGTACGTCGAAAGTCCTTGACCCCGTGTCCGACGCCGGCTAGGTTGAACCCTCCAATCGCAGAAGAGAGCGCCATGACGATCTACTCCGAGCACTACGACCCGAACCGCACCCCGCAGACGGAGGCCGCTTCCGCGAAGCAGCAGCCGAACAGCGCGGGCGGCTTCAGCTTCGTCGTCGACGACTGGAGCCGGCTCGATCGCTTCCTCATCCTGGGTGCGGAAGGCGGCAGCTACTACGCCTCCGAACGAGAGCTGACTCGCGACAACGCGAAGGCCGTCGAACGCTGCCTCGACGAAGATGGCGCGAGGGTCGTCGCCCGCATCGTCGACATCAGCGAGAGTGGCCGCGCTCCGAAGAACTCGCCCGCCATCTTCGCCCTCGCCCTGGCGGCTGCTTCGAAGTCGAAGCAGACCCGTGCCGTCGCGTTGGCGGCGCTGCCGCGTGTGTGTCGCACCGGCACCCACCTCTTCGAGTTCGTCGCCTCCGTCGAGAAGTTCCGCGGCTGGGGCCGTGGCCTCCGCAAGGCTGTGGGTCGCTGGTACGCGGAGAAGGACGTCGACGCACTCGGCTACCAGTTGATGAAGTACCAGAGCCGCGCCGGCTGGTCGCATCGCGACGTGCTGCGCTTGTCGCACTGGACTTCGTCCCACCCGATGGTGGCGACCACGCTGCGCTACGTCGTGGCCGGTCGCGACGCGATGGGTCCGCGGACCGTGGCGCCCGCGCCGTCGAAGGCGGTGTTTCAGCGCGAGCCTCATGGCCAGCGCAGCTACGCCGCTGTTGCGGGCAACCTGCCCGAGATCGTCGTCGCCTGCGACGCGATTCGAAACATCGGCGACGGTGCCGTCACTACCGCGGCCGGCATCATTCGCAGCCACGGCCTCACCCACGAGATGGTGCCGAGTCACTTCCTGGCGCGGCCGGAGATCTGGGAGGCGCTGCTGGAGCGCATGCCGATGACGGCCATGATCCGCAACCTCGGCCGGATGACCGCGAACGGGCTGCTGGCGCCGATGAGCGCCTCCGTACGCCTCGTGACGGAGCGTCTCGGCGACGTCACCTACCTGAAGAAGTCGCGGATCCACCCACTGTCGGTGCTCACGGCGCTTCGCATCTACGCGCAGGGGCGAGGGATGAAGGGGAAGCTCGCCTGGACACCGGTGCAGCCCATCGTCGACGCCCTCAACGAAGCTTTCTACACCACGTTCGACAACGTGGTTCCCACCGGCAAGCGAACGCTGCTCGCTCTCGACGTCAGTGGCTCGATGGGCTCCTGCACCGTTGCCGGCAGTCCGTTGACGCCGCGGGAAGCCTCCGCGGCGCTGGCGCTCGTGACGGCGAGGACGGAGCCGAATCACCACATCATGGGCTTCTGTAGCAAGTTCATCGACTTGAGGATTTCACCGAAGCAGCGCCTCGACGACGTGGTCAGGACGGTGTCGAACCTTCAGTTCGGCAACACCGACTGCGGCCTTCCGATGGTGTGGGCGAAGCAGAACAAGGTCGAGGTCGACGTCTACAACGTCTACACGGACAGCGAGACGTACTGCGGCACGCCGCATCCGCACCAGTCACTGAAGACGTACCGCAAGGCGTTGGTGCCGGGCGCTCGCCTCGCCGTCGTCGGCATGGTCGCCAACTCGTTCACGATCGCGGACCCCGGCGACGCAGGGATGTTGGACGTTGTCGGTTTCGACACCGCAACCCCGGCGCTTCTCGCCGCCTTCGCGCGAGGTGAGATGTAAGATTTCGGCGGGCCGAAGGTAGACGGTTACCATTGACCAAAACTCCGTCTGCTGCGACTTGTCCGCCTTTCAAGGTTTTGGTTTGGGCCGATGCATGAGGGTTATCTACAATCCATAACTGTTTCCCGGGCAACCGGGGTTTCCCTCCGCACCACTTGTCCAAACTTTCATTTTCGGCTTGGGCCGACGCATCGACGGTTATCAAACTTTGGGTTTACCTCCCGGGCAACCGGGTCTCCGTCGCGCAACACTTGCCCCGGCTATCTACCGTTTCCACTGTGGGCCGAAGACCAGGATTATCTACATAACACGCAGGTCGTCGGTTCGAGTCCGGCCGTCGCGCCTCGGTGCGACGTAGCGCAGTTGGTAGCGCAGCGCGACATTCCTGTTCGATCCTTGCCCACAGTTCTCTCAAGCCATGAAGCGCATTCTCCACATCGAAGTCCTGCTTGATGACGACGGCGTTGTGAACGACAGCACCGAGGTCTTCATCATCGCGAACCACAACCAGCGCGGCACCCTCGACCGCGACATGTGGTGTAGTACCGACCACAGTCGGTCGACGCTGAAGCTCTTGCATTCCGCCATCGCTGATGTGTTGTATCGGGTCGCCCCGAAGGTGGACAACGAGGTCCGCCGCGAGCCGAAGTCGCCTCCGACACGGCAGGGTCCGCCTCGACATGGCGAGTGAGATGCTCGTCCACCTCCGAATGGGGCCGATGGCCGACTACGAGCCGGGCGACCTTGAGCCCAGGTATAGACCTGGCTGCTGGCTGAGGATCGTCGGACCGCAAGAGTTTGCCTGGATGAGGGATCTCGTGCGCGATCTGGCGAAGCACACCGATGGGATGCCGACGCCGGAGATCACTCGCGACGCCGGAGAGGCGAGGTGGGGGGAGACCATCGTGATCGCGTGGCAGTTCGATGACGCCGTCGCTGCCATGCCCTACGCCGTCGCGCTGATGGAGTCTCTGCTGCGGTCGCGGCACCTCATCAACCAAGACACGAAGAGCATCGCGATCCAGTTCATGGCGAGCGCGGGATGACCGAGGCCGAACTCTGCGCCTGGTTCCAGACGGCGGCCGAGGCGCAGGGCTTCGTCGTGTACAACGAGTGGGCCGATTTCGATCAGCTTCTTGTCCGGCCCGACGGCATCCAGATCGGGGTGGAGGCGAAGCTGCGAGCCAGCGTCGACGTTCTCGATCAGGCCGTGAAGGGCTCGCGTTTTGACTATCGCAACGGTCCGCATCACCGCGCCGTGTTGGTGACGAAGTCGTCGCCGGCTTTTCGCAACGTGGCGTGGGCCCTCGGCGTCGTCGTTTTTGACCGGAGCCGGTACCCTGAAGACCCGTGGCCCAGACACTTGATGCCCAGCTTCTTCAACGTTCCCACCGTGGAAGCGTTCAGCTGGGGCGACGGGGTAGAGCTGCCCGAGGTGATGCCCGACGTTGCCGCCGGCAAAGCCTGTGTGTGGGGCAAGCCGATGCGCCTGACGCCATGGAAACTGAAGGCGATCAAGCTGTGCATGCGGCTTCGCGAGAAGGGCTACGTGGTGTCCAGCGACTTCAAGGAGTTCGATGTGGACCCGGGCCGATGGCAGAAGCGGTGGCTTCAGGCCGACGGCAAGGAAGGCAAATCGTTCCGCTGGGTCCCCCGCGAAGGCGTCGTGTTGTTCGATGAGCAGCATCCCGGCGTCGTCGCCCAGCTGCAAGAAAAAGCCGTGCTAGAATCGCCAGATGGCAGCGGCACCACCCCTCCCACCTGACCAGGGCCGACTTCTCTCCGACTGGGGCATTCGCACCTCCAGGCGTAGCGGGACACAGCGCATGCACGGCGGCATGGACCTCGGCTATCCGGGTAGCAACAACGTGCCCGTCATCAACGTGGAGCCCGGCACGGTGGAGCGCGTCATCGCCGAAACGGACCGCGGCAGAGCCTTCAGCGGCTACGGCAACGGTGTCATCGTCCACCATCCCGGCTCCGACACCTGGGCGCTGTACGCGCACATGGCGAATACCTCGGTGGTCGCGGGCCAGGCCGTCGCTGCCGGCACCAGGCTCGGCACGATGGGGGCAACAACGAACAACAAGTTTCCGGGCATGGCGCCGCATCTGCACATCGAGGTGAGGCGACGGTCATCGACGGGAGCGTCGCCGTTCCCCGGCAGGTACCCGCGCTCCCCGCAGCAGCCGTTCAACAGCATCGACCCCCGCGCCTGGCTGGAAGCGAAGGGGCTCCGGTTCGAAGGGCGAGGCGGCTTCGCCATCACCCCCGGCTCCGAGATGAGTCAGACCGCGCACCTGTTCCAGGGCGCCGGCACCAGCGGGCTCGGGGCGATCCTTCCCATCGTGGGCGCCGGTGCCGCCGCTCTTGGCGACGTGGAGGACATCGAGAACGAGTACGAACCGGTCCGGTTCGACCGCGACGTCTATTTCGGGCTGACGCCGGTGGAGTGGGGGGCGGCCGGTGCCGGTGCGCTGCTGCTGACCGGTGGCGCCGTCGCGCTCTTCGTGCGGTCGAGACGATGAGGCCCGTAGTTGCCAGGGTGCGGGCCGGCGAGATCGAGCCGAAGGATATCGACGCGGCAATCGATGACGCCGTCGCTTCGTGGCACGCGTCCGAGACCGAGGCGTCGCTGAGGGACTGGCTTGGGATGAGCGACGTCGAGTACACCGCCTGGGTCGCTCACCCTCAGGTTGCTGCGTCCTGGTCGCCGCGATGAGGCCGCGCTGGTGCCTGCGCTGGCGCCGCCTCGTCCTCGTCCGAGAACGGCCCGGTGTCATCTCGAAAGCGGCATGCTGGCTGCTCGTCGACCTCGACGGCTGGCTGTACATCCACGACACGTGGCGGCAGCTCGTGTGGCAGGTCGCGACCGAATGGCGCGACGACAAGCACATCGTAGGCTGAACTTGCTTCGACCTATCGCATCGGGTAGGGTACACAAAGCTCGCTCGGTGGCTTCGGCACCGAGACGTAAACCGTAGGTCTCCGACCTGCGAAGCCTGCTCGACGGCGGAGGTCGGGACATGTACCCCCCGAACTCATCGAAGCCTGCTCGGTGGCTACGACCGAGACGCTTGGCGCGCTCATGATCAAGCCAGCCCGACGGCTTGAGTTCGGGACAACTGCGAGCCGCGGAGTCGCAAAGCCTGCTCAGCGGCTTCGAAGCTGAGACACCTCGCGCACGCCACGACAGATCCAGTACCGGTTCATGTTGCTCACCGCTACTGTAAGTGGCTATGGTGTCGGACATGAGCAATCCGATGGATCGTGGCGCGGTCTGGAGCGAAGGCCGCGGCATCACCGAGGACGTGATGCATGGCCTCGACGATGCCAGCGCCAACGACGCCGACGTCGTCTCCGTGCCGGTGAAGCGCGGCATCATTCTGACGGCGAACTGTGCTCGTTGCGGACGGCAGGGCAAGCACGTGATCAGCTGGGGCGAGATCGCGCTGTGGGAGATGAAGCGCACGGGCGGCCGGAAGTGGAACACCGACGTGGAGCAGCCGACACGGCAGGGGCTCATGGTCGCGCTGTCCTGCAACGGCGGCGCGTGCCACAAGCCGTTCAGCTGCGTCATGGACTGGGACGAGCTGCGGCGCTGGATCGATGTGGGTGTGCAGAGCGGGTGCTTGGATCCGAAGATCCTCACCCTGTCGAAGAACTTCCAGCGGAAGTAGGCGGCCACGCGCCGCCCTTCGCCACGAGCTGGTTCTCCGCCGCCTGCCGCATGCCCTCCACGATGTGTCGCGCGTAGAGTATGGGGGCGTGCTCGCCGACCGAGGTGTGGCCGGCGTCCGTCATGGCGCGTTCGATCTGGTCGAGTCGGATGATCATGGCGATGAAGAGGGCGACGTCGCCGTCGCGAATCGCCTTCGGGATCTGCGCCGCCTCCACGTCGTAGAACGCGAAGGCGATGCGCTCGATGTACTTCGGCAGCCCCTGCAGCACTCTGCCGCTGTAGATGTTGCCGGCGATCTCACGCCACACCGATTCGACGCCCTCCGTGCTCTTCAGCCGGGCCAACGCCGGCACGTCCTCGATCCAACTCATCGCTGGCGTCGGTATAGATCGAGGCCGTGGAGAAGCTGCTCGAACATCGGGTTGCACAGCGCGTCCTTGTCTCTCTTCGTACGGATCAGCCTGATGGCGTCCTTCGAGGACATGCCGTAGCAGTCCATCAGCAGCAGCGCGGTGACGAGCCCGGAACGGTTCAGGCCCTGGTGACAGGTCGTTACAACGCGATGTCCGGCGCGAAGGTACTGGCCGACGTTGGCAGCGACCTGTAGCACGATGTTGATGACCTCCGGCGGGACCTGGTTGTAGATGTCGTCGTCGAGAGGCAGCTTGAAGACGGCCTTGCCGGGCGGGCATACCACCTTGGGCTGGTGCTCCTCCGCGCAGAGGACGAGGACGTCGTGGTTGCGGAACGCCTCCGTCGGCGGGTCCGGGTACGACCCCTGCGCGAGGTTGTGGATGACGGTGTTGTATTCGAAGGCCATGCTTGACTACTCTCGACGCACCTGGTACTGTCCGACAGTGTCTGAGGATATCACGGATCGGGGCGGGTGCGACGACCCACTGCGTTGGCTCGCCGACGAGTGCCCAGCGAACCCCATCCTGGAGATGATCACCACCCCGGCGACATGGGGAGCGCCACCTTCTTACCCACGCGCCCTGATGTGGCGTGGCGGCGCGGCTGTCCGTGTGGTTGCCATTCCGTGGGGGTTTGTCATCGGCGCGGACCGATTCGCAACGCGGGACGACGCGCCTCAGGTTCTCGCCCACGCCTTCCAGGTTCTCGTCCGGGACACGAGGGTGATGATCGACAGGTCGATCGTCGAAGAGATCTCGTACCACCTGGGCCATCCCGACACCGACGAGTTGACGGCGCGACGGCTTCGAGACGCGCTGTTCTATGTCGTTGACAGCAGGGGGGCGTGGCGCTGCGACGTCGCCGGCTGCATTTTCGAGCACGTGGGAGAGAACTCCGATGAGTGACGGTCCGTTCTGGGACGTGATCAACGATCTCCGTGAGCGCGTACGCCTCGCGCAGGAGGCGCTCGACGAGCACAAGGGCAACGCGCCCCGTCTCGACAGCCCCGTCGCGGACCAGAGGCGTCACGCGGACGCTCTCGCCTACGTCCGCGGCGTTTGCCAGGGCCACATCATCAGCCTCGGAGTCGCGCAGACGCGGATCAGCGATCCCCGCTGGATCAACGAGCCGATCCCTCTGTTGCTGTGGTGTCCTGAGTGCGGCGCACGCCACATCGATGAGGGCGAGTTTGCGACACGGAAGCATCACTCTCACAGCTGCCAGACCTGTGGGATGACGTGGCGTCCCGCCGTCGTCGCCACCGTCGGTGTCAAGTTTTTGCCGGGGTTCGGACCCAAGGAAGCCCATGAGCCACCATTGTGATCACTGCGGCTACGAGCCGTGCGAGGGGGCAACGTCGTCTTGTCGAAAGTACAAGAAGCCGGTCGAGCCTGCTGAGGCCGAGGATCACTTTACGGAAGCTCTCACCGAGCACTTTCGTGGCGCCGTCAGGGAAGATCGCGTCCACCGCCTGCTGTGTCGTCTCATCGCGCAGGAGCGCGTGTATCGGACCGAGACGCATGCGGCTCGCTGCGCCGCGGTCCCCGATCTGCCGGAGTGGGCGACACGCACCCCGCCATCGCCGATCTTCACCGAGGACCAGATGGCGGTCCTGGCCCGGTTCATGGCTGAGGTTCTTCCACCGGAACCGCTGCGGGTGGAGGTGGACTTGGAGGGCCGCATCGTCGCGATCGACGGTGTGCGGCGGGAAGACCTGTGAAGCTACCCGTCCTTGTCGACTGCGTCCCGTACCAAGCGAAGCTGCCGGCGGCCTCCTGCATCGACCGCTGGGAGAAGGCGCAGACCGTTGTTGCCGATGGCAAGGGTGTCGGCAACGGCAACCGTGCCGTCCGCAACGGCGCGCGACGCGGCGCGCTGAGCGAGTGCGTCCACTGCGAGGTGGGGAAGCGTCGGGCCGAAGAAGCGGCGGCGGCGAAGGCGGCGGAAGCGAAGGCGGCGAAGGTATGACGACCAAGGTGGGAAGCAAGATCTACCTCCGGGTGCCGAGCGTACGGTCGACGGGGAAAGGTGCCCCGTCGCGGCCAGGTCCGGATCGGACCGAGATGTACGACATCGAACTGCTGCGCCGGCTTCAAGACGCTGGCCTCGTCATCCACACCGAGCTTCGTCCCCACCTCACGCCGAGAGAGGTCGCCTGATGGATCCCATCCTGAAGTGGGTGGGTGGCAAGCGAAAGCTGCTGCCCGAGCTGTTGTCGAGGTTGCCCTCCGACGTCGCGACGCGTCGCCACGTCGAGCCTTTCGCCGGTGGCGCCGCGCTGTTTTTCGCCCGCGAGCCTGCGAAGGCGTGGCTCAGCGACGCGAACGCGTCGCTCATCGAGTTCTACGACTGCTGCGCGGTGGAGGAAGAACTTGACCGCATGCTCTGCGAGGCGCATCGGTGGTCGGCCAGGTACCGGAAGGACGCGGCCGGCACCTATGCGGAGGCGCGGCGGGCGTTCAACGCTTCCTACGAGACCGCGTTGGTGCCATGGGTAGCTCGACGCGAAGATGCCGCAACACGTTCCGCTCTCTTCCTCTTCTTCAACCGCACCTGCTTCAACGGGCTGTGGCGCGTCAACAAGAAGGGTGCGTTCAACGTGCCGATGGGGCGCTACAAGAACCCAACCATCGTGAACGAAGAGGAGCTGCGCAAGGCAACGACGGTGCTCCTCGCCGCCGACATCGAGAGCTGCGCCTTCGGCGATGTTGGCTACGATACGAACGATTTCGTGTATTTCGACCCGCCCTACGTTCCGTTGAGCCCGACGTCGAGCTTCACTAGCTACGCCTCAGGTGGCTTCGGCGCGGCGGAGCAGCGGCGACTGGCGGCGCTGTTCGATCGCCTGAGCGAAGGGGGCATTCCCTGCATGCTTTCCAACTCGGACACCCCCTTCGTGCGCGACCTCTACGCGAAGCATCGGATCGAGACGGTTCACGCCGCCCGCTCCATCAATAGCGACGCGACGAAGCGTGGGACTGTCGCCGAAGTCTTGGTACGCAACGAGGCGTGTTGCAGGTAGTACTTGACTACCCTCGACGCACTTGGTAGACACTACGAATGTCGGACATTTCGATCGGGATCAACGAGCATTACGAAAGGGCGCACTGCGCCAGTGCTGGCCGTGCCGAGTTTCTCCACGGCGACGACGAGCTGATCCGGCGGGTAAGGATCGCCGTTGAGGCCAAGTCTTTCACCGAGGACGCCACCGCGGCGGGCAATCCGCGCCGCTGCGTAAGAGTCGCCGATCCTCGCGGGTTTCTCTGTGGCCTGGTCTATCTCGTCGGCGGCGAGACGCTTCGTGCCCGCCCCGCCCGCCACGGCGAGCCGTACATGGAGGCCCGGATGCCCCAGCTCAACCGCCGGTCCAACTTTGGCAAGTCGGAGGCCGCCGTTGTCGACGTCTACCTCTACTCCGCCGCCGCTTTGGCGGAAGGCGACGAAGCCAGCACGAGCTGCGACTGGGAGATTGTGGGCCTGTCCGCCCGCGACTCGCTGGGTGAGGAACCCGCCCATCCCATCAGCATGATGCGCAACCAGCTCGGGCTGCCGGGGGGCACCAGGAAGAGCTACACGCCGGAGGAATGGGCCGCCTCGGTGCAGTACTGGTCGTGCCGCGCCTTCCTCGAAGGAGATAGCGATGTCTGACTTTCATCCCGACGCCGCCTCTGTCATCGCCCGCGGCCTCCCGAAGTGGCCGCAGATGCGCGTCACCGGTGCATCGATCACCGTCGAACAGGCGAAGGAGGTGATCCGTCGCACCGATACGTTCTTCACCCACGGCTACGGCGGAAACAACACCGCCTACAACGTGCGGGTGTGGCGCGAGATGGGCTTCGTCGCCGACGCCGACAGCTACTGCGCCCGGGTGATGCCGAAGGGTACCTCCTCCCATGTCGAACACGATCTGATGGACGCGTGGCGCGAGCAGTGGGGATGTCTCTACACCGAATACGTCTCCAACACCTGGATGTCGAGCGCTTTCATCGGAGGTCCCCATGGATGGTGCCATCCCGATGGCCAGATCCGGTTCGGCGACAACGTGGGGAAGTGGCCGGACATCGCCGAGATCATCGCCGACTGGGAGCGGATCACCGCCGCGTTTCCCTTCGTCGAACCCAACGTCACGCTGATGGATGGGGAGAGCTGCGAGGAAGCAACGAGGCGTGTCATCGGCTTCACGGCTCGTGGTGGCGAGTCGGTGATCTGTGCCGACGACTACGATCCTCACCAGGGCAACGAGCCGTCGCCGAGCGGGATGAAGAATCTGTTCAGCCGCTCTCGTAGTGATGGTCGCCGTGGCGCCGAGAACGGGATCCCTGACGAGTGGATCGAGGAGTGGGCGCCGCGGAGCCGAGAGATTCTCGCCAGGCTGCGTGCTGGCGGTTGACGACGTTCGACGTACCGAGTATGGTCGACAGACCAAGAGGAGACGTGACGATGGCAAGAAGGAAAAAGACAGGTCTGCCGGAGATGCCGCCGATGGCGCCCAGGGCGCCGGTGGCGCCGGAGGACATCAACGTCGCAGCGAAGGCTGCGCTGACACGGCAGCTTCGCAAGACGAAGCAGCTGCAGAAGGGGGCGGCCAACGGCGTCCGTGTCCCCGATGGCGTTGTCTACCTCATCGATTTCGATGTGGAGTGGGCGGAGCTGCTGATCGCAAACCTGCACCCGAGGCAGCGCAGGCCCAGTGAGAAGCACATCGACGAGATCGTTCGCGCCCTGAGGGAGGACCGGTTCCTCTGGCTGGGCGACCCGCTGCGGATCGACGCCGACGGCCTCTATGTCGACGGGATCCATCGTGGGTACGCCGTGATCAAAAGCGGGATCACGATCCCGAACCAGATCCTGGTGCAGACGAACGAGCCCGACGCGTTGCTCTACATCGACGCGCTGCACAAGGCGCGCAGCCTGAAGGACGTGCAGCGTCTTCACGGGCTGAAGGTCGCCCACACCAGCGTCGATGCCGGCATCCTGTTCGCCGAGGCCAAGTTCCCCTCCTGGGAGGTCAAGACCCGGCCGAGCAAGCCGGAGTTGGCCATGGTGATTCAGAGGTACCCCTTCTTCGAAGACGTCGCCGCCCTCCACGCGAAGAGCTGCTCCTCCGGTGTCGTGCTGACCCGCGGTCCCGTCGCCGCGATGGCCGCGTGCTTCCGGGTCGATCGCGACGCCTCGATGGAGTTCTGGACCGCCGTCGCTTCCAACATGGAGGAGCATTCCGACATCCAGCAGGCCCGCACCTTCGTGCAGTGGTTCCTGCGGGCCAAGAACATGCGGGGCCGCACTTCCAGCCGTGACTTCACCTACGAGTCGGCCGACAAGGCGATCCGCGCGTGGAACGCGTGGCGGGAAGGTGTCGAGATCACCAAGCTGCAGCGGAGCCGCGACCCCGACAACGTCACGACGCCGATCTGATGGTCACCAAGGTGTGGGGTGTCACCGGTCATCGGCCGGAGCGCCTCGGCTACAGCGGTGTCGTCGGACGGAAGGAGCTGGAGCGGTTCGCGCTGCTCCAGCTCGCCCGCCGCATCGACACTGGCGTGCCCCGGATCCTGACCGGTATGGCTCTCGGTTGGGACCAGGCCGTGGCCTACGCCGCGATCCGCGCCGCCGTCCCCTTCGTAGCGGTGCTGCCGTGCCTCGATCAGCACCTGATTTGGCCGATGGAGGCGCAGCTTCGGTACTACTCGATGCTCGGTCGCGCCACCGAGGTCATCTACGTTCACCGCGGCACCTACCGTGGTCCCAACGACCTCTTCGCGAGGAACCGCTACATCCAGGAGCGTGCCGGCGAAGTGTTGGCACTCTGGGATGGCAAGCCGGGCGGCGGGACGACGAGCTTCGTGAAGGCGACGTCGGAGCGCGTCGTGAACGTGTGGGATGAATGGGTGCGATTTCGCGAGGCCTGCTCGGTGGCTTGAACCGAGACCACCCATGGGAGGATCGCTGATGTCTCTGGATCGTTTTGTGTACTGGCAGAGCGAGCAACCCACCTATGGGCAGATCGGCGAGATCCTCGTCGACTTTCTTGGCGACTTCGCCGTAACGGTGGATTGGAAGGGATCGCGGTGGACGGTGCTGTTGCGTGGGAGTTGCAGCGACATGTTCCGTCGACCCGGGTCGGATCCGGAGCGGCGGGAGCGCTGGATCGAGGTCTACGTCGAGGACGGCACCGACGAACCGTACATGGACGTGATCACTCGCATGCAGGACGATGCCACCAATGCGTTGGCCGCCGAGTTCGCGCGCCGATGCGCGAAACGGTTCGGCGGCAGGTTGGAGGAGCCGGTGGAGCAGGTGATGAGCTGGTCGACGACGTTCGATGCGATCCGTTGCACCGCCGCCACCGACAAGAAGTCGCTGGAGCAGTCCGCGTTGAAGCTGGCGGAGGAAGCGGGCGAGCTGTGCCGCGCCGTCAACATTGCCCAAGACGCGCATGGCACCAGGTACCGCGTCGACATCGATGTGCCCTGCACGACGTGTGGTGGAACTGGCGTCATCCCCCGTTACGCGCCGTCGGCGACGGGCCATGCATCGTGTTGCCCCACCTGC
>CXWK01098024.1_pt3 | contig 14337 bp, 17 predicted proteins | sample 590851 | NCBI WGS metagenome assembly CXWK01 (sample SAMEA3498364, study PRJEB10139) | wastewater metagenome | biome: wastewater treatment plant; material: activated sludge | place: Denmark | collected 2014-08-01 | reverse complement strand
TCCTTTTTGGCGTTTGAAAAAGGGAGTCGCCGTAAGGGCGAAACCATAGGAGGCCGTTACCGCAGCAATGGATATGTACGCAGGCAACCAATTTCACACAGGGCTTCTTGTGACGCTTGCATCACCGTTGCGCACGACTCAATTAATGCGTCGTCAGCGGAATGCGGAGCGTCCCTGGCGGCATTCCTTTGCTGCGCGTGGGAACGATCAATCGCCAGCAGGCTCGCTCCCACAGGGGATCCAGGTGCCCCCGTAAAAGTCAGGTCGGCTGTCAGGTCGCCTTCGCGGGCAAGCCTCACTCATACAGGCTTTGTCCAAGTGACGCACCGCATGGACGAAACCACAAGCCGCCGTTACAGCAGCAATGGATCTGTACACAGAAACCTCCCCAGGAAAATCCCAGGGAGGTTATTGACCGATGCAACTCCCAATCAGCTCTTGGCCTTGCTCATCTGGGTAAACAACTCCGTAGGCACTTTCTTGCCATTGGAGGTGAACTGGTTTGTGCGGAATTTGTAGACTTCGCCTTCGGAGAGGAAACCGTCGTTGTTGGTGTCCATGGCCTTGAACTCCTCGCCGCCCTGCGGGGCAACGGTCAGCAGTTCCTTGAGCGAAACGCGGCCGTCGTGGTCGGTGTCGGTACGGGCGAACGAAGCATCGCCGCACTTGCCTTCACCGCACTTGCCTTCGCCGGCCTTGGTCACTTTGGCGCCGGCTTCTTCAGCGCCACACTTGCCTTCGCCACACTTGCCTTCGCCACATTTGCCTTCACTGGTTTTTTCCGCCGAGGCCAGTTGATACCCCTGAGGCAGCGCGTCTGCGGCAAAGGCGTTCGAAGCGAGGTTGAGGCTGCCGGCCAGTGCAACAGCGATCAGGCCAATACGGGATTTGTTTGACATACGGGACATGGTGATTCTCCGGATACTGTGGGCGGTCGAGCCGCATGGGTCATTGCCAAAAGGGCGATAAGCCGTGGTGCGAGGCGCGGTTGCTTTCTCGCTAAGGCAGGGCTATTTGACGGCAACCGTGTATCCCGGATGTATCCGGTTGCAGGGGCATTTGTAAGCCAGTCTGCGTTCGAGGGGGCTGGATACACAGCGATACACGGGCGCGGGTCTTCCCGTCACAGGAGCGGCTATGTACCATCGGCACCGGGCCAATGCTGCCCGCCGCTCGCTCCCGATGGGAAAGGTGAAAGCATCGCTTTTTCGTGCGAACCCTGTCGTATCTCTTGACGGTCGAGGTTTGGCAACGCGAGCACCAAGGCATCTCGGCTACAGGAGCAATGATGTTTTCAATCGAGCAAGCCAAACAAATGGCCAAACAGTTGCGCGCCTCGCTGGAGGAACGCAATCAGGGCCTGTCTCACTCCACCGCGTTGGAACTGGTCGCGCAGCAACTGGGCTACAAGGACTGGAACACTGCGTCTGCGATGCTTCCCCCCACAGCCACCCAGCCCGTATCCACAGTTACATTCGACAGACCCATTCCCATATTGCGTATGTTCGACGAAGCCAAGGCCCGTGAGTTCTATCTCGATTTCCTGGGCTTCAGCATCGAATTCGAACACCGGTTCGAAGCCGACCTGCCACTGTATCTGGGCATCAGCCGCAACGGCCTGCAACTGCACCTTTCCGAACATCATGGCGACGCCAGCCCGGGCTCGACGGTGTTTGTGCCGATGAACAATATCGAACTGCTTCGCGATGAGTTACTTGCCAAGCACTACGGCTATGGACGTCCGGATATTGTCCAGCAGGGCTGGGGGCAAGTCCTGGAAGTCTACGATCCGTTCGGCAACCGGATCCGGTTCTGCCAGAGCTGATCGGCGCAATCCCTGATGTACATTGACGCCCCGGTTTGAGAGTTGTTGACGGTTATTGATTCGGATTATCCGGCCACGGCAGGCAGTCTGATCGATAACTTTCATCACTTGAGAACAGAACACATGAGCATGTCGAATGGATGGATTGCCGGTATTGCCTTGAGCTGCGTGTTTCAGGTCGGTTGTGTCTCCAAAGTGGCGCAGCCGAATCAATACTCCGGCTTCCTCCCCAATTACGAGGGGCTGCAAGAGCAGACTACGCCGAGTGAACAGAAGGTACTGCGCTGGACGGCGCCAGGGTTTGATCCACACGCCTATTCCACTGTGGTGTTCGAGCAGGTAGAGCTGTACCCGGCGCCGAAACCGTCCGAGCGCGTCAACCTGAAAACCCTGCAGGACGTACAGACTGCGGCCAGCAACAGTGTCAAATCTGCCTTGAGCCCCTACTACACCATTGTCTCAAAGGTGCCGCGCGCACCGGCCGATTCACGGACGCTGATCCTGCAAGCGGCAATCACCCACGTCAGCGCCAACAACGAAGGCATGCATTGGTATGAGGCCGTGCCGATCGCCGCCATTGTCGGGGCGACACAAGCAGCCACCGGCCATCGCGATCAGACCGCCGAACTGTACCTGGAAGCCGACCTGGTAGATGCCAGAACCGGTTTGCCGGTCGCCAAGGTGGTTCGCAAGGTGTTCGGTGAAACCGTGAAAAATGCCAGCCAGCCAATTGTCGCCAACGATTTCAAGGTTGCATTCAAAGACATGACGAACGACATGCAAGCACTGCTGTCCGGCCAGTAACAACTCGCTCGAAACCCCATCGCAACATTGAGTGCCCTGCCATCCAGTGTCACGGGATTGCAATGCGATGCAATCGAGCATGGGGTTTCGCAATACCGTTTAACTCGCGGTAACAGACCTTCCAATACCCCTGCCTTGCATTTTTCGGATAGCGCAGATCGCGCGATTCGAGCATCATCACCGCCCCCGATTGAGCCTCCGTGGATTACCCGCGCTTGCCCGCTCATTGCCGTTCACTCCCCGACAAGAACGCACTGCGTCAAATCCGGCCTGTCAAAACCGTCTCTATACTCAGCCCGAACCACCTGAACGGAGGATACCCATGCGCTACGCCTTCAAATTGAAAAACGGTGCCATGGCCCTTTTCGATCCAGATACCGCTTTGCTTACCATCACTACAACCCATGGAGAAGTTCAAAGCTCTACCATAGGTAGAGCCGAATCGCGTCTACTGGACCTGCTGTTGATGGACCCCGGCCAGACCAAAAGCCGTGAGGAAATCATCGATTACACCTGGAATGACCGCGTCGTCGCCTCCGGCAGTTTGAACCAGGCCGTTTTCTCTCTTAGAAACCTGCTTAATGACAGTCGTGATCACGAAATAGTGATGACGGTTCCGCGAAGAGGTTATTGCTTCAACCGTCTCTATGTAATGGATGCACAGGCCGAGTTGCCGACACCTTCAGATGAAGCGGAACCTGTGCCCGCCCTTGAAGCGTTGGCGTCACAGAAAAAAGATGCTCTGCCGGTGCCTGCAGGGAAAACCGGAGCATCAACTTACATTACAAAATTCCAGTTGATCGGCTATGTCCTGACCTTGGGAGTGTGTGCCTACACCGGCTTCCACTCCGGCTTCGACACACCAAAAGTTGAAGTTTCCAGCGTAAAACACAATGAGTTGTCCATCCATGCCGTAGGCCACAATATTGCGGAGGCAGAGGAACTGAGGGATCTTTCGATCGCACAGATCAAACAACTTTCGCTCAATTTAAAGGGCGACGTTTGGCTAAACCTTTTTAAATCCAACTATTCCGTTTCGTGCATTCGCCCAGATCTCAGCACTGCAAACCTGCAATTGAATAGCGAGCAAAAAGACCTTGCACTGATGATTCGGCAATGCTTGGAAGTCACCCTATGAAGTCAATGACACCTTCGACCGCACATTGGATAGTGCTTGCGATCATCAACGCCGCCTGTATCTTTTCCTTGATGTACTCACCCTCTTACTACATGGAAAATATCAGTTATCAAACCATGACCCGACAATGGCTGGAGGATTCGAATCAGCTCAACACTGAAGAGTATCTGACTATCGGCCATGGTCGACTGACACAAACCACCCTGGAAAGCTTGAACGGAAAAATTCGTAACGCGACTATTTCGGCGCAGGTTATCCGGGAAAGCAATCATCACGTCCAGATAAAAATCAATAACGTCAAACTGAGCCAGGACAACGAATTATTCGCCATCGAAAAAACTCCGGATCTGTTTTTCAGGCGTCAATTCATTCTTCAGGAAGGCACTATCCTAAACTACGAATTACTCCCTACCGCCGACAAAAACAGCGTGTGTTTTTATGTGCATGATGTCGGCCGCCTGCGCTGCATGAATCACTGAGGCACCTCAGCAAATCACACCATAACAAAAATAATAATTAGTGATTTGAATCAAGCACCCTCCCCCCACCAAGATCCCGCCTTTATCGTGTTCGCGAGCCGTCAAATCAATGATGACCAAGATCCTGGCAGTTCTATTTCTAGCCGCCTTACCTTTTCATTCAATGGCGTACAATGAATACGCCATCGGCAGCACGGAAATCGAGTTCTACGAAATAGAACTGAGCCCGAACGAAAAAATAAAGTTGAAACACCTGAAAATCCATTCTGAAAATGAACGTAATCAAGGTGACAGCGCGGTTGATGACCCATTGCCCCCCTCGCAAAACACTGACAACGAGAGCGATGAGCTTTCGCTGACTCCCGTTTGAAAATATGAATTTTTGACTTCAACAAACATCGTCAGCACAGGACTATCCGATGGCAAATCCGTGACAGTGATACGGCAGACACACTGCTCTGCCTGAAAAATCATCAACAAGGAAAGCACCTCAATGCTGCTTAAAAACCTCGCAAGCGTATCCTTTGGTGTATTGCTTTCGCTCAAGGCCTGGGCCGACGACAAGGAACACTACAAGGCCAACCTGACGCGCATTGAAAGCAACGAAAACAAGCTGATCGAAGAACAATCAAGTTACAAGATTTGTACCGATTATCGCGTGGATGATTTCTTTGCCTTTAATGCCTCAGACCTCGGCCCGTCAAACCAGTCAGCCATCTTTGGCTCGAAAATAGCGCCGTGCAAACTTCAGAGCCTGGTGGAGTTATCCACGAGCGACACGTACGTTTTTGCTGCGGCACTGGAGCTCATGCGGGAGTCGTCGACGTGATGAGCATCGCCCCCTCAAAGCGCGAAGTACGCAATAGTGCGCATAAACTCATGCAGGATTGCAGGCGCCAATGCAGTCGACTGCACTTTGATTCAGCTGTCACGCTAATCGGCTTTGTACCTCATGACTGTGTAACCTTGGCCATATCCCAATCTACGATTAGTCGACCCACTGTCAACAACCGTGAATTGCGGCCTAACGAAATAATCGTGTTGTATAGCGGCGAGTTTGTACGCTACACCTGCGAGCCGAATGAAACCCTGTTTACCCTGACCACAAATGTAGAACATTACCAACAGTGCGTCGCAAACCATTCATTGATCGACGTCCTTGCAAATCGACAGGCATACCGCTTCCAGGTTGCCAATTTCAAATTAGTACAATCCGCCATTGACGTCTTCAATGCTTACTTGACCTCCCCCCATGAGTCTGCGTTGAAACAGCGCAAACGCCATGAACAATCATGTAATGAAGATGCATTGCTGGTTGCCCTGATACGGGCCCTGACACCCGTTGGCCGCTCCGCACTGAGGCCCCCGACCAGAAGGAAGATCGCGACAGAGGCAATTGAGTACATTCATCAAAACACAAACAAGCCATTGAACATGAAGGTGCTGGTAAAACAACTGCAAACCACCACTCGCAGCTTGCATCATGGTTTCGTTGAAACATTCGGCACTTCGCCGATCGCCTACATCAGAAACCTGAGACTCGCCCATGTCCGCCGAGACTTGATCCGCAACACCTGGCCTACAGTCACTGAAACAGCAATGCATTGGAATTTTCATCATCTGAGCCGATTTTCCAAGGCGTATCAGGACGCTTATGGCGAGACGCCCTCGGAAACGTCCAGGCGCAACCGTGCAATGCTGGCAACGCCAGAAAAATAACAATCAATGATTTTCAACCTACCCACTGAATGGCCAGGATTGCTTAGGTCTACTCAAGGGGATAAGCATGCGCTATCGATTAAGTACGCTGCCACTCAAACAGAAAATCATCCTGTGCCTTGCCGCTTATTTATGTGGCGTCGCGTTGGCCTGGATTATTGACGCTTATTAACGCCCTGCATCACCACCCACAACCCGTATAAGGACCCACCTCACATGCTACTTCGAAATCTTGGCTTCGTATCGCTGCTTTCGTTGCTGTCTTTTCAGGCGCTCGCTGATGACAAAGGTTTATACCTCGGCGCTGGCGTCAGCAATATTGAAACCGATAAAACCCATTTGAGTGATGACGACTCCAGCTACAAGGTTTTCGCAGGTTATCGTCTCAACAGCTATCTGGCCTTTGAGGGCGCCTTCGTGGATCTCGGCCAGTTCGAGGACAAGGAACTTGATTTCGACGGTAAATCCGTCCAGGCCAGTGCCCATGTCGGCTTTCCGCTGGGAGATCGGGTGCGTATCTTCGGCAGTGTCGGTGCTCATGCCTGGGATGCGGACGGCAATGCTGCCGACGATGATACGGGCGTCGACCTGACCTACGGTGCCGGCGTTGAATTCGATGTATTTCGCAATATCGGTATCCGCGCGGAATATGAAGTACTGGAAGTCGGCAACATCAACTTGAATCAAACAACCGCCTCTGCTTTCGTTCTCTTCTAACACCCACTTCAATTGAGCGGCCATGTGGGTCGCTCAACCTTGATGTCATCGAAGGCATTGGTTTCCCAGTACTGGCCGTGCCCACGCCACGGGGCTTTTCAAAGGCACTCCTGGGCCGCACGTTCGAGTCGCGATGGCCCGAATGTCGAGGCCAGCAACGTGCGTTCGTACAGGAACACCTTCCCGCCGTTCGAGGCCTTGTACGCCTCGAGCACATCGTCGGCGGCAACTTTGCTCGAAACGACGATTCGATAGCTGCGCTGGGTTTGCGAGATCGTTGCGCTCAGCGCGTTGTCCTGCAGTTTCGGCAAGACACAGTGGGCGTAATCCGCCGGCGCCTTTTTCGTTTGCAGCGTCAGCGTCGGGTCATTGGGGGCTGAGGCGCACCCCGACAGCAGCAAGGGGGCGATCAGCGCCAGTCGAGTCAACATCTTCATCACAGGGTTCCACAAGCGTTTTCAATGCACGCCATGTTCCTTGTTTGCCGGCCACAACAGAACTTGTGATGGATGATGATCACTATCAGTGCAACGAATAGTAAAAGACGTCGCCTTCACTCTGCGGATTTGGCCACCGGCTTGCGCTTGAAGGCCTCGCGTCGTTCCTGGCGCTCCAGGGCATAGGCTGCACTCGGCTCGCTGACCAGTTCGTCGCGCCGCAACAATTCACCGCAATGTTCGCACAGCGGCCCCAGCCCGGCAGGCTGCCCGCAACGCTGGTGGGTATAGCGCACGGCTAAGCCCTCCTGTGGCGACTTGCACCAGGTTTCACCCCAGGCACGTAATGCCAGGACCACGGAATAAAACGCCTGCCCCTTCGCCGTGAGATGGTACTCGTAGCGCGGTGGCCGCTCGCTGTAGGCGCGGCGTTCGACCATTTCGTCAGCCTCCAGGCTCTTCAGGCGAGCCGCGACCATCTGCGGGGTACCGCCCGTCTGCGCCTGGATCTCATCGTAGCGATGATTGCGCATGAACAACTCGCGCAACACCAGCACGGTCCAGCGATCGCCGACGACGTCCTCGGCCCGGGCAATCGGACACAAGGTTTCAGGACTAGTCTTTTTTAGCGCCATACGGGCTTGCCTCATTCCAATTAACTATGATTATCATATCTACACGCTGCCAAGGCAAGCCCATGGCATCGCTCAGCCCATTTCACTGGAGCATCCATCATGTCCAACACGTCCTACCCCCTGGCTCGAACCGCCTACCTGCTGGTCGATCCCTACAACGATTTTTTGTCGGAAGGCGGCAAGATCTTCCCGCTGCTCGAGCCGATCGCCCGGCAAGTCGGGCTGCTCGACAACCTGCGCGCCCTCGACCGTACGGTCCGCGCACTTGACCTGCCGGTGTTCATCGTACCGCACCGGCGCTGGGAACAAGGCGACTACGAGAACTGGGATCACCCGAGTCCCACCCAATGCAAGATCCAGCACATGCACCATTTCGCACGCGGCGAATGGGGTGGCGAATGGCACCCCGATTTCGCGCCCCAGCCAGGCGACATCGTCGTCCAGGAGCATTGGGGGTCGAGCGGTTTTGCCAATACTGACCTGGACTTTCGCCTGAAACAGAAAGGCATCACCCACGTGATCATCGTCGGCCTTCTGGCCAATACCTGTATCGAGGCCACCGCCCGTTACGCCCAGGAACTGGGCTACCACGTCACCCTGGTGCGCGACGCCACCGCCGCTTTCAAACTGGAAATGATGCACGCCGCCCACGAATTGAACGGCCCGACCTTCGCCCATTCGATTGTGACGACCGAGCAACTGATCGCTACCCTCAAGCCGTGAGCATGCCCATGAAACTGACTGGAAACCTGTTACTCGGCGCCATCGAAGTCCCCGCCAGCACGGGGACAATGAAAGCGCTCAATCCTGCCACCCATCAACTGATCGAGCCGGATTTCGCCTTCGGTGGCGTAGTCGAAGTGGACATCGCGGCACAGCTTGCCGACGCCGCCTTTGACCACTACAGCCATACCTCGCTCGCCGAGCGTGCGGCATTGCTGGAGCGCATCGCCGACAATCTTGATGTGGTCGCCCAGCCGCTTGCGGCACGGGCCACGCTGGAAACCGGCCTGCCCGAAGCCCAACTGCTGGGTGAAGCGGCCAAGGCCGCCACCCAGTTCCGCCAATTCGCCGAAGTGGTGCGCAGGGGCCGCTTCCTCCAGGTGGCCATTGATCCGGCCCAACCTGAGCGCCAGCCACGCCCGCGCATGGATCATCGCCTGCAAAGTATCGCCCTCGGCCCGGTGGCGGTGTTTGGCGCGAGCAATTTCCCCATCAGCTACTCAGTGGCCGGAGGCGACACCGCCGCGGCGCTGGCGGCGGGCGCGACGGTGATCGTCAAGGCCCACAACGCACACCCGGGCGCCTCGGAAATCCAGGCCCGGGCCATCCGCCAGGCGGTGCAGGACAGCGGCCTGCCTGAAGGCGTGTTCTCGATGGTGCGCGGCGCCGGCAACGCGATCGGCGAAGCCCTGGTCGATCATCCATTGATCAAGGCGGTAACCTTCACCGGCTCCGAACAGGGCGGCATGGCGCTGTATCGCCGGGCGCAGCAACGCCCTGAGCCGATCCCGGTGTTCACCGAAATGGCCAGCGTCAACCCCACGTTCATCCTGCCCCAGGCACTGGCCGAGCGTGGTGCACAGATCGGCGACGGTTTTGTCGAGCGCATGCTGGTCAATGTCGGGCAAGCGTGTCTAAAACCGGCGATCCTGATTGCCATCGCAGGGCCCGGATTCGACCCCTTGCGCGCTGCCATGATCAATCGTGTGGGGATGGCACCCGCACGTCCGATGCTGACGCCGGGCATCCACGGGTCTTACTTGAACGGTCTCGACAAGCTGAAAGGCGCCGGTGCCACGCCCGTCGCCGAAGGCTCGCCCGCCACGGCGGCGCTTGATGGCCAGGCCACCTTGCTTGAGGTTGACGGCCAGCGTTTTCTTAGCGAAACGGCCCTGGCCCAGGAGGTATTCGGTCCGGCAGCCCTGCTGGTGAAGGTCGAGGATGAGGCGCAAATGCTCGCGGTCGCCCGTGCACTTCGCGGTCAGCTCAGTGCCGCCATGCACCTTGAAGAGGAGGACCTGGGACTGGCGCGTCGCTTGCTGCCGATACTGGAGCGACGTACCGGACGGATCGTCGTCAACGCCTTCGCCCATCCGCAGGAGGTGTCTTTCGCCAGCGTGCACGGCGGCCCCTTCCCGGCCTCGTCGGACAGCCGTTTCACCTCGGTGGGCATGACCTCCATCGAACGCTTCCTGCGGCCGGTGTGCTATCAGGGTTTCCCCGATGCATTGCTGCCCGAGGCGCTGCGCGACAGCAACCCGCTCGGCGTGCCGCGTAGCATTGACGGTCTTTAAGTGCTGTCGCGCCTGGCAAAAATCTAATGTTGGAGCGGGCAAACCCGCTCCACCAATACATCGACCGTGTTCCGAATCAATTATTGGCGGCAAACCTCCAGATAGGCCGTCATTCAGAAGATACCGCTGGCACATTATCGGACTTGAAAAAACGTAATAACCTGAAACTTCGTCCAACGATCAAACCATTGATAAGCCCGGACCCCAGTGACGACCAGGCCACCAACCCAATTTCGTTGGCCAATTGCGGATGCACCGCCTCTTGGTATCCGCTGTAGTAACGCCACGCGAAGAAGCACCAATACACAATCAGCACTCTGATTGTGCCATCCAGCACCAGCCCCTCACCCTCACGTTTTACGTTGTGGAACGAGTAAAAACGCAAAGCCAGCAACCAGCCAACCAGTAACCCCATCGCATAAACAGAAAGAGGAACCACAAATCCTTGGGAGATTTTCAGCGAGGCTACGGAAATAGCGACAAATATCGCCGGTGTCAGTAGTAACGATTTTTTCGTTTCACGATTCTTGAAGCAGGCAATGACGCCGTAATACGTCACGATAAAGAAAACTGCGTAAACCCACAGTGGTGTGCCACGCAAAATGTCGAGCATAAAAATCCCTTTCGCATTGCCTGTGCCGAGTTAGCAAATTACAGACGGAAGGCAACTCTCACAAGCCGGCGAGATCCCAAAAAATTGTGGGAAATGGACTAGGACACTGTAATTTTAACCAGAAGACGTGCAACGAATTCGAGGTATCAGTCTCAGGTCAGGATAAGGTAGTCACGGCCCCAATTTGCAAGGCAAATACCTGATTACGCCCATTACGCTTGGCCTGGTACAACCCGTCATCGGCGCGCGTCAGCAGGCTTTCCAGGTTGTCGCCGGATTGTGCCAGGGCGACACCGAAGGATGCGGTCACGGTGTCCAGCACGGTGTCGGTGCCACGCGCCTTGATGCGCAAGGACTGGACCTTCAGGCGCAGGTGCTCGGCGAAGGCGCAGGCACTGCCCAGGTCGGCGCAATCGGGCAGGACCACGCAGAACTCTTCGCCACCGTAGCGCGCGGCGAAAGCAGTGGCTGGCAACGCGCCGCGCAGTACCTGGGCGACATGCTGCAGCACCCGGTCGCCCAGCGGGTGACCGTACTGATCATTGAATTGCTTGAAGTGGTCGATATCCAGGATCACCAGGGCCACCCCGCGGGAAGCCTTGCCCAGCGCCTGCTCCAGCAGGCGGGTGAACGCCGTGCGGTTGAGCAGTTCGGTCAAGCCATCGAGGGTCGCGGCCAGTTGCGCGCGTTGCAGTTTGTCGCGCAGGGTCTTGATTTCATCCTGCGCCGAGTGCAGTTGCGCGAGGAAGTGCTCCTGCTGGCTCTGCATCAACCGGGTGCTCTGCTGCAGTTCGCTCAAGATGCCCGGCAGGCGGTCGCTGGCCGGTTCATCGAGCATTTCCAGGCACTGCCCCAGGCGGTTCTGGAAAGTGAGACTGCCCTGCACGCTGCGCGAGACGTCGCGCTCCATGCCATCGACCAGGTTGATGACCTGATGCTGCTCGGCGCGGGCATCCTCGAGTTCGTCACGAATGATGTACTGGCGGAACAGCCGGGTCGCAGCCTCTGGCGGGCAACCGTCAAAGTCTCTGACCACCCGGTCCAGGTGGCGAATGAGTTCCGGGTCCTGGCCCTTGCTGTAGGTGTACCAGAGTGCGTAGTGCACGGGATTGGGCGGGATGTTATGGCGAACCATCAGGGGCACGGCCTGCTTGAGCAGGGCCGCCGCCTCGCGGGAGTCTTCCGGATACAGCGCTAGGATATTCGCACGCGTTTCTGATGAGCTCATGTCGTCACTGTGGTCGTTTATCATTGGCATTTCGGACTGTGCGCTGAGCATACCGATACGCCTGAAAAACGGCTATCCCGGTTTGCCTGCAATCCCGCTTTTGTTCCGATCAGAAACCGCACACCACGGCCCCTCACAGGCCAGTGTTCCCGGTTACCCGCAAGCTGCCTGTCTGAAAAATCCTTCGGCGCGCTCTGTCAGACCGCTCTAATTCGTCAATTCCGGCCGGTAACACCGTGCTTTTCCTGGCTGGTCCAGCACACGATATCAATGTGCCGTGCGCACAGGATGGAGCATAACGCTCAACTTCAATTGCTGACTGGACAAGTCGACTTAGGAATACCGGATTATGGAAAGCTGGAAAATCAGGACTCACCTTCTACTGCTGACTACCGCTTTATTACTGGGATTGTTGTGCGTCGGCGGCCTAGGACTCCTGGGCATGCAATCGGCCGTGCACAGCCTGGAAACCGTCTATCTCGATCGAGTCGTACCCTTGCGGGACCTGAAGAAAATCGCCGACCTGTATGCCGTGAACATCGTCGATGCCACCCACAAGGCGCGCAATGGCAACTTCACCAGGGCGGACTCGATGAGCCGGATCGATCAGGCACAAAAGGAAATCGATCTAACGTGGCAAGCCTACAAGTCGACGCAACTGATTGCCGCAGAAACCCGCCTGATCGCGCAGATTGATCCACTGATGGCCGCCACCCGCGGTCCGTTGCAAAGTCTGCTGGGCATGCTGCGCCAGAACGACGACGTGGGTCTGGCACGTTTCTCGATCGAGCAGTTGTACCCGCTGTTCGACCCCTTGTCGGATAAGTTTGCCGAATTAATCGAGGTTCAACTGCTGGAAGCCAGGAACCAGTTTGACCAAAACCATATCGCCTACACCGCCAATCTCCGGCTCTGCTTGTTGATTCTCCTGTTGGCGACGCTGGCTGGCGCGGCCTATTCATGGTTCTTTTCCAGACGGCTGGGCCTACAGCTCGGTGCCGAGCCTGCTGAGCTGGCCGCTATCAGCTCGAACATCGCCCATGGAAAACTGGCACGCACCCAGGATGATCGGCAGGAACCTTCAACCGGTGTCCTGCATTCCGTCCAGGCGATGCGTCATAGCTTGAGCGACATGATCGGCAAGATCGGCCAGGCCTCCGAACAGATCGAAGTGGCCACGCTACAACTGTCCGCGTCCTCGGAACAAGGTCTGAGCAGTGCCGCCCTGCAGAGTGAAGCTGCTTCATCGATGGCCGCCACGGTGGAAGAGCTTTCCGTGAGTATCAATCACATCGCCGACAATGCCTGCCAGGCCCAGAGCACTGCGCACAAAGCCGGTGAAATCACCGACGAAGGCATGGCCGTGATGCATGCGTCCATCGAGGAAATGCAACAGATTGCCGATCTGGTGACGCAGAGTTCGGTGGACATCGATCAACTGGCGATTCAGTCGAACAATATCAGCCTGATTGTCGGTGTGATTCGCGGCATTGCCGAGCAGACCAATCTCCTCGCCCTCAATGCCGCCATCGAAGCGGCGCGCGCCGGTGAACAGGGTCGCGGCTTCGCCGTGGTCGCCGATGAGGTGCGCAGCCTCGCCGCGCGCACCGCCCAGTCCACCACGGAAATCGTGACCTTGGTCAATGCCATACAAAACGGCATGGTCAAAGCGAAGGACAGCATGGCTGCCGGTTGTGAGCGTGTGACCCAAGGCCAGAAACTGGTCGCAAGCGCCGGGCAATCCATGGGGCGGATCAAGGGGGCGCTGGATGAATCCATTGCAGCCGTGAGCTTCATTTCCCTGTCATTGCAGGAACAGCGCGCAGCGAGTGATCATGTCGCCAGCAATGTGGAAAAGGTCGCGCAAAGCGTGGAAGAGAATGCAACGGGCCAAAGCGCAATCGTGCGAACGACCCAGGAGCTCAAGGCGATGTCCGAAGGACTGGGGGCTATGTTGCAGCGGTTCAGTCTGTAGCTGACGCTGACCTGAGTTGTGTTGTGTTGTGTTGTGTTGTGTTGTGTTGACCGAGTACATATCCATTGCTGCGGTAACGGCCACTTATGGTTTCGCCCTTACGGCGACTCCCTTTTTCAAACGCCAAAAAGGAAGCAAAAGGCTTTGCNNGGCTCGGCATGCCCTCTCTCCGGCATTGCTCCGTGGGTCGCCGCGATGGGCCATCCTTGGCCCTGCGCGGCTAAACCGGCGTCCTGCCGGTTTCCCCACTGCGCAATGCCTGCGTTCGGCCAGCGTGGTTAACGGGGCGCCCAGATCAAAAACAAAAGCGAGGCGGCCTGACAGCCGACCTGACTTTGACGGGTGTACCTCGATCCCCTGGAGCGAGCATGCTCCGGGCGGCGTTACGACGATGGTCGTCAACGATGACGCGGTGTACCTGTCAGCCCGCGGTGCTCTCAGATTCATCGCGAGCATGCTCGCTCCTACAG
>CXWK01063569.1_pt6 | contig 14338 bp, 32 predicted proteins | sample 590851 | NCBI WGS metagenome assembly CXWK01 (sample SAMEA3498364, study PRJEB10139) | wastewater metagenome | biome: wastewater treatment plant; material: activated sludge | place: Denmark | collected 2014-08-01 | reverse complement strand
ATCCATGACTATAAGATGGTGCGGAGTACCAGTGATGACACCCTCCAAAAAAACCATTTTATCTACCAATTCCAGGCACATCCATACTATCTCCTGGCACAAAAACATTTCCAGACCCAGCGGGTGAAAGTCGTGTATCATTTCTTTAAGGTAACAGAATCCCAGCAACGGAAAGGCAAAGACCCAATGCCTTCCGTGGTGAGTTACACGGTGCCTACACCGTCTCAGGAACAGTTACGGGCGTTTGTGTTTCTCAATACCCTCATCCTGAACGACCTCCAGGGGCTTCCTAGTCCCGCAGGAGGACCAGTGATGTTCCCGAACATCTTTGACCAGGCAGGCAATGGGAAACAACAGTGGGACCTCTTTTGTGAGCATTATCGACCATATATTTAATTTTTTCCTTCTTTTTTTATGTCACAGCATGAAGCATCATTCACCGTTATCGGAGAAATCCAGACAGCGGAAACTCGTCTCTCCTCGAAAGGGACACAGTACACGATCTTGAGGACACTCTCCCAAGTAGGGCAGTTCCCTAAGAAACTCTCGTTTATGTTGTTTGGAAACCAGCATGAGGATTTCGCTCGCACAGGAGCCGTCCCAGGAGACTTGGTGAAGGTCACAGGAGAACTCTCGTATAAGAAGAACCAACAGGGGCAGTTTGAGTTGTCCATGTATACGACGGGTGTGCAGGTGAAGAAGAATACTCCTGCAGCAGCACCAACACCTCCGAAGGATTTTTTCCAGCCTGCAGATATCTCTATCAATGATTTGCCGTTCTAATGCCAAAGAAGAACCAACCCATCTTGTTTGAGGGGCCAACGTTCTCTCATGCTCTTGAGCGCCTTATTGAGGAGTTTATTGAGCATAGAACAGAGGTCAAAAAACCTATGACTCCCCGTGCTATCAAGATGTTTCGTGAACTTATCGCGAATACATTAAAAGACTTGTACACGGAGGATGAAGTGGCCAAGATGATAACAAACGCCATTATTCAACGATGGCTGACGATATGGCCGAAACCCTTATCGCATCAGGAGAAACGTGCGCGGTGGTGCCAGACCCCACATCTGTTCTATGATTACCTCACAGAACAAGAGCGGGAGACCTACAATAATCTCTTTTTCTCTTAAATCGCATGGACCAGACTGCGCTCGCTAGAGAACTTCTCGGTACACTCCATATCCCTGGAACGTGTATTCAGGTCTCTGACGAACGTACGGTCCTTGCGTATAACGGGAAACCATTGCAGGACGTTGTTACGATGAACGCGGGGAAGAATTTGTACTTCCTCGCGAATATCCCGCCACAGAAACAACGGGCGGCTCCTCATGCACGACATGTGTATGATATAGACATCCCGCTGAAGAAGTATGTCGTCTTTGATATCGATGTACGGAAATCTGTCCAGGATTACCCCGTGGACCAACAAGACCTCCATATCCTCCAGGCGGCCCAGCATATAGAATCTATGCTCGCGACCAGTGATAGGTTCAGCCAGTTTCGTGCGATTGTGCATACAGGGAACGGTATCCATATTTACTATACCAGTCTCCATCCTGTAGCCGTCACTATAGCCCAGTACTCACACGGCTATAAAGGACTCGCCCATGAACTAGAAACCTTGATCGGCCACGAAGTAGACCAGTCATGCTCCAATATCGCCAGGATTATCCGTCTCCCCTCGAGCTTTAATAACAAAACAGCCAGGGCGTTGCCTGTGGAGATCCTTTCTTACCATGACCAGCATAGTACGGTCCTGGAAGACTTGATGCTCTACAAACACATTAAGGATGATACGCATATTGATATGGACTTGTTCCTCAGGCAAATCCAGAGCGAGCCTATCTTATCCCTATGCGGCTATTTTGGCATTCAAGTAACCAGAGACCAGTATGTCGAACTCAACGGAGAAAAGACTTCGATTAAAATCAACGTCCAGACGAACCTCGTCAAACGCTTCAGTGATAAACCTGGCTCAGGCAACTTCATCCACCTGTATGCCGCACTCCATGGCATGACATTTACAGAGGCCGCTGAGTTTATCAGTGAGCAGTATACGCATAAGAAACTCATGCTGGGGGAGAAGTATGAGAAACAAGCTAACCATGAACGTATACAAAAAGAACGGAAACACCTAGCAGCAGGGGGCTATACCCCACTGGTATGGAATACGGACTACATGACCAGACGGTTCCCCGTCATTAAAAACTATGCGTATGTGGTCCTGGCAGGAGAAACAAAATCAGGGAAATCTACCGTGGCTTTTGATCTCAGTGTCAAAAACGCTCTCCTAGGAAGAACGATTGTGTATGTCACCCTGGAGATGACCAGGGAGCAGATGATGGCGAATATCGCCAGAACCGCCGCTGATATCTCCCCCGTGGATGAACGTCATTTCCTTCAGTATGGGAGTTACCCTGGGGAACGAGATGCGAAGTATAAAGCGAAACTTGCTGAACTCGAAGCTATCCCATCACTCGTGATTGTCGGCAAAGAGTACGGGAAAACCATGACTATTGATGATATCATGGACACTATCCTCACTTATCCCAACGTCGATGGCGTTATTATTGATAACCTCGATAAGATCGACCGCCGACCCACAGACAAAGACGACTTCGAGAAACAAAAAACCGTCTCTCATGCACTCCTGGAGTTTACCTCCAACTTCCTTATCCCCGTCATCCTTGTCCACCACCTTAAGAAAGGACAGGACACTCCAGGGGCACACTTATTCCGCTCTACCAACGCCCTCTCAGGGACGAGCAAGATAAGCCATGACGCTGATATGGTCCTCTTTGTAGCACGTCCTAAAGACGCTGAGGCAGGGACTTTCAAAGATAACGGTACCTTTATCCGTGTCATGGAAACCAGAGAGTTTGACCCTTGTATGCACCGTGTCTTCTTCGTCAACGGCACTTTTGTCGATGATGATGTTTCCCGCAGGATATTCGACAACTGTTATAAAAATCCGTCAACATAATGGTGTTGCCTCCTGGGGGAGTCCCCTGTATCATGTCCTCATACCACATACCTTTCTGATTATGCAACCAGTTCGTATCGTTAACTTAGACAAACTCATCTTTACTGCCCCAGACGGGCGTGATGTGATTTTTCGTTATGCGTTAGAAGAACTTGTCCCTACGCATATTGTGGACCAGCTCGAGACATACCTACGTCGGCATCCCAGTTATGCGTATCTTCCTATCGCGTTCCACGAGAAGATGTACATGGCCCATGATGCTGATGTTGTCGCAGCATTTTTTTACCATCATATAGGCAATGACTTTACCTTTATCACACGCCACATCCATGAGGAAACAACCACCCCAGATACCGACGATGCCACTTCCCAGACGAGCGACGAAGTATCTCGGGAAGACGGTACGGGAGATATGGGAACTCCTGCACCAGCGACAACGGTGTCCGATATGCTTGAACAAGGAGAAGTTTCGTCTCGTGCGGTATAACGAAGCACATCCAGAACACACAGGAGATGCTTGGAATGAGTATCAGTGTGCGTCTTGTCATGTGCGTATCGGGCGATGGTCAGGGATGTTCCTACAAGGGAAGGAGATGGAACGGAAAGGCTTTGAGCCGTCTACTGCGTATGATGGACAAGTGCATTACCGTCGTGAGGTCCCAAAGTTTGATCCAGGAGCAGGAGATTTTACTCAAGTAACAAAATAACTGTATGGACCCTTGGAATATTATTGGATGGATTGTGCTCGTCGTTCTATTTCTTTCTATTATGCGGTAATGAAAAACAACCACCCCCACACGAGCGAAGTCAAATCCTTCATCGAGGAACTCAAGGAGATTAAGAAATCCCTCGCCGAGGACTGGCAGGGCATGAGTGAAGAACAGATTATGTGTCTTCAGGAGGAAGTGCAGGACATAAACGACGCTATTAACCGATTACTACGCAAGCAACATGACTAAGAAATTTATTTGTGTGCAGGGGAGTCCAGAAATACCGAAGGGTTCCGAAGTAAAGGAGAATGGCACTATGTACGAGCTTTGGATATATGGAAAGCGCTACGCAACGCCTAGAGGGATGCCAGTGGATATGTACCCTTGGCAAATCGAAGGCAACGACTGCTGGGAAGAAGTAACAGAGCCGACGGGAAGGTGGGTGCCAGAACAATCGAGTATATACTATGCCGTGAGTTCCGATGGGGATGTTATTTCTCACCTTTGGGTACATGACGAATACGATAAGGGCGCTTACAGGGTACACAACGTCTACCGCACGCAAGAAGAAGCACAGGACGAAATAAAGCGCCGCGAAAGTATTGCGAATGCGTGGTTGCCTGAGTTGGGTGTGAATGCCTACGTTTGGGACATAAATTCAAAAAAAACAGTTTTTGGCAACCCTGCTCCCCCTAGTGCATATATAGGTGCTTGTCACAAAACCAAAGAAGCCTGCGAGGATTGGGGTGAAGAATACGGTCACTTATTCGATAAGAGTCGAAAATATGATGAACGAGAAAGACAAGCGCCTCCCCGAGGATATGGGCTTTGACCCGAAAACAAACCGCCTGTATATACTTTTGGATGGCTACGGCTGGGTATATATCCCCTTTGACGACGGTATGTTTCGCACCGTTTGGCGGAAGTACTTTGAGGCAAAGAAGATACTACGGGGAGAGGATGTAGTGGAGGATTTTGAACTTGAGGAATAATTATCTATCTCACGTAAGACACTATGAAGAAGTACCGCCTTCGGCAAAACACTGCGACCATGTTAGAAGGCTACCAAGCCTGGGTGGATGAGCTAGGGGACCACATCCTTCAACCAGCTCAGGAAAGAAACCACAACCTCGTGAACATTTACTTCTTTACTGTAGACGGCACAAAACTCCCCGCACATGCTTCTGTCCCAAAAGAAGTGATCGAAAACAACCCAGAACACTGGGAATTATTACTTGAGTAACCCCCTTACCTATGGAGCAGAGAGAAATAACCGATGAGCAAAAGAAACTTATCTTTGTGGTGCTACACGACGCTTACACTGCTGGTTACGTTGACGGTGGGAGAGGCGACCCACTTGACCCATCTATAGCACGCGACACCTTGAGAGAAATTCTACAAATTCTACGCACTAACAAACCTACAGAATAACCATGACACACTGGATACTTTTTGGCCTCTTTGCGGGGATAGTCGTCGCTTTGTGTGCCTTACCTGTTTACCTGATTACTAAGAGCAAATCGGAGTATATAAAGTTCTTTCTTTTGAGCTTTATAAGCTCCCTCGTAGCCCACTACTTATTTTTTTCCCCACAGTAACCATGGATAAAGAAGACGTCGAAATGATTGCATTGTGCCTTGCGGTAGTAATTACTTGCTTTGTTATACCGTTTCTAATCTATCTCTACATAGGCTTCTTCTCTTGGATGCTTCACGACCCGCTCAATGTGATTGAATGGCCTAGATGGGGTACTGAAACAACTATTCAACAATCTGACCAAAGTAGCCATGACTAACCCCGCAGAGAAGAAACTACTATATTGCAAAAAGTGCGGCGATACGGTGCGCAAATGGTTCGACCGACAAGTACTTACAGGGTATTTCTGCAATAACTGTGGTATGCAACAAGATTTCCGATACAAGGACACAGCCGCAGAGAAGATACGACAGGTGAAAGAAAGTGCTATGGCCATCAAGTTTATGACAAAAGAACAAATCATAGACTACTGCCTAGCGAATACGCTTGAAACGATATGGCTTGGAGTTCTCAAAATACACGATGCAAGAAGAGAGCCAGGGGCTATACCTATGACGGTATATGCGGAGCAGAACGTTGGGTATTTCGATGCTATAGCTGACGTAGAAAACATGGTGAAAGAAGCCCGCTCATCCTTGGATAGCGGATGTACCTCCATAACGAACAGTACCCATGAGTGACATTAAACAACATGTGCCTTGCCTTGAGACGTGCCAGAGGATGAAGGAGCTGGGGTGGAAGACAGAGACCATGTGGTATTGGGAAGACAGAACCAGCAACGGCATACCGCCGTATATCGTCCATGACTCACAACCTGATCCGTCATTACCTCGTGCCCCACTTCTTAGCGAGATACTGGAGGCTTTGCCGCCCTATCTAAAATACAAAGAGGACTTTGACGAGGACGGTTACGCTGATGATTTTTACGCGTTGGTTATGAGGTTCGACGGGGCTTCTACTTATGTGAGGTATGAGACGCGGCGGGAGGGGTTTATGCACCCTGCTTGTACCTGCACAAACAACCCCGCAGAAGCCGCCGCCCTCTTTTGGATAAAGCTGCGGGAAGAAGGTGTTATATCCAGTAACGAAAAGGAATGATGAACGAAGAAACACCGTGTGAGCATAAGGACATACTAGAGTACCACTTCACCTCTTCAGAAAACAACCGTGAGGTGATTGTAAAGCGCTGCTGTGAGGCATGTGGTAAGAAATTCCCCATCGAAGTAGAGGACAGCTACCATGCAGGAAAGATTGCTGTATTTGAGGCAGAAGAGGCTGAGGGTATTACACCGTAATGTATATGACTATGAAGAAGACTATAACCGTACAAGAAGCGATAGAGGAATATAGTTCAGACCCTGAGTTTGCAGAACAAGTATTTAAAACGTTTAAGCATAAAATAACCAGCGAGGTAGAAGGCGCTTTGCGCGAAATTGAGGGGGCGTGGCAAAAGAAGGGTATCAAGTTGAGGATCACCATTACCGGTTTGGATATAGACTTTTACCTAGAGAAGACATGAAACCAGAAACATTTGTTTGTATACAGGGAAGCCCGTTAATACCGAAGGGGAGTAGGGCAGAGTGGGATAATGTATCTAGTACTTACACTGTACGCGGCGCTGATGGCTCCCTTCTCTATGTTAGTGAGCATCGTATGGCTACTGATGACCATCTACGACTAAAACCCGTGCAGGTAGAAAAAAACCCTGAATGCTGGCAAAGGGTAGGTACAGAATGTACACACCCTACCCAGAGTCCAGCAAAGAACGCTGGGGAAGGCGAGACGAACTATTTTACCTGCGATATCTGTAAAGAACCATGCTAAAACAAGAAACAGAAGAAGAGGAGCTATATGCGAAACTCGTAGAAAATGTAGTAGATAACCTCACAGACGAGGAACGAGAGGAATTATACAACAAGTGTATAGAAGCAGTCGCTTTTGCTGGAGGAACTTATTACTTACAAGAATAACCATGGAACAAAGATTTTCCTTTGCATCAAGAAAACAGGAGATGAAAAAACTACGCTGGATATTTTTTCGTATGTATCTCAGGGAAGTTTTACGGTTTCAAAAACCGTTTTGGGGACTCTGGTCCCGATTTATTGCGCTTTTCCGCTAAATACTATGCACACACCACATCAGAATCGAAGCCGTGAGACGTTTGACAACCAAGTCACCCAAGAGCAACTACATACACGGTTCCTCTTGGAAAAGATTATGAAAGTCCTCCACCTCCAGTGCCAAGAGCTAGGGATATGGCAAGTACGCCAGTGGATCAAAGCCAAGGAAGACAAGGCCAAGGGCGGGGAAGGAGTTATGCACTCAAAGTATTGGGAAAACTAGAAGTATCCTCCTAAGCATGAGGTTAAACTGTTTTTTTACACACTAACATGGTATACCATGTCTACATTCCGACCAGAGTACAAGGAACTCACGCCAGAAGCAAAAGAGCGTATTGTGACCATTAAAGACAAGGCACAGGAGCTATTGGACTTTATCCTTGATGACAATGGGACTACGCAAGCTGGGTCACGCGAGTTGTCTCTTGCGAAGACGAAGCTAGAGGAAGCAGTTATGTGGGCGGTGAAGCATTGGACAGCATAACACAACACCAATCCCGTATATGCTAGAACGTATGCGGGATATTTTGTCTACGTTGAAAACACTATGAACCTACAAGATGCTTTTATTTGGAGCAAGAACGCCATACAGCATACAGTCATGCAGATGAGAAGCACCACCATATGCAACGATTGTGCAACGAAACTCAAAGGAACATGATCAAAATTTGCTCCTCTTGTCGGCAAAGACTTTCCTTAGAACAGTTTTACCGCACCAAGAAAAATGACGCCACGAAACGCACTGCGGTATGCAAGCCGTGTTGGGCGGAACTGTACAACGCCAAAAAACGAGAGCGAGAGAAGCGGAAATACTGGGATAATAAATGTATTGGTAATGCAACGAATAATGACCACACAAATTTGCCACGGGTGTCGTAAGACACTACCAATGGAGGCGTTTTACCGTCGGAGGAAAGGCACTGAGGAACGCCAGAGACAGTGCAAATCCTGTTTCTATCTCAAATATAAAAAGATGCACGAGCGCCCGACGTTCTACAAAACGGTCGTAGAGTCGCCACAATGGCAGGCATGGACGGAGCACGCCGAGGCACAAGGCTTCAGTACGGTAGAGAGTATGGAGCTAGGGTTACTCAGTCCTGCACACTTTCAGGCATTTATTTCTTTCGTGAAAACACTATGAACCTACAAGACGCGTACCTTTGGAGCAAACAGGCTATGGCACACATGGAGCAGCACACGAGCGAAGGAATGGACACCGAAGCGCAAATTTCTTACGCTATTGCCTACCAGACGCTCCGTTGCTACCACAATGCTATATTGTCATGCCTACAACTAGCAAGCTCGTCAGAAGAAGAATACGAGGCATTTTTACAGACTAGCTATCCTCTTAAGGAACCAGTACAATTAGACGGACATATTTAACAACCACTGTTTATGCAACTATTACAAGGTAACAGCTTGGAGATATTGAAAACACTAAAAGATAACAGTATCGATGCCGTAGTTACTGACCCGCCTTACGAACTAGGATTTATGGGTAAGTCGTGGGATAGCACAGGTATAGCAAACAACGTAGAGATGTGGGGAGAAGTGTTACGGGTACTCAAGCCAGGCGGCTATCTTTTATCCTTTGGGGGGACAAGAACTTATCACCGAATGGCTAGCGCTATCGAGGATGCAGGGTTTGAGGTGCGAGATATGATTGAGTGGGTATATGGTTCAGGGTTCCCCAAAAGTTTGAATATCGGCAAAGTTACAAATAAGTTTTTGAAAACAGGTAACGCTTCTTGGAATGGAACTGGCGATAGTAGTAATGGTGCTTTGGGATACTCTAAATTACAATATAAGCAAGATTATAGACCAGAGGACTATTCAAATAGACACCAAAACAAAGATGAAATAACAGAAGAACAAGCCAAACAATGGGAAGGCTGGGGAACTGCTCTTAAGCCAGCTCACGAACCTATCTGTATGGCAAGAAAACCTCTAGCAGAAAAGACAGTAGCAGAGAATGTCTTGGAGTATGGAACAGGTGGAATAAATATAGATGGGAGTAGGGTGGAAAGTGAATTGCCTGAGGGAAGAAAAAGACACGGTGGGGGTATAGTAGGCAACGGGACAAGCTATGAAATGCCATCTGGTCGCTTCCCCGCGAACCTAATCCACGACAACAGCGATGAGGTGATGGAGTGTTTTCCTGAAACGAAGAGCGGAGGCGGGAACAAAGGTAATGTAAAAGACGGTACAGGTATGTTTGGGAGTGAGAAAGCATTTGATACTTCAATAGTAGAAGCAAGTTCAGGCAACGCTTCTCGTTTTTTCAAATCAATAATCTATCAAGCAAAGGCAAGTAAGAAAGACCGTGGCACTGGCAACACACATGCAACGGTGAAACCTACTGCACTTATGGAGTACCTTATAAACATGGTATCAAGAGAGGGTGCTACTATCCTCGACCCGTTTATGGGCAGTGGGACAACAGGAGTTGCAGCAAAGAAATTGGGCAGGAACTTTGTCGGGATAGAAAGGGAACAGGAATATATAGAGATTGCAAAAACTCGTATCAATAACGCATAAATTATGGGGAATATAGTTACGTTGGTTGCAGGAATGTTAATCATAAACGAACTAATAAAGTCACTGGAGGCGAAGAACTACCCTCTGGCAGCGTTTAGTTTTGTGATGATCCTACTTCTCGTGGTGGCTAAGGTTATAGCCATGTATAAACTCCAGCGCTTGAAGCAGACGCATCCTTATAATAACCAATCACATGAACGTATCCCTCGATGACATCCTCTATGTCGTAGACGGCTTGTCTCCTTTGGACGAAGCACCGACGTATGTGGCAAGTGAGTTACAGAAACTCGCAAAGACCATACAAAAAACAGAACAAACCCTTCAGCAGGAGATAGAGAGGATACAGGAAGAGATGCAGGATAAAATAGATTCTCTTGAAGCCGACGTAGAAAGACTCAATAGTGAACTTGTTACTTACCAGTATCTTTTCCCTTCTCATGGGCAATCTTGAACACAAGCATATCCTCGTTCTCGGTGGAGCGTTTTCCACAGGGAAAAGTACCATGCTGGAGCAAATCCGATCAGATTTCGGAGATAAATACCACTATATCCTCGATGGAGGACGGGCAGCACTTGAGCACGTTGCACAAGGACGTGTCCCAGAAAAACTCTCCCAGGAAGAACTGACTCAGGTGCAACGGCTTGTTATAGAACACTACGTTGAAGCAGAAGCAGCTATCCCCCCAGGGAAACTCGCTATAGCAGATGGGTCTCTTATTGAGGCAGCAGCATACTCCCAGTTCATCCTCCCCACCAAAGATATGGTGTACCTCAACGCCTTGCTTCGTCATAGAGACTGGCACCAGACGTATACCTATGTGAAGTTCCCCCCTATCCTCCCTATTGAGTATGATGGGGTACGGCATTCTGATTACCAGAACCAGGTCCTCATTGACCAGAGAATTGATCGTGTCCTGGCGAAAAATAGCTTCCCTGTCATCCATGTGGTGTCGGATGAGTTTGTTCTCCGTTACGCGCAAGTCCTCCGTACCTTATTTACGACAGAACAGTATGAACATACACGACGCCTACAAAGAAGCGATGGCGGTCCTAGCACATTGTAACCGCTTAGACCCAACATTGATGAACCCATCCGCTGAGTTAGATCACGGGATGGCGATCAATAAAGCTATGCTGATCCTGGGCAGGATAGAAGACCTTGCTATTCTTCATGAAGAGATGCACAAGTGGTATGACAACCTCTTGTTGAATTTTTATGGGGAGACAAACGGCGAAGAAGACGGTGATTGATGGAATCACCTTCCCAAGTAAACTCGAAGCAGCACGGTACGTTACCCTCACAGGGCTTGTTGAGGAAGAAGTGATTACGGATTTACGGCTCCAGGTGAAGTTTATGCTCCAGGAGAGTTTTGCGTATGGGGACCAAAAGATCCGTGCTATGAGTTATACGGCAGATTTTGTGTACACGTATCAAGGAAAACAGTATGTAGAAGACACGAAGGCTCAGTTCTACCAAGATGATGTCTACCGCCTGAAGAAGAAACTCCTCCTCTACCTGCTCAAAGATACTGATTATTTTTTTTATGAAGTCTATGACCCAACTATCCACCCAAGCCTACTTGGAGCAAAAAAAGAAAGACCTACAAAGAAAAAAAGCACTTCTGGACGCAAAGATACAACTCCTGACGGAACTCCTAGAAGAGTTTCCAAAACACCATATACCAGAAGAAAACGAAACCAGCGCGCCAGTGGTCCTACCCAAAATTGAGAGGAAGCCAAAACAAGAGATAACGGTGAAGTCAAAAGTGATAGGAAACCGTACAGAGATAGATGACCAAGGAAAATTGGTGAATAGGGTTGAGGAATATATAGAGTAAGCTATAGTCGGGATTGGCGGTTACGGTATGTGGTTATATCCACCGTCATAGAGGAAAATAAGAGTCCCCCTAAGAGTTTCTAGGCATATTACCTCTAGGGGGATTTTTATTTTGCTTTCCCGTTTTTTCCTCCTCAAAGTAAGGACGGTATCTCTTCCCTTGCTCCTATGAAACAGAACGGTTATGGGCCAGAACACCGTGCGGCAAAGACAAAGAAACTTGAGTCTATGCCCACGCAGAAATGTGAGATTACAGGGAAAATTGGAGAAATTGACATGCACCATAGCCAACCAAAATTGTTCAATGGGCCAGATGATAAAGATAACTATATCGCACTAGAACGACATTTCCATCAAAAAGTCCTTCATGCTTTAGCGAATGTGGAGGATAAAAAATTGGTAGGAGAACGAGTGAAGTTAACTCATACAATCAAAAAGTATATTCTGGACGATCTTGTTGTTGCTCAAAGTAAAGAAAAAATAGACAAAATTGACGATATTTTAGTGAATGAATATATCGACAACATCCTCAATAAAATGCCATTTGAGTACCGTGACAAAACAATACGCGCAATGCTTATTGCCTCATTCAAAGTATGCCGTAACCAGATGATAGAAATACTACAGCTTAAAGCGAAACTTAATGCCGTTGAGTGACTCTTTTTGGCCATACAAAACATAGTCTGCTCGTATCCCCAGCACATTTCTTATCCAGTTTGCACTCTTGCACACACATATAACACTACCATCCACATCAACCATCTCTACTGGTTTGTTTCTATATGCAACATTTTCTTCTTGCGTAACCCACCGTAAATTTTCTATACGGTTGTTTGACTTATGATGGTCTATATGGTCGACAACTGGCAAACCTTTTGGATTTGGTAGAAATGCCTCTGCGACAAGACGGTGTACTTTGGCAGCTACTTTTTTACCACCGTTTTTATACAAATATACTATCTTATAGCCATTACCATTGTCATTTATGGCTAACAAACGTTGTTTGACGGGACGAGTAAAGTTTTTATTTCGACTATGTGTCACATGTCTAAATAAACTACGCACACGACCATAATCGCTAACTTCATAATAGCCTACATAACCTACAACTGGGAGCCAAGTTTCCATAGAAAAAATTTAGGAGGCAAACAAAGTAATACCTCCTAAATTATAACGCTACTTCAATTTCTGATCCACCCGCTCCATAAGACCTTTGAGTTCCTGGAGAGAGGTGTTTGTGTACCGCATTTGCTCTTTCAAGAGAAGGATATCTTCTCGGAGAACAAGCATGTTTGTTTTGGTCACAGAAATCTCGTTTTCATGCTGACGAACGGTCTCACGGATTGTGCTTACGTCGATCATTAAACTCACCATCATCCAGATAATAGCGACTAATGTCGTGATGATATGCCAGTATTTACGGATGAGGATTTCGATAACATCGAAGAAGCCTTCCTGTGCATCACTGTGGTGATTTCTTTCGGTCATTTCTCCCGTTATAGTAATGCTTATAAAAAAGACCATAGGTCATCGTTGCTCCTGTCCAGAATGTCCCGAAAACAGCAAGAAACGTTGTCATAACGCCTCCTAGCTGAGAAGGGATACCCACGAACAGTGCGACATATGCGACATAGAAAGCACCAGCCAAAAGAGAAAGCACGAGCACAATCTCGTCACCAGTAATCCACTTGTATTTTCGTTTGAGTTTTTGTACCCAGATAGGAACGATCACACTCACGACAAACGTTACGAGCGGTTCCATAAAGCGGGAATTTATTGAGTAAATAGACCTTTCCTATCTAAACCTACGATGACTTCTTGAATCATGGTAGTCTTTTTTGATGGCTCTTTGGTGTACATCCCCAGCTTGAAAAATATCCATTGGAGCGTCTCAGAAGATACTGTCTCCTCAGGGTTTGTCTTCTCGCTAATAACTCCTGCTTTTAATGCTCTGTCCCATGCTTCCTGCGCCCATTTCTTTGGTTTAATATTGTTCACGTCTGTTGAATGTACTTCAAGTAAAGCCTCCATACCAAAGACTCCTCGTGTCTGTACAGCGAGTAAATCCGTCTTATTATCCAGGAACCCCATCTCAATGAGGTACGCTTTACAACGTACGTCACGGATAACTCCTAGCCGACCATGCCGTGTGCTCGTGTCTGGCTTAGCGCCTCGGTCATTGAGTTTTACCTTCCCAGAAAATCGAGACGACATAGCTTGAGCGACTAACTGGTCATTCTTTTTGCCGCCTAAATAAAAAACCTCTACTCCAGATGCAGTGCCATTCGCGGCGTTCATGTGCATCTCGATATAGAGATCGTCAGGAGCAAGATGCTTCTGTATCCAGTTAATCCTGTTCGGCAATGCGAGACGTTGCGGGATAACATGGACGATTCCTTTATGCGCATCTGCTACTTGCTGCATAACCTTCGTACATACTTCCCACTCTGTTGTCCCATGCGCCATAGCACCCCTGTCCCATCCCACTCCCGTACTGCCTCCGTGCCCAGCGCCGATGTAGATCATATCCGTCAAGGATAAGAGATAAACATCTCGATGGTACACGAAGGAACGGAAGAAAGACAACTAGAATGGAAGATCCTCATCAGGG
>CXWK01008303.1_pt1 | contig 14340 bp, 11 predicted proteins | sample 590851 | NCBI WGS metagenome assembly CXWK01 (sample SAMEA3498364, study PRJEB10139) | wastewater metagenome | biome: wastewater treatment plant; material: activated sludge | place: Denmark | collected 2014-08-01 | reverse complement strand
TTCCAGCGGTGGCCGGAGATCAGGAGAAGCGAATGATCAAGGATATGGAGTCATACCTCCAGGATTTGCACGCGCGTCGCAAGTCGGGCGCGGGCACGGAAAAGGATGTAGCCACGCAGCACGGCAAGCACCGGTTGACGGCCCGTGAGCGCATTGACCTGCTGTTCGACCAGGGCACGTTTACCGAGATTGACACGCTGGTTCTGCCGCGCCACGAAAGCTATCCCGGCGGCAAAGGCTCACGGCCGGGCGATGGCGTCATCACCGGCTTCGGCCTGGTCAACGGCCGGCGCGTCTTCGCCTCGTCGCAAGATGCCTCGGTCATGGGCGGCTCGCTGGGCGAGATGCACGCCAACAAGATCGTCAAGGCGATGGAGATGGCCCTCAAGTACGGCTGCCCGTTCATCGCCATCAACGACAGCGGCGGCGCGCGCATCCAGGAAGGCGTAGACAGCCTGGGCGGCTACGCGCGTATCTTCGACGCCAACTGCGAGGCGTCGGGCGTCGTGCCGCAGTTGTCGGTCATCATGGGGCCATGCGCCGGCGGCGCGGTCTACTCCCCGGCTCTGACTGACTTCGTCTTCATGACCGCCAACAGCTACATGTTCATCACCGGCCCCGACGTGGTGCGTTCGGTCATGCAGGAGAACGTCAGTTTTGAAGAGCTGGGTGGCGGCATGATGCATAGCCAGGAGAGCGGCGTCTGCCACTTCCTGACCGGCGACGACCGCGACTGCCTGGAGCGCGTGCGCCAGTTGCTCAGCTACCTGCCCAGCAACAATCAGGACGACCCCCCTTACGTGCCGCCCATTGACGACCCGGAACGGCGCTGCCCGGAGCTGAAGGAGATCGTGCCCACCGACCCCCACCACGCCTACGACGTGCGCGCGGTCATCGGCAGCATCGTTGACGACGGTGCGTTCTTTGAGGTCCATCAACTGTGGGCCGAGAACATGGTCGTCGGCTTTGCCCGGCTCAACGGCTACGTCGTCGGCATCGTCGCCAACCAGCCGATGGTGCTGGCCGGCTGTATTGACATCAAAGCGTCCATCAAGGCCACCCACTTCATCCGCATCTGCGACGCCTACAACGTGCCCATCATCACCCTGCAAGACGTGCCCGGCTTTCTGCCCGGCCGCGACCAGGAGTACGGCGGCATCATCCGCAACGGCGCGCGCATGATCTACGCCTACAGCGAGGCCACCGTGCCCAAGCTGCTGGTCATCCTGCGCAAAAGCTACGGCGGGGCCTACTGCGTCATGAGCAGCCGGGGGTTGCGTGGCGACCTGCTGTTTGCCTGGCCCAACGCCGAGATCGCCGTCATGGGCGCGGAGGGGGCGGTCAACATTCTCTTCCGCCGCGACGTGCAGGCTGCCGAAGACCCGGAGGCCAAGCGGCGCGAGTTGGTAGATGACTACCAGGCCAAGTTCAACAACCCCTACGTTGCCGCCGCCCGCGGGCTAATTGACGACGTCATTGACCCGGCCGAGACCCGCCGCATACTCATCCGTTCGCTGCAAGTGACGATGTCCAAGCGCGAGCGGCATGTGGCGCGGAAGCATGGTATTTCGCCGATGTAGTTGCTAGGTTCCAGGTTCCAGGGGCCAGGTTCCAGGGAAGAGCGTTGTTCCCTGGCCCCTGGAACCTGGAACCTGGAACCTTGAGAGAAAGAGCCTATGTTTACCAAACTCCTCATCGCCAACCGCGGCGAGATCGCCGTGCGCATCATTCGCACCTGCCGCGAGATGGGCATTCACACCGTCGCCATCTATGAAGTCAGTGACCGTAGCTCGCTGCACGTGCGGCTGGCCGACGAGTGCGTGCCGCTGCCCGGGCCGCGCAGCTACATGGAGCCGGAGACGATCCTGGCCATCGCCCAACAGTACGGCGTGGATGCCATCCATCCCGGCTACGGCTATCTGGCCGAGAACGCCGACTTCATCCGCGCCTGCGACGCGGCCGGCATCGCCTTCATTGGGCCGCCGGCTGACGTAGTCGAAACGCTGCGCGACAAGATCGGCGCGCTGGAGACGGCGCGAGCGGCGGGCATTCCGACCGTCTTCCACTCGTCGCGCTCCTTCGCCGAAGACGAGTTCGACCAACTGCGCGCCGCGGCGGCCGAAATCGGCTACCCCATTGTGCTCAAGTCGTGTCGCGGCGGGCGCGGCCGGGGCGAGCGCGTTGTGGCCGACGCGTCCCATTTGGCCGAGGCCGTGCGCCGGGCGCAGGTGGAGACGCAGGCCGTCTACGGCAACAAGCAGCTCTACGTCGAACGGGCCATTCTGCCCGCCCATCAGGTCGGAGTGCAAATCGCTGCCGACAGACAGGGTAACCTCATTCATCTGGGCGAGCGCGAAGGCTCGGTTGTCCAGAGCAACCAGAAGATCATCGAGGAAGAGCCGGCGCTGTGCCTGACACCGGAGCGGCGGCAGGAGTTGCTGGCCACGGCCGTGCGTCTGGCGCAACTCTTCAAGGTCGAGAACCTGGCTACGGTCGAGTTTCTGGTGGATGGCAACGGCGCGTTCTTCTTCAGCGAGATCAAGCCGCGCATCCAGATCGCCCATACGCTGGCCGAGATGATCAGCCGCATTGACCTGGTGCGCGAGCAGATCCGGCTGGAGGCCGGCGAGCCGCTGGCCTACCGACAGGAGGACGTTGTGCGGCGCGGCCACGCCATCATGTGCCGCGTGCAGGCCGAAGACCCGCTGAACCGCTATCTGCCCACGCCCGGCCGCTTGCGCCAGGTGCGGCTGCCCGGCGGCGCGGAGGTGCGCGTGGATACCTACGTCTACTCCGGAGCCGACGTGCCGCCTTACTACGACCCGTTGGTGGCTAAAGTGACCGTCTGGGCCGACGACCGGCCCTCGGCCGTCACGCGCATGCGCCGCGCTCTGGAAGACCTGGGGCTGATGGGTACGCCGACCAATCTACCTCTCCTGGTGCGCGTGTTGCGCGACCCGGCCTTTGTTGCCGGGCGCTACAGCACCGACTTGCTGAGCCGGCTGTCGGCCGAAGTGACCGAGCCGGACTTCGAGCGCGTGCGGCGCGATCTGGCGGCGGCCGTGGCTGTGCTCTACACCCGTCGCCGCGAATCCTTTACGGCGCAGTCGCCCGATGTGTGGGCCACCGGCTGGCACCGCAGCAGCCGCCAACTAGGATGAAAAGAGAAGGAACCACAGATTGCACAGATTACACAGATTTCTTTGAATCTGTGTAATCTGCGTAATCTGTGGTTAGGCTCTCTTATTAGGAGCAATAGATGACGCGATTACTGGTAACCCTCGACGGCCTGGCCTACGAAGTGGAACTCGGCGCGGTTAGCGGCGACATATGCCAGGTCACCGTCAACGGTGAAGCGCTGACCGTGACCGTGCCCCACCCGGAAACCACGGTGATTGACACAGAGTGGCTGATCGTCAACGGCTGGCCCTATGAGATCGGCTTCGACGCCGGCTTGCAGTGGCTGAAGGCGTATGACGGGCTGCATATCGTCGAGATACAAGACCTCAATCAGCGCGTGACGCGCCCACGCAGTGGCGACGGCCGTGTGAAAGCCCCCATCCCCGGCCTCATCAGCCGCATCCTCATTGAGCCGGGCGCGACTGTCACCGCCGGGCAGCCGCTCATCATCCTGGAAGCGATGAAGATGGAGAACGAGATTCGCGCCCCGTTCGATGGCGTTGTTGTTTCAGTATCGGCCACCGTTGGGCAGACAGTGCTGCGCAATCAAATGCTGGCCGAGGTCAATTAGGAACTACAAAGTACTTTCCGACTAAGACGGCCCTACGTCTCTTGACACCTGACAGGTGTTTTATAAATGGGGGTGCTGGCCCGCTTGCGGTAGAATCGGGGCATGGCCGACAAGTACCTCAGCCGCCTAGCGTGGCTCGTTACCGCCGCCGGGCTGGCCCTGCTGGCCGGCGCGGTGATCCTGATCCTGCTGCGCAGCACCGTCTCGCCGCGCCCCGGCGATCAGCCGTGGCTGAACGACCTCATCGTGACGGTTCCGCTGGCCGTGGCCATCGTCGTCGGCGGCTTCGTTGCCGCCCGGCTGCCGCGCAACCCCTATGGCTGGCTGCTGCTGGCCTTCGGCATCGGCAACGGCGGCATCCAGAGTTTGTCCGTTGAGTACATCCTGGTCAGCGACCAGATCGCGCCACTGCCATTGACCGCGGCGGCGTTCTACTTTGCGGCCTTCGGCTTTTCCCTGTGGCTGGCGACCGTGCCGCTGCTCTTTCTGCTCTTCCCCAATGGGCGACTGCCGTCGCGGCGCTGGCGGTGGCTGGCGGTTGTGATAGTCTTTGCCTTTCTCGTTCTGGCCTCGCTGATGTGGCTTTCGCCGTCGGCCGTTCTCGTCTCCGTCCCCAGCCCGTTCCACGACGCGGCGACGCTCAACGGCTGGGCCGACAACCTGACCAGCGCGGCCGTCGTCTTCATCATGCTGGCCATCCTGCTCAGCGCCATCTCCGTCCTCGTCCGCGGCCTGCGGGCGCGCGGGCTGGAGCGCCAGCAGTTCAAGTGGTTGGGCCTGGCCTCGGTGGTCATGGTGCTGGCCTTCTTCTTCAACACCGAGGTGGTGCCCTTGCTGCCGGGCCTGCTCGATTCTCTGCTGGAGGCCGCGGCCTTTGTTGGTGTGCCCCTGGCCGTGGGCATTGCCGTGCTGCGCTACCGGCTGTGGGACATTGACGTCATCATTCGCAAGACGGTGCTCTACGGCGTGCTGTCGGCGCTGCTGGCGGCCGTCTTCTTCGTGCTGGTGGTTGTCTTGCAGGCAGCGTTTACGCAAGTGACCGGCCGCGATTCACCGGCAGCGGTCATCCTGTCCACACTGGCTATCGCTGCTCTGTTCACGCCGTTGCGCCGGGCCATCCAGGGGGTCATTGACCGCCGCTTCTACCGCCGCAAGTACGACGCCGAAAAGGTGCTGGCCGACTTCGCCGCCACCGCCCGCGACGAGACCGACCTCGACCGGCTAACAGCCGAGTTGGTGCGGGTCATCGAGGAGGCGATGCAGCCGGAGTTTGCGTCTGTGTGGTTGATGGCTGGCGGCGTCGGGGATCAATCCGGGCGATGTGAAGAAGCGCCAGGATGACTTCGGCTAGGGAATGTCCTAGCCACGTATCATTTCGCACAGCGATGGCGCGGGGGTGGTTGCTTTTTCTATAAGGCCCTCAACAGGAGCGCTATGCCGCCAAAGGCCCGACGTGGATGAGCAGAGCATCGGCGGCCACGCTGTCACTCGGCGCGTGGTGGATGGCCTCAACGACGCCCGCCGCCGCGGCGCGGATGGTGTACTCCATCTTCATCGCCTCCAGCTTCACCAGCGGCTGCCCCTCGGTCACACTGTCTCCCACCTCGACCAGCACCGCCAACACTGTGCCCGGCAGCGGCGCGCGCAAGGAGCCGCTCGCTCCGGCGGCGCGGTCTGGCTCCGGCAGCAGCGGCAGCGCGGTGATGCGCAACGGCCCGTTGTCTGTCTGCGCCCACCAGTCATCGCCGTCGGTGGCCAGGACAGTGTGCCGCCGATGGCCGTCCATCGTGAAGACGACGTTGTAGGGCGGGTTGGCAATCCGCCTATCAATCGTCAACGCAATATCGTAAGGCGGGTTGCCAGCCCGCCCTACAAGGGACAGGGCGGCGGTGAACTGACCCGCCTGCCAGGGCACAGGCCGCAGATACACCTCAATCGTCTCGTCGCCAACGCGGTAGCGCCGGGGCGGTGGCTGGCTGGGGTTGTTGCGCCAGTAGCCCAGCCCGCCGGCGCTCGGCCGCTGCCACTGGGCCAGGGCCACGGCGATTAGGGCCGCGGCCCGCTCCTCCGGCGCGACCACTGGCCGCCAGTTGGGCAGCGCCTCGGCCAGGAAGCGGGTGCTCAGCGTGTGTGGCTCCACAAAGGCAGGATGGGTGACGACGGCCCGCAGGTAGGCCAGGTTGCTCGTCAGGCCGAACAGGACGGTGCCGGCCAGGGCGCGGCTCAGGCGGCGCAGCGCGTCGGCCCGCGTCGGCCCGGCAGCGATGATCTTGGCCAGCAACGGGTCGTAGTGACCGCCGATGATGCTGCCGCTACGGATGCCGTCGTCCACGCGCACCCCTTCGCCCGTTGGCGGCTGCCACAGTAGTACCGTCCCGCCAGTGGGGCGGAAGTCGGCCGCCGGGTCTTCGGCGTAGAGGCGGGCCTCAATGGCGTGGCCGGTCAGGGCGATCTCGTCTTGCGCCCAGGGCAGCGCTTCGCCCGCGGCCACGCGCAGTTGCCACTCCACAAGGTCTAGGCCCGTCACCAGTTCGGTCACCGGGTGCTCGACTTGCAGGCGGGTGTTCATCTCCAGAAAGGTGAAGCGACCGGCTTCGTCGAGCAGGAACTCGACCGTGCCCGCGCCGACATAGCCGACGGCCGCGGCCAGAGCGACGGCCGCCGCGCCCATCTCCGCCCGCAGCGCCGGGCCGACGGCCGGCGAAGGCGACTCCTCGATCACCTTTTGGTGGCGGCGCTGGACGCTGCACTCGCGCTCGCCCAGGTGCAGCACGCGGCCGTGTCTGTCGCCGAAGACCTGCACCTCCACGTGGCGCGGACGCAGCACGGCCCGCTCCAGCAATAGGTCGCCGTTGCCGAAGGCTGCCGCCGCCTCGCGCCGCGCCCCGGCCAGCGCCTCGGGCAGTTCGTCCGGCCCGTTCACCAGGCGCATTCCCCGCCCGCCGCCGCCGGCGGCGGCTTTGACCATCAGCGGGAAGCCGATGCGCGCCGCCTCGCGGCTCAGTGTCGCCTCGTCCTGCGCCGGGCCGTCGTAGCCGGGCAGCACGGGCAGGCCCAACCCGGCCGCCAGTTGCCGCGCGGCGCGCTTGTCGCCCATGGTGGCGATGGCCTCCGGCGATGGGCCGATGAACACCAGCCCGGCCTCGGCGCAGGCGCGGGCGAACGCGGCGTTCTCGGCCAGGAAGCCGTAGCCGGGGTGGATGGCATCGGCCCCGGCGCGGGCGGCGGCGCTGAGAATGGCGGATACGTTGAGGTAGGAGTCGGCCGCCGCGGCGGGGCCGAGGCGCACGGCGGCGTCGGCGGCAGCCACGTGGGGGCTATCGGCGTCGGCGTCGGAGTAGACGGCCACGGCGCGCAGGCCCAGCTTGTGGCAGGCGCGGATGATGCGCAGGGCGATTTCGCCGCGGTTGGCAATGAGCACGGTTGTGATCATGCCGGAGGATGCCATCCGCCTTCTACCCACCGTCTTCGCGCCCGAACGATCAGGTCGTTATTCATCTGTAGGGCGACTATCGTGGCTCGCCCACATGGTGTTAGGCCCACAATCACCGTGCTACTTTCATCCCAGACAAAGTGTTCCTGCCAATCTTGTTGTAAGGGATGAAAGAGAGGTGTGAGGCTGGTAGTGAGCGGGTCGGGAGCGTCCTGTTTGGCCGATTTATGGTAGTTGCAGGAGGCGCAGCACGAACAGAGGTTATCGAGAGTGGTTGCTCCACCTTTCGCCGTCGGCTCAATGTGATCGATTTGCAGTGGTTGCCCACTATTTTCCTGAGTCGTTAGGCAATAGACGCAACCATACCCATCCCGTTCAAATACGAGTCGCCGCAGGGAGGCCGAGACGGTCATGAGTCAAAAACGGTTTAGTGATTTAGCCAGGGAATCATGTATCCGCGACGGGTCAGCAAGCGATAACTCTCAGCTTTCTTGAGCATGATCAGATCACCCTCGGCCAAAAGCGCTTCCAGTTCCTTACCCTCGTCGTCGGTGAGAACTCGCTCTTTGCGGGCGTCAATTAACATCTCAAGTCGCTTCGCTTTATCCTCCGCCAAATGGCTACGCGCGATACGCCAAAGCTCATCATCGCTCATCGTGTTGAGCGCTGCCAGTGCATCGCGTAACTGGGCAGGAAGGTCTTCCTCCAGAGGGGGAAAGGAGATGTCGAGTACCTGCTCCGCCACTTCCTCAAGAGACCGGTCGGTCGCCTCAGCCGTCACTTTCACCCGCTCATAGAGCGGTTCGGGTAGATGTAACGTTATCGGCTTAAGAACCATTCTGTTAGCCCTCGTGCCTTTCAAGTGACCAGGTGCATCGCGCCAGCTTATTATACACCTTCACGGCAATTAGATAGACCCCACAAACGTATGCCCCACCAAGCCATCCTCGCGTGCGAACGCGCCCATCAGCCAGACGCGGCGGATGGTCAGGAACGGGGCGATGGCGGCGTGGTCTTCGTCGGCCAGCGGCCGGACGGCGTAGTAGCCGGCGAAGAACGCTTCGCTGCGCTCGGCCGGGGCGTGCATCAGGTTGGCGTTGGACAGGAAGGCGGCGATGTCATAGGCCCGCCAGCCCGGCCCGCACAGGTCGAAGTTGAAGAACGTCGGCTCGTTGACCTCGTTGAAGTAGACGCTGCTCTGATGGAAGTCGCCGCCGATTGGCCCCCAGCGACCGGGGACGGCGGCGCTGCCCTCCATGTACTCGCGCAGCTCTTGGCGTGCTTCCTCGGCTGCGGTCAACACCAGGTCAAGGTTGGCCGCCCGCTCGTCGGTCCAGGTGCGGCGGATGCGCTCCAGCGGCCGGTCGAGCAGGTAGGCCATGTCCAGCGGCTTGCGGGCGTGGGCTGTGGTAAAGCTGTCGGAGACGACGTGGATGCGGGCCATCATCTCGCCGACGGTGTAGAGCTGGTCGGGGTCCTTCAGCGCCAGCGGGTCGCCATAGGCCAGGCTGAACAGGGCGTAGTAGCGCGCCCCTTCCGGCGCATCGAGCCGGCCCACGTAGCCGCCGTCGCGCCGCCGGACGGGGTAGGAGACGGGCACGTTGTGTTCGCGCAGGAAGCGCAGCCACTCTATCTCATACAGGTAGTCGGACTCGGCGCGATGGTAGCGGTCGCCTTGCTGGTAGATGCGGAGGGCGTACTGCGTGCCGTCGCCGGCCGTGGCCAGATAGTGGTCGTTGTCTTGCGTGCGCAGCAACTTGCTGAACAGCCGGCAACTGATCGGCGCGGCCACGTCGTACTCGGCGGCGATCAACTCGGCCACCGATTCGGCAGCCACAAAGGAGCGGGCGATGCGGATTGATGTCATACTGCTTTCCTTGTGCCAGTCATAGATCGTACTGGCTCACTGACCTACTGACCTACTGACCTACTGACCTACTGACCTACTGACCTACTGATTCAACGTCCCGGCAAGATATTCTCATACTTCGCGATAATGCCCAACATAATCTCATCCGCGCCGCCGCCGATGGAGAGCAGGCGGGCGTCGCGGAAGTAGCGGGCCATGGGATACTCTTCGACGTAGCCCATGCCGCCGTGGAACTGGAGGCAACTGTCGGCTACCTCGCGCGCCAGCCGCCCGGCCTTCAGCTTGGCCATCGAGACCTCTTTGGTCACGTCCTCCCCGGCAACGAGCAGGCGGATGCAGTGGTAGTTGAGCTGGCGCAGGGCCTCGACCTCGGTCAGCAGTTCGCATAGCCTAAAGTGGATGACCTGATTGTCAATCAGCGGCCGGCCGAAGGTGTGGCGCTCGCGGCAGTAGGCGATGGTCAGGCGGATGATCTTCTCCATCCCGGCCGTGCTCATCAGGCTGCCGGCCAGCCGTTCGCGCTGGAACTGCTTCATCTGCAACATGAAGCCCAGCCCCTCTTCGCCGATGCGATTGGCTTGCGGCACGCGCATCTCCTCAAAGGTCAGGATGGCCGTGTCGCTGGCGTGGTTGCCCAGCTTCTCCAGCTTGCGGCTGACGTGGAAGCCGGGCGTGCCGGTGGGCACGACAATGAGCGACATACCGCGAAAGCCGCGCTCGCCGCTGGTGCGGGCCAGCAGGGTCACGAAGTCGGCCTGCGTGCCGTTGGTGATCCACATCTTGCTGCCGTTGATGACGTAGTCGTCGCCATCGGCCACGGCGCGGGTGCGAATGGCGGCCACGTCGCTGCCGGCGTCCGGTTCGCTGACGCCGATGGCCGCCACCAGGTCACCGGCGATGGCCGGGGCCAGGAAGCGGCGTTTGAGGTCGTCGCTGCCGAACTCGGCCAGGGCGGGGGTGGCCATGTCAGTGTGGACGGCGATGCCCATCGGCACGGCGGCGCAATCGGCCCGGCCCAACTCTTCCAGCAGCACGGCGCTGTACCAGTAGTCCACGCCGCCGCCGCCGTATGTCTCCGGGTAGTTCAGCCCCAGCAAGCCGAGGTTGCCCATCTTCTTGAGTACGTCGCGCGCCGGCCAGATGCGCGCCGCCTCCCACTCTTCGACGTGGGGGTTGATCTCCGCCTCGACGAACCGCCGCACCACCCGCCGGAACGCTTCGTGTTCGGCTGTGAAGTAACTGAACATGGTTTTGTCTCCGGAGATATTATCCGCAGATTTGGCAGATTGGGCAGATAATAAGACCTCACGCAAAGATCGCAAAGGACGCAAAGAGCGCCCAGAAGACTCTTCTTGGCGCTCTTTGCGTCCTTTGCGATCTTTGCGTGAGGTTCTTTTCTCCCATCTGCTGAATCTGCCCGCTCTGCGGATCACTCCTCTTTGAACCCGGCGACAGACGCGGCCCAGCCGGCATCGTTGGCCCCTGGCTCGAAGGGCAGGTAGTAGGCCACGCGGTCGAGCAGGTCGCCGTAGCGGGCGCGGATGAGGCCGGGCAGCGCCGCCCACGTCCCGGTGACGGCGAAGGCGTCGAGCATCTCGTCGGTGATGCGGTTGGGCATCTCGTCCCACTGCCCGGCACGGGCCATCTGGCCCAACTGGCCGGCCACATCCTGCCAGCCGTGCAGCTCCAGCACGGCGCGATAGGCGGGCGTGCTCATATAGAAGGAGAGTTGCTGGCGCACGTGGGCCTCGGCCGCCCGCGCTTCGGCCGGGTCGTCGGTGGGGATGGCGAAGACGGCGGTGTTGATGGTGAAGCCGGCCCGCGTCCGGCCCGATTTCGCCAGCCCACTCTCGATCTCCGGCAGGGCCACCTCGCGCAGGTAGCGGGCGGTGTGCAGGGCGTGGATGTGGACGCCGTCGCAGTGGGAGCCGGCCAGCCGCAACATCTGCTCGTTGACGGCGGCGATGTAGATGGGCGGCGGAGCGTAGTCAATGGGGCCGGGGTCGAAGAAGGGGGTCATCAGCATCAGCTTGAAGAACTCCCCGGCGTAGTCGAGCGGCGCGCCCGTCTGCCAGGTGTGCCAGAAGGCGCGGATGGCCTCAATCGTCTCGCGCATCTTGGCGATGGGCTTCTCCCACTTGACGCCGAAGCGCAGGACGTTGTGGGCCTTCACCTGCGGCCCCAGGCCGAGGACGAAACGGCCGCCGGAGTAGCGCTGCAAGTCCCAGGCCGTGTAGGCCAGAATCGCCGGGCTGCGCGGGAAGGCGACGGCGATGGCCGTGCCCAGCGTCATCCGCCGGCTATGTTCGGCGGCCAGGGCCAGGTTGAGGAACGGGTCGCTGTTGGTCTCGGCCACCCAGAAGCCGTCGAAGCCCAGGGCCTCGGCCGCGGCGGCGTAGGTGGGCATCTGCGCCAGCCTGGGTTGTAGGAAGGATACGTCGAACTTCATGGTAGCTCCCTCCGGAAGAGCGGGTTCATTCGCGGATCGAAGACAAGAACCTCACGCTAAGATCGCGAAGAACGCCAACGGCAGCAAAGAATAGTCCCTATTGGCGCGCCTGGCGTCCTTGGCGATCTTGGCGTGAGGTTCTCAATATCTGCTCAATCCGCGCAATACTCCCTCTTGTCAAGCCGCCAGGGTAATGACGCCAGTCAGCAAGACCAGCACCATCGAGAGGATGCCGCAGGCGGCCAGGATGGCGATCAGGATGGCGATGGGCAGGATGATGCTGGGGGCGTTTTCGGGGTCCATGGACATATACTCCATACTACTAGCTAAGGGTGCCATTTGCTGGCTCATCAAATTGAACATCTTACTTGTCATACATAATATAGCGTCTCATAATCATGCTGGAAAGAAAACTTCGATGTAACTGTAGATGTAGGCAGAAAGTGCAAAGACGTTCCTAGCTGCAAAAGCGTAGGCAGGTTGTGATGAACAATATGGACTTAGGCAATCTCGTTGATACTAGTTTCCGGCAGGCGTTTGAGGGAGATCTTGACCTACAGCGCTATGGCCGTAATGCACTAATGCTGTTCACCCTCTCCCTCTATCTTCAGATTGAGAATCTTGAGGAGTTCGCAACAGACGCTATTACAGATAGCGGAAATGACAAAAGTATTGATCTCTGTTACCTGGATGAGGAACAGGGCAGAGTGATAGTAACTCAGAGTTATTTTGCCAACGAGTGGGGTAGGCCCGCAGCTTCTTCAAAAAAGGCAAGTGACCTAAACACAGCAGCTGTTTGGTTGTTGGATGAGGATCTAGATAAGGTTCCCAGCAACTTGAGGCCGAAGGCTGAGGAGATTAGGAGAGTCATTCGGGAAGGAACTGTAAACCGAATTGAGTTGTTTTTCATCCATAACTGTATGGAAAGCAGCAATGTAAATACTGAGTTGAAGGCGGCCGCCCGCACGTTTCAACAGTTTGCCAACTCCTTGCTGCTGGATTCTGAAAGAAGCGTCATGGTGACAACGCATGAATATGGCATTGCCGGCATAGAAGAACTATATCGGTCTCGAGATAGCATCATCCTCATAGATGATTGGATTAGTGTCCCGTCATCATCGTGGATAGAGGAGAAAGGGCGGGACTGGCGTGCAATTGTTACAAGTGTACCAGGGTCTTGGATTCGCGAACTGCGAATGGAATATGGCGACCGACTGTTTAGCGCGAACTTCCGCGACTACTTGGGAGTGGCCAAGCGGAAGGGAAACATCAATCAGCAGATTGCACAGACCATTGTCGCGGAACCCTTCAACTTCTGGGTGTATAACAACGGAGTAACCGCTCTTACACACCAATTGGATATATCACAAGAACATCTCCGAATACGGGGGATGTCTATCATTAATGGTGCGCAGACATCAGGGGCGTTAGGTGAAAGCGTTGAATCAGACGCTCAACAGACGAAGGTTTTGTTGAGAGTAGTAGACTCTGACCCTACTGCACTGATAGAGAAGATCACGCTTTATAACAACACTCAAAATGAGATCAAACCTGCCGACAAGCGTAGCAACGATCCCGTTCAAAAACGTCTCCATCGCGAATTTGAGAAACGAGGAATAACCTATGTACATCGTCGATCCTTCTCAAGGATTCCTCGAACTGCTCTAACAGGTGCAAGCCTAGGTCGTGTACTGTGTGCCTTCCACGGCGATCTTCAGACGGCTTATCGCAACGCGCGGGACATTTTTGATGACGATTCAACGTATGAGCAGATCTTCCGCAAGAACATTGTTATTGAGCATCTATTTCTTGTTCACTCGCTTTCGTCGGCGATTGATCAAGTGAAGAGCGAGCTAAAGACGAAGGTAACTGAGAACGAAGCCACCTCCACTCAATCTCAGCAGTATGATCTTCTTAAGTACTCTGCGTCAAAGCACTTTGTCTTATATATTGTCGGTAAATTGGCCGAGGAAATCCTAAACAGGCGAGTAGTGGACTTGTATGAATGGAGATGTCGGCCTGAACATGTTGCACCCGACAATAAGCGTCTCGTCACGGCCTGGAAAACGGCGCTTCTGGCCATGCTACCGCTCTTGGCTCAAGTGGTCTCGAATAAAGGAAAGGATGCTGCATATGAGGTACCACGTAGTGCTACCTTATCAAAGGAAACTGCTTTAGAGCTAAGCGCATTGTTAAGTGCAGTTGAGACTACGCTCGCAGCGCAATTTGTGGATATTCGTAAGTATTCGGTCATATAAGCTCTATCAAATGCAGAAGGCTGCTACTAAGGCGAGCCCTTAGTGCAGGAGACCTTGGCTAGAAGACAAGTGTTTTGCCCTCTCGTACTCGCCACTTGCTTTGGGCATCCGGGTTCTGTCATCACTCGCCGGCATCAGCCAAACGCTGACGCTCTCCGGCTCCATCGTCTCCTGAATCACCCGCGCCAGCTCGGCCGTCAGACGGTCGAGGTCGGTCTCGTCGCGGGCGGTGTGGGCGAACTGTTCCAGTGTTTTCTGTGCGTCGTACTTGCGACGGTAGAAGCGGCGGTCGCTGGCTCGCTGTAGGCGGCGGCGTACAGGCAGGAAGAGAGCGGCGATGAGCAGCGTCGAAAGGATAGTCGCCAGCGTTGAGTCCTGCCCGGTCAGCCGGCTGAAAATGCCTTGCAAGGCAACGACGCTGCCCAGATAGACCAGCACCAGGAAGCCCGTCAGTAGGGTGTAGACGAGTGTCTTGCGGACGATGATATCAACGTCCCACAGGTGATAGCGTAAGATGGCGCGGGCGATGGAGAGGGGCAAGAGGGCCAGCACGACGAGCGTCCCGAAGACCTGGAGCAA